>Ga0255753_1001761_pt1 | contig 25003 bp, 31 predicted proteins | sample 041ome_10_FD_179953 | JGI IMG/M metagenome (GOLD analysis project Ga0255753, IMG submission 179953) | Coastal salt marsh microbial communities from the Groves Creek Marsh, Skidaway Island, Georgia - 041412US metaG (version 2) | ecosystem: Environmental > Aquatic > Marine > Intertidal zone > Salt... | reverse complement strand
AGATCGCGGCAATAGGAATGACTCTGGGGGTGGCGATTGGCAGTGTTACGGCACATTTGATCATAGAATGGCTGATTACAGTGTTGATTGGCCTGATGGGCGGGCTTTTTGCCCTGCGGATGCTCACCCAACGAGGCGATCCCGCAAAGAAGCCAATCCATACAGGCCGCGGGTTATTCTGGACAACCATCGCCGGCTTCACCAGCTTCATCAGTCACAACGGCGGCCCACCTTGGCAAATTTTCACCCTGCCATTGAAGTTGCAAAAGTCAGTTTTCGTTGGCACTTCGGTCATTGCTTTTTCCTATTGTAATGCCATCAAGCTGATCCCCTATATTTGGCTTGGGCAAGTCAATATGCAAAGCTCCTTTGTCTCGCTCTTTTTGATGCTGCCTGCCGCGCTTGCCGTCTATCTCGGGGTTTTCTGGGTTAAAAAAATTCCCGAAGCGCTGTTTTTCAAATTCGTCACCTGGGCCTTGATGATCATATCGATCAAACTGATCTGGGACGGCCTCATGGACAGCCCTCTGGCACGGGGGGCCCTCTTTTAAAGACCCGCCATTTTGTCCGACCGGCACGGTACAAAAGTCTCCTAAAACCTTCGCCTGGCCCTCTTGCCTCCCTCCCCGCCCCCTGCTATCAGCCCTCATCGTCATTCACCCCAGATTCGTCTGGGGTGGTGTCGTTTGGGGGAACCCAAATTCATCGGGCACCTACGGGGGCCTAAACACCAGCGGCCCATAAGGGCTGCACGAAGCAAACGGAAGACAGAAAGCATGGCACTCAAGTCGTATAAACCGACGACGCCGGGCCAGCGTGGGCTGGTACTGATCGACCGTTCGGAGCTTTGGAAAGGACGTCCTGTCAAGACTCTCACAGAGGGTTTGACAAAATCGGGCGGCCGGAACAATACCGGGCGGATCACATCACGTCGTCGTGGCGGTGGGGCAAAACGCCTTTACCGTATTGTGGACTTCAAACGGAACAAGTTTGACGTTTCAGCAACTGTGGAACGGATCGAATATGACCCGAACCGGACAGCATTTATCGCTCTCATCAAATATGATGATGGCGAGCAGGCCTATATCCTAGCCCCGCAGCGTATGGCTGTTGGTGACAAGGTGATCGCCGCTGCAAAAGCCGATATCAAACCCGGCAACGCAATGCCATTCTCAGGCATGCCAATTGGCACAATCATCCACAACATCGAATTGAAAGCTGGCAAAGGCGGGCAGATCGCACGCGCCGCTGGCACATATGCTCAATTTGTTGGCCGTGATGGTGGCTACGCTCAGATCCGCCTCTCTTCAGGTGAGCTGCGTTTGGTTCGTCAAGAATGCATGGCCACTGTTGGTGCTGTGTCTAACCCAGACAACTCTAACCAAAACTTCGGTAAAGCGGGCCGGATGCGTCACAAAGGTGTGCGCCCCTCCGTTCGTGGTGTGGTTATGAACCCGATCGATCACCCGCACGGCGGTGGTGAAGGTCGGACATCTGGCGGTCGTCACCCGGTTTCCCCATGGGGCAAGCCGACCAAAGGTGCACGCACGCGCAATAAAAACAAAGCGTCACAAAAGCTCATTATCCGCTCGCGTCACGCCAAGAAGAAGGGGCGTTAATCGATGTCTCGTTCCGTATGGAAAGGTCCCTTTGTGGATGCTTACGTGCTTAAGAAAGCCGAAGCTGCCAGCGAAAGTGATCGCAACAACGTTATCAAGATTTGGTCGCGTCGTTCAACAATTCTGCCCCAATTCGTGGGCTTGACCTTTGGTGTCTACAATGGCCGGAAGCATATTCCTGTCAATGTGACTGAAGAAATGATTGGCCAGAAGTTTGGTGAGTTTTCGCCAACCCGTACCTACTACGGACACACGGCTGATAAAAAAGCGAAGCGGAAATAAGCTATGAGCAAGGATAAAAATCCCCGCCGCGTGGCTGACAATGAAGCAATGGCGAAAACGCGCATGCTTCGGACATCCCCGCAAAAGCTGAACTTGGTTGCTGCGATGATCCGCGGTAAAAAAGTCAACAATGCTTTGACAGATCTGACCTTCTCCAAGAAGCGTATTGCTGATGACGTGAAGAAATGTCTGCAGTCTGCAATTGCAAATGCTGAAAACAACCACAATTTGGATGTTGACGAGCTGGTTGTGGCAGAAGCCTATGTCGGCAAGAACTTGACCATGAAACGCGGTCGTCCTCGGGCGCGCGGTCGTTTTGGCAAGATCGTTAAGCCATTTTCCGAACTGACTATTTTGGTTCGCCAGGTTGAGGAGCAAGCGTAATGGGACATAAAGTCAATCCAATCGGTATGCGTCTTCAGATCAACCGTACTTGGGATAGCCGTTGGTATGCAGATACCAAAGACTATGGCAACCTGCTGTTGGAAGACCTGAAAATTCGGGAATTCATTGGTGAAGAATGTAAGCAAGCTGGTATCAGCCGTGTGATCATTGAGCGTCCGCACAAAAAGTGTCGCGTCACAATCCACACAGCCCGTCCAGGTGTGATCATCGGCAAAAAAGGTGCGGACATCGAAGGTCTGCGCTCCAAAGTTGCCGCAATGACAGACAGCGAATTGCACCTCAACATCGTTGAAGTTCGCAAGCCTGAGCTTGATGCAGCCTTGGTTGCCGAGAGCATTGCGCAGCAATTGGAACGCCGGGTGTCTTTCCGCCGTGCCATGAAACGTGCGGTTCAAAGCGCCATGCGTATGGGCGCCTTGGGCATTCGTGTGAACGTTGCCGGTCGTTTGGGCGGCGCTGAAATCGCGCGTACTGAATGGTACCGTGAAGGTCGCGTTCCGCTGCACACACTGCGTGCTGACATTGATTACGCACATGCTGAGGGTCTTACCGCCTATGGTATCATCGGGATCAAAGTTTGGATCTTCAAAGGTGAGATCATGGAACATGATCCAGCCGCGCGTGATCGTAAATCGCAAGAATTGCAAGATGGCCCAGCACCCCGCGGTGCAGGTGGCAATCGCCGCAACGACCGCTAAGGAGAAGAACAATGCTTCAACCAAAGCGCACTAAGTTCCGCAAGATGCACAAAGGCCGGATCCACGGCGAAGCCAAGGGTGGCAGCACCCTGAACTTCGGCTCGTTCGGCCTAAAAGCGACGCAACCTGAGCGCATTACTGCGCGTCAGATCGAAGCGGCGCGTCGTGCCATGACACGTCATATGAAACGTCAAGGCCGTGTGTGGATCCGGATTTTCCCAGATCTGCCCGTAACCTCAAAGCCAACCGAAGTTCGGATGGGTAAAGGTAAAGGCTCCGTTGATTTTTGGTCCGCCAAAGTCAAGCCTGGCCGGGTTATGTTTGAAATCGATGGCGTCTCAGATGTCGTCGCGCGTGAGGCTCTGCGCCTTGCTGCGATGAAATTGCCAATCAAAACCCGCGTTGTGCAGCGCGAGGACTGGTAAAACGAAAGCCGGTTACCATGCCGCAAAAAACAAGCCCCCATCGACACATCGGTGGGGGCTTTTTCTTGGATCATTGCCCATGATAGGCGCGCGGGTCAGGCCTTGGCCGGCTAAACCGCGCAGCTCATATCCGCACCGCAGCACATCGGCGACTTGATTTTACCTTCACATTTTGGACATTTGGAGATCTGCACAACAGTGCCATCTCCCAGGGTCAAATTGTCATTGACCAGCGCTTCCTTACAATCGGTGCAACTGGCATCGACCCCCATATTGCACACACCACAACGATACGTCGCCATTTTAGATCTCCTCATCCGCGTTTAACTCATTCAACGCTAGTCTGGCGCAGACGTATCTGTCCAGCCTGTTTCGTCCAAATCGCATCCAGAGAAGCAAATGAGCTCACAGGGGCATAAATGACAGGGGTTGACGTGCCTAAATTCCCGGAATGAAGGGAACATCGCAGGCGGACAGAACGACCATAGTGCCAATGAACACAGAGACTTTTACCATACCGAGTGACCTCCTAGAGTAAGTTCGCTCAGGGTTGAACAGTTTTGCCAATAGATCAAGTGCCAAACCCGCAGCCAACCGAAAAAGCCCAAATCGCGCATGCCACAGGCAAAGCCCCCCGGATGTCACATAGCCAAAAGCAGCTGAGAAAGTGAGGTTTTTCACTAGATAAAACCGGCATGGCGTATTAGGAAGCTTGCATGCGTCTCCTTAGCTCAGCTGGATAGAGCAGCCGACTTCTAATCGGCAGGTCGAGGGTTCGAATCCTTCAGGGGACGCCATACTTGCATTTTATTTATATAATACTTATTTATAGGAATTATGAGCAAGTATCAATCAATAAAGTCCCCTACAAAGTCCCCTATTTTAATGGAGGCTTTATGATTTACAGATTACAGTTCGGTGACATTCTACAAGTTAAGGGCGGAAAGAAAGAAGGGCGTTGGTACTGTAAAGCAAAGATTCCTGTCGAATATCGGGATGCCTACAAGGATTCACAGGCCACAGCTTGGCTTGGTTCTGGCTCACTAGCTGACGCACAAGCGTTGCTTCCAAAAGTAAAAGAGAAAGAACAGCAGAAGTTTCTGGCTAAAGTTGCGAAGCATGACCCGTTGCTCGTAGCAGCGGAGCGTCTTTACGATGCACTATTCAGCAAGAGTGACGATATAACGGGCAGGAATCTTCCCGTTTCTCAATGGCATCCTGCGCCGATTACCAAAGACGAGTTAGCTAATCTTAAGAGGTTTACCCGTGACCCCTCCACTGAGAGGACTGAGTTTAACCGAATTGTGCAGACCCTGCGCAACGAGGTCTTCAAGGTCCTACATGCGGAATACGATGCTAGCTTGGCAATCAAAGTATCAGATAATTCTTTTAGTGCTGCCAAAGGTATCATGCTGGATATGGATGCATCTGCAGTATCGAAAGAGAAGGCGTTAGATACGTTGGATGCAGTTGCGACTAATGCAGATATTGGCTTGGGGCTTTCAGCACCGAGGTATGCAAACTGGCGTCCATTAGGTTGGCTTGCGCAGTTCAAATCGCAACTGCTCAGTGAGGGGAACACGGATTTACAGGTACAGCGTCAGATCGAACTCTTATATGCACTTGGAGGTTCTTCATCTACATTTGATGACGTGAATAAGCGTGACCAAATAAATGACGCTTACAAAGAGTTTGTTGATCAACATGATAGAAAACTGGGAACTAAAGTTGTAACTGGCAAGAGTTATAGCGATGCGATGTCAGAATGGGCCTTGAGGCAGGAAAACCCTGAGCTGGGCGTTAAACGCCTAAAGACCAGAGGCGAATACATAAACTCACAGAAAATGTTTCTAAAGGTATTCGGTGATCTAGATGTCAGTGAGATAACCAAAGCTCACGGAACGCAGTTCATTGAGTACCTAGAGAGCGAAAGAAAGGCAGCTAACGGAACTATCACAAAACATCTATCTGGGATCAGAGCGCCTCTAGCAAGAGCAGTGCAGCTTAACTGGATAGCTGACGATCCTTTGTTTGGTCTTAAGGTTGCTAAACGAGGAACTGCTAAAAAAAAGACAGAGACATGGAATGTTGCTGATATTCATAGACTGCTACAACAGAGCTTACCTAAAGATATTCGTATGCTCTTTCAGATCCTAATATGCACAGGATTCAGGTTAGAAGAGGGTGCAGCACTTGAGTGGAAGGACTTTAAGGTCAGTGTCTCTGGTGTGCGCTACTTTGATCTCTTCGATGTAAACAAGAAGCTCAAGACAGAACACGCTCAACGCCATGTGCCGATACACCATCAGCTCTATCCATTCTTAACGGCATACGGCGCAGAGGAAGGTAAACAGGGGCAGCTATTCAACTTCAAGCGGGACAAAGATGGTAAATGCGTCAAGGCTGCAACAAAGGCTCTAGATCCATACATTAAGGCCGCACGGTTTGATAATGGAGTGTTTGTTAAGCACCTTAAAACACACGGCCTACGAGGAACTTTCACAACAGCATGTTACAGCGCTGGAGTTAATGATTCCATGCGGCGCTTTTTAGGGGGCTGGAGGCAACTAGGTGATGATAAGACCTACTTACATCCAGACTTAGATGCAGAGAATGAGATGCTGCAGAAGATCAACTTTGACCACATTTGTTGTGCCTAGTGCAGAGCAGTCCTTACCGTTACTAGTATAGGGAAACTGGAGAGTGGTTGGTGATGATACAAGACCCTCACGGGCAAGGATACTTTCGCTGTGATGATGTATAAAGTCAAAATCTGCAAGTCCTGCAAGAAGCAAGCAGAGACATTACATCAAGGATATTGCGAGCAGTGTTTAGCTATAAATGTTGTCAAAGACTGGCTGAAGACCGATGGTGTAAGGTAGCATTCACCAATAAGTTGAGAAACAACATGGGTTCATCGCTCAAGCAAAAGGTCACAGACTACTTTCACTTCGTTGATACTGAAGACCTGGAAGCCATCCTGAAACTCATCACTTCAGATTGCCTCTTCACTGTCGAAACACATGGTATAAAACTAACTGGCAGTGAAGAAATTAGCTCTATGTTTAGGCGGCTTTGGGCTAATCATCAGTGGGTTAAGCACGATCAATTTTGCTGGGTAGAAGAAGCATCCAGTGAAGACATCGCAGTGCGCTTCAGGGTTACTAATAAGTTAAACGGTGGTGGAATAGTTAATAAATCAAACTGCAACTTCTTCACAGTCAGGGATGGATTATTCTCAGAGATACGTGTGTATATGGCAGGTGAGAATACCCTGAACAAAGACGATGATTGACACAGAATGTTTGAATACTTGTAAGCGGGTTTGATAGAAATGGATACAGACTACAGCGTTCCGTTTAACAGACATGCCTGGACTGACAGTGAAGAGATGGCGCAACTAGTGGAGACTGTGTTTGTTTCTCTTCCTGAGAGGACACAGCTAGAACTTGCAGGAAGGTCCAACAACAAAGGCAGCATGAGCGTCAAAGACATACTGCTTATCATTTTGTCTGACCTTTACAGCACCTATAAACGAGACCCGAAGCTATCTACAGGCTTTGCTCGTAAACACACTGATTGGACAGTTAATGACAGATATAACGGACAAGGCATCCCACGTAAGATCGTTGATGTTGTAGATACACTGAAGAAAGCTCGTTATCTTAGGTATGAACCAGGCAAGTCAAAGAAAGCAGGAGATGACGTTAACAAGCGGTCCCGTATTCAGCCTACGAAGAAACTGAAAGACTTATTCAAAAAGTTAGAGTTAAGAGGCAACGACATTAGTCATAATCACAAACAAGAGACCATCTTGCTACGTGATAAAGATACAGATGACGATAAGTCAGTAAACATCAAATACGATGATACACCCGCCACTATACGAATGAGGAAGGTTGTTGAGAGCTACAATGAGATGATGCAAAGACATTACGTGGACGTGGCTTCACTACGTAAACCCATCTATGTGAGAGAACACACCAATGAACATGGTGAGGTAAGTAAGGAAGTCATTCCTATTGGTCCTGAGCATATGTTCACCTATCGTGTTTTTAGTAGGGGCGATACCAAGTTTAGAAAGCACGGACGTTGGTATGGTGGTTTCTGGCAGAGGCTCCCAAAGAAACGAATAGATTTACGTAGAGACATCTACATTGATGGTGAAGCTACAGATGAAATAGACTTTAGTGGGCTACACCCAACGCTTCTAGCCCTAGAACACGGTAAGCTTCTCAAGGGTGACAAGTATGACCTTGGTAGACCTGTGCTTGATGGCATTACAATGTCAGAACAACGAAGTATCGCAAAGGAACTTGTACTCATAGCTATCAATGCAAAGTCAAAGCAAGCAGCATACCGTGCGTATAATAACCAGAATAAAGACCAGAAACTTACACATACTCAGCTAGACCACCTCCTAGCAGCATTCATAGATAAATACCCGTTCCTGAAGGGCGACTTGTGTTCAGATAAAGGTATAGACCTGATGTATACGGATAGTCAGATTACCGAAGCAGTGATACAAAGGTTTGTAGAAGCTGATAAACCGATACTTCCTGTTCACGACTCTTACATAGTTAAAAACACAGACAGGCGGTTCTTAAAGTTTGTTATGAATGATGCTTGTAACGATGTACTCAAACATACGCTTCCATTTGAGTCAGAGTTTGATGAAGTAACAGCAGATATTGGACACGCAACACACTACAAACACACAGAATACGGCTACTTTGAAAGTGTATTAAATAAACATAAGACTAAAGTGTCTAAACTCTATCTGAAACGATACACACAGTGGTTAGAAGAGAGTTAATAAAGCAAGGCCCCAAAGTGTGTCACTACGGGAACAAGTAGAAACCGCTATGCGCTAGCTGTTTGACCTAAGCCCAGCACCACCCATAGCAATATCAGAGCTACCCATGTAAACGATCTTATACGTGTTATTACCCTTCACTCCACAGTTATGGCATCTGGCCCTCTGACGTACCTCGTGGGCTGTGTGTCGCCTCCGACTACAGCGATAAGGTTGGCTACCTCTAGCAACGTATGGTGCTTACAGAGGCCACAGGTGATGCTGAGTTGGTGTTGTGGGATGGTCGAGAGTTTGGTCATTAGAAGTTCAACAACCCCTGTCGATCACTGAACCATCAGGCATGATTGTGTTGCAGAGGACTGCACCCTTTAGATTAGCACCCTTTAGATTAGCACCCTTTAGATTAGCACTGTTCAGATTAGCATTATTCAGGTTGGCACTATTTAGGTTAGCACCCTCAAGATCAGCGTACTGTAGCGTGGCCCCGTTCAGATTAGCAAAACCTAGATAAGCGCCCCTCAGATTAACACCCTCCAAATAAGCTCCCTCCAGATCCGCATTACGTAAATAAGCCTCCTCAAGATCAGCATACCAAAGAAAAGCAAAATCCAGCTTAGCCCCCTTCAGATTAGCACTCTGTAGTGTAGCCCCCTCCAGATCAGCATACCACAGAAAAGCAAAATGCAGCTTAGTATGCTTAAGATTGGCACCCTTTAAATTAGCACCTTTTAGGTTAGCACTGTTGAGATTAGCACCATTCAGATCCGCACCCTTCAGATAACCGTTAACCAAATCAGCATTACTCAGATCACACTTCCTGCAATAGTTAGTATCCTTGAACTTCTGTAGATCCTCAGTATCAAAAGCACTAACCTGCGACCCATTCGCCACCAGAAAGGCTAGGAGTACGGCAAGATTTTTCATCTTTACTAGCAAACTCCATAAATTCACAATCAGACTAACCTCTCACGCAGATACACATAAATGTGTTTCATTTAATGGCCGCTATAAAGCGTTCAACACCCACTGTAGATCACTGAACCGTCAGGCATGATTGTGTTGCAGAGGATTGAACCATTTGTTCTTGCACCTTTAAGATCAGCACCCTTCAGCAGTGCTGCACTCAGATTGGCTCCCGCCAGGTTAGCGCCAATCAGGTTGGCACCCTCTAGGATGGCACCTTCCAGATCAGCATCCTCCAGATCAGCACCCTCCAGATTAGCACCGAGTAGATTAGCACCACGTAAATAAGAACCATTCAGATTAGCACCATTCAGATTAGCACCGTTTAGATTAGCAATAGACAGATATGCGCCCTTCAGATTAGAACCTGACAAATGAGTTCCCACCAGATTAGTACCACGCAGATAGGCACCTTCCAGATTAGAACCAGCCATATTAGCACCAGCCAGATTAGCACCAGCCAGATTAGCACCAGCCAGATTAGTACGATATAAATCGGTATCAGTAAGAGAACATCTAGAACATTTTTTCGTGTCAATCAGCCTCTGTAGGTCAGCAGGATCAAAAGCAACAACCTGAGAGCTAATCATCATCAGGAACGCCAAAAGTATGGCAATGTGTTTTATCATTTCTGGCTGGCTCCATAAGTATCACACTCAGACTGACACTTCATGCAGTGACCCGCAAATAGTTTTCGCCTGCATAGGTCAACGCTGCAAATGTGATCACATTTTATGTTGTGACTATTTGTGATCACATAAATAACTCAAGCACGAATGGAATGACTTATCGAACCTAACATAGCGCTAATCTTCAACGTTCACCGTTATGTTAGCAGCTCCCATTAAAGCATCATAAGAACCGCCACGATACACTATGCGAAACTCAAATGTCTTTTGACCACAGGATGAGCATCGTGCTTTGGCTCTCACGTGATCGACTGTTGTTTCGCCACCGTACCGTTCAATCATTGCTGTAACAGGAACAAGTGGGGCATGACCGCAAGACTTACACTCAAACGATAGGTGATTCATCGTGATGTGTTGTAGCTGTGTCATTCGTTTCCTTGGCTCACATCAAAGCCTATTCGCTGCGTTCAACGCTCTAAGAACCGCTTCTTAAACGCTATAGCTAAGTATTCTTTCGATGCTCTGATGTAATCCTTATGGGCTTGCTCAGCTTTCTTGGTTTGCTCTGGAGTCACCTCATCAGCAGCAGACACCTCGTCACTTAACATCTGCCACGCATCACGAGTTCGCAAATAGCGGCGCTCCACTTCATCACTCAAAACTGAGCATACTTCATCAATGTACTTCATGTTTTTCTTAAGCCCTCAACTCACCAATAATGCGATATAAACTTGTCTTACTTATCTGCAAGTCCCTGCATATCTGCGCCTTACTGACACCCTCATCCAACGCAAGCTTAACCATATCAGTCTTGGCACGTGCGGTAGGCTTACGCCCTTTGTATTTACCCTCAGCCTTCGCTTTGGCGATACCCTCACGCTGGCGTTCCAGCATCATCTCTCGCTCAAACTGTGCGACTGAGGACATAACATTCAAGATCAGCTTCCCTGTTGGATTACTGGTATCAACAGCAGTCCCACCCATGTCCAATATCACCAGTGACGCACCCACTGAGTTGATACGCTCAATGATCTGACCAAGGTGTTGCACTGACCTCGCCAATCTATCCAGCTTAGTCGTTACAAGTTTATCGCCAATGCGTAACATGCTGAGCGCAGCTTCCAGTTGCTCACGCTCTGCAACAGATGAGACTTGCTCTTTAAAGATACGCTCACAGCCATAAGCTTCTAAGTCACGTATCTGCGCTTCAAGCCCTGCAACTTGTTCAAGAGTAGATGTTCTCGCTAACCCAATAAGCATCGGCGTTCTCCCAATAGAGTCATAAACTATGTGGTAAATAGTACCATAAACACCTAATGTAAACCCTATTGGTACTATTCTACCTTAGACCACTAGAGCAGGGTCTATTGGAACTGGCATTCGCTTTGAGCAACACCTAACACAAACTCCAGCGCTGCCGTTCTAATTGGTATGACAGATAATGAACGCCTTATCATCACCACCGTCTGGAACGACATGACTTTACGGCTAAAGCTAGAAGATGATCCCTATAGCCTAACTCAATCTGAGCTAGATGGACTAAAACAAAACGACAGGCTGAACGCAAAGATTCATGCGTTAACACAGGACGTGCTGGATCAACGCTTACTGCCAATAACCGCAAAACATCACGTATAGCTTATGTGACACCCCATGCATGGGCCACTGGAGATGCGGTAGGTATGTATACATGCACTCTCACGCAGATGTTGTTTCTAAGAGGGAGAGCTTAGTTAAACTTAGAGCGGCGCTCCAAACTCCTCTTTGAGTATATCTCATCCCTATCGTAAAACTCATCAAATGATGGAATATCGGTCCCAAGCTCAACCCAAGAAAGCTTACTCTTCGTAAAGATGTGCGCTAATGGTGGGAAACTTTCAGCATTATCCAAAGTTGTTGTCTTAAACACCAATATCTGGTCAGTGCCTATCGCTGCAAAGTGGCTAAACACTTGGTCACCACACCTCTCGCAACGCTGTATGGAGTGACCGCTACCACTACCAGATGGTCCCACCGTTGTAATCAGCTTACCTTTATCTACTACAAAGTTATTTGCCTCTATAAGTGAATGCACCACGAATGCAGATGCTGTGTAACGCTGGCATAATTTACAGTGACATGCATGGGTGAATAGAGGTTCATCGGTAATGTGGTAACGCACATCACCACAAGAGCAACCGCCTTCATGTTTTTCCATACCGAACCTCGAATCTGATGTGCTACCGCTCAACGATGACCCGAATACAGATCATAATCAACAATCACATATTGTTAGAGTGCGCTGTTGGCATCACACAGCGATTACGAGCTATAAGTCAGGGTTAAAAGCTTCCTACGAATGTGCATGTGCAGAAGAGCTTAAAAGCATCCACTCAAGCAATAAGGCCCAACAAAAAGTGGGGCCTTATTAGTTCTGCATAGATAAGCTTATGCGCTTGTGTCGACACACTGCTTTGCTTCTGCGTCCCAAGCTTGGCCTGTTGCGCAAGACATTGAGGCTTCTTGTTCACCGTGCATTCCGCATCCATCTGCGAGAGCGAATGGAGCAGAGATAACCAAAGCGAACAGTGATGCTGTAATCGTTTTCATAGTTTTCTCCTTTTGGTTGTGAAGAGTATGTGTTGCTGACAGCATTGCATACAAGAAACATATTGTCACAGCTTGAAACTAAAGAGGCTGAGCCACGACAGCCCAGCCTTAAAGTTTTACAGTAAGTCAGGAGAAGAACTGTTATATTCTTTACGCTGCAGCTGAGAAAGTGGATCACTTTAAGTGTAAACGTGGTCATATTCTATAATCGTACTAGCTCCACAGCAATGAAGGCAGATGGTGTTTACATGCACTGAGACCATGGCGAAGAGTTCAGTAGTCCCATCCCCCGTCTGCCTAAAGCTTTGATGTGGGATTCCTTGCAGGGGGAGTGTTGAGATTATGAATAAGCCAATCTTTACTTACAATGTCCCCAATGCGTCATGCACTTTCTGTGACCGAATTCAAAACCCGCATCCTGATTATAGCGATGAACCCATCGTTATTACACGGTTAAAGCTCCATCAAGGCGATCATGAAGTGTGCATTAACTGTTACTGGGATATGGTGGCAGTCGCCAATGCCTCTAGTGCAAGCATCATGGATATTGCTACTGAGAAACTCAATGTGATGCGATTGTTAAGCAAGCAAGCCTCACCTAATGCTCGAAGCAGTTAAGCTTTAACGTGGTCTGTAAGCCAATTAACGCCAAAACCTCACCAGACTTGGATTCCCAAGCCTTAACTAGCTTGCTGGTTGCGTTCAGCGCCCCAGAGGGCGGAATTTCAGCTTTTTATTGCAACTGGTTAATGCCTCAGAATGAACAGCGACAGCATCATGACAACATCCAAAATCAACCCATTAACCAAATAGGCTTATTATTATCAATGTCTTAATTAGGTAGACGACAACTGTTGTCAGACTGTATTTTGAGTAAAAGGAACCTCAAAGTGCAAGTTAACCTCACTGACAACACAATCCGCAAACACATCAAAAACTACAGTGGAAATAGAGTTTCTCTCACAGACACAAAGGTGCAGGGTTTGAGTGTGGAGGTGCGCCGCAGCAGCGCAACCTTCTATCTACGCACAGCGTATCAGAAGCGTTCAAAACGAACGACATTGGGCAAGTTTCCCACTATGAGCGTCGCTGATGCTCGCAAGCTGTGTGCTGAACACAAGCGACGGTTCGTACTGCAGGTGCACAGTGGCGTGCTCAACACCAACGTGGATATGCGCTTTGACGTTTACTACGAACAGCACTTTCTTCCTTGGTGCAAGATATACAAACGCACATATTCGTCGCATCAATCCATGTACAAAAATCATCTGCAAACAAGGTTTGGCAACGTCATACTCAGTGAGCTGTCTAGCCGCCATATATTCGCATTCGTAGCCCATATGTCCGAACGAGGTTATAGCAAAAGTTTCATCAATAAATGTGTTCAACATATCCGCAGCGCCCTACTCAAAGCAGATGAGCTGTGCGGCGCTGACACGCATTCTACACTGTATAAACCAATAAGACTGCTTCACACCAATCCACTCAAAGAACGATTTTTGGACGCAGCGGAAGCCGGTCGATTGCGAGACTATGTGGAGTTACACCACAGGGATGCTGTGTGTTTGCTGATTGGCTTTTTGATGTACACGGGCGCACGTCGGCATGAAGTGTTTACAGCTGAGTGGCAGCACATCAATTTAGAGCGCAACAGCTGGTACGTGCCAGTAACGAAGAATGGCAAGCCACGTTATGTGATGCTCAACCGCAGAGCTGTTCAGATAATCGAATACGCTAGGCTGCTGCAAACACAGCAGTACATCCATAAACCACAGTGGCTGTTCATCAACCCAAATACACAAAAACCCTATCGCTGTGTGTTCAGCAAATGGAGCCGTATTCGCGCAAAGTTGGGTTTGCATGATGTGCGTATACACGACTTGCGTCATAGCTTCGCAAGCACACTGGTGAACAATGGCGCTACACTCTACGAAGTGCAAAAGCTGTTGGGACATTCACGTTCTGCCACAACAGAACGCTATGCGCATCTAGCCAATCACCGACTGCAACAGGCAGTGAGTTTGATAGACAAGGCTTATGAGTGAGTGTGCCTGTTCATCGATGAACATTTCAGTAGTGGAAACGAAGCTGTGCTATCTCCAGAGATTGAGCTTCACCACTGCCAGCAACTCGGTACACCATCCTGTCCTCGCGTGAAATACGCCGGGACCACCACCCACTAAGATCGCCTCGCAAAGGTTCTGGTTTTCCGACACCTGTGAATGGCGTCCTCGTGGCTTGTTTTATTAATTCATTTATTCGCGCATGGATTTTTGGATTAGTACTTAACCAAAATTGGTAGTCTTCCCAAGCAGTGGACGAGAATACCAGCTTCACTCCTCTAACTCACGCTCTTGTCCACCCGCTGCGTCAAGTTCTGCAATAGAACTGCGCAGTCGCGCTGCATTCGCTGGAGTAGACAACAAATGCAGCGTTTCATTAATTTCGTTCCACGCATCCAAAGATACGACAACAACAGCCTCGCCTTTTTTGCGTGTCACAACCACTTCTTGTCCGTCCACTATCGCTCGATCCATAACGCCTTTTAACTGCGCTCTAGCATCTGAGTACGTCATCACGTCCATATCAATCTCCCATCTCAGACCGCTAAATTAGTACAATAAGTCGTACAAGTCAATACTAAGGACTCAAAGCAACTCCACAGCCGCACTCATCTGCTATGGATTGACATCTATGTAGCCTTGGGTGGTTTGAATGCTCGAATGCCCTGCCAGTTCCGCCAACACACGCACACTCACCCCCTTGCTTGCCAGTTCAGTAATGAAGGTGCGTCTACCACTGTGTGAGCTGGCATTCTCAAAACCAGCAGCACGATAGATGTTGAGGAATAGCTGCGTCATCGTATTCGCACTGAACGCCCCACCCTTTTGACTTTGAAACAGTGCTCGGTTTGAGTCCTTGAAAAACAGGCTGCTGCGATACAGCTCCAGTTGACGACGCAGCTTGGCGTTTATCCATATTGTGCGCGTCTTTGCACCTTTAGTTTGAACTGCATCCAGTACAAACTGCTCACGCACACTACCTTGTTCATCATACACATCGCCAACTGTAAGTGCAGCAATCTCTTTGGCACGGAGACGGATCGCGTCAATCCGGGGCATACCTTGCCCCATCAGAGCTTCAACCTGCCGTAACTTCATGACAATCTCTTCGGGCTTGGGTCTCTTAATGGCCATCGCTGGTCCTCCGTTTTCCTAACTATAGGGGCGGACCACTTCAAAGGGGGAGGCTCAGTGTTTTGCAGCCCATATACCGCCCCCAGAGGCCCCTGTGTGATGGATGATCGAGAAGAAATGAGCCGCCTCATTGATATGGTGGAGAAGTCTGCAAGCTCCAACAGCGTCGAACAAGCTGTGGATGACCTCAAGCTCTTTGCAAATACTGCGAGTTTTTTAGCAAATAAACTCGACACGCGACTGAAGTCAGGTGATGCAAAGCACAAGAAGCCAACAAACAAAACATCGGCGCGCAGCACTCCACCTAAGCCACCAACACCAGCGATTCCCTAAAGTCAAAATACTCCAAAACCTCCAGAAACTATAACCGAAATGCCACGGGCCACTAGCAGCAGTATTTCTCAAGCAGATTATGACCGCCTTAAACCAAGTGGTTCAATTGGGGCGTTAGGAAGCAACGACAGTTAGTAATAACGCCTTGGCGCGCCTGCTTTTGTTTTATTTTTATATTTAATTTCAATAAGTTAATTAATTAAAAATATTTACTGCTGCATAGGCAGGCATAGCTAAAATAGTCTAAGATGAAAAAAGGTATATTAGTGTGATTTTGTTTTGCACCCTCTCTGGAAAATATATCCTAGAACTGGTAGCATTTTTTCAGCATTGGGCATTGGGCATTGAGAATTGAGCATTGAGCATGTCTCGGCTATTTAGTGTCACGATAATAGATAGAAGTGCCTATTTATTGGGCAATAAGGACAAGCGACCTGCCAATGCTGAATTTACCCTTCGAATGGATGACTTTGAGTTTTGGTGTATCAGCTCTTACGAGTTTTGTGATCATTGTTTGGTTTGCACGCACCAAAACACAGCGTCTGAAACGCAATGATACTTCTGCCGTACAAGCCTCTCACCTAAATCCAACTGCTCGCATTGGTGGGCTTGCCATTGTTATTGCTTTGATCGTGCCTGCAATGTTGTCGCATAGTGCTGACAATTGGAACACATTCGTTCTATTGCTGGTCAGTGCAACGCCTGTGTTTGTTGTCGGTCTAGCTGAAGATTTTGGTTTCTTAGCAAGTCCACGTAGAAGGCTGCTTGCAGCCACAGTCTCAGGCGGAGTGTTTATTGCACTAATAGGACAATGGGTGCGGCACACTGGCATTCCAGGACTAGATATTGCACTTCACTGGTCACCCTTTGCTGTGGCATTTTCATTGTTTCTTGCGGTTGGCATTAGTCATGCCTTCAACCTTATCGATGGCCTTAACGGGCTAGCAGGGTTCACAGCGTTTGCCGCCGCTCTGACACTGGCAACAATTGCACATCAATCAGGGCTCACAGATCACCGCGACATGCTTCTTACAATTGCAGCCGCGATTACAGGCTTTTTGGTTTTCAACTTTCCATTTGGCAAAATCTTTTTGGGGGATGCTGGAGCTTACGTAATTGGCCACCTGCTGGTCTGGATCTCTGTATCCATTTTATGGAACGCTCCAGATGTAAGTCCGTTTGCCATGCTGCTCATCTTCTTCTGGCCAATAGCGGACACATTACTCGCAATCTCGCGGCGCTTGTCTCTTGGCAAACCAATCGCACATCCTGACAGGTTGCATTTCCATCAGCTTGTCATGCGCGGTGTGGAGATTGTACTTCTAGGCAGAAAGAAGCGACGGACCGCAAATCCGCTGGCAACACTGTTTACGCTTCCCTTTGTTTGTGCACCCATGATCGCAGGCGTGATGTTTGCGCTTGATAATGTAGCCGCAGCATTGGCCTGTGGGCTGTTTGCAGTAATCTTTGTTACAAGTTACAAGACAGGCATGTGGATCGCCCCAAAACTGCGCCGCTCCGCCTGCCCCAAAAGTATGATAACAGCGAACAGCCGCAGAATGAAACTTTGAAACAAACGTAAAGAGCTCTTTGACTCTACCAATTAACAGTAAAATCTACTCATCCAGGCATGAAGCCCAACGCCAACCGCACATCCAAGCGCAATCCCACAGGCATCTGCCAACACATCGCCCACCTCGCCACTTCTGTTCATAAAAGGCTGCGCGATCTCGATAAAGATGCCAAACATAATCCCGTATACCCCGTATTTACAAAACTGATGAAGCTTAGCAAAACTCATCGGGAGCACAAGAACAGCAAATGCAATCACGTGGTGTAATTTGTCTGTACCAGGAGCGTCAGGCAGTTGCTGAACAGGTGTTAAGGTAGCAAGACCAATCAGAGCCGCCAAAGCGACAGTAACACGCCTTGCCCAAAATGGGCTCATGAGATGCTCAATCAGTCGTCACCTGTTTAATATTCCTTGGGCTTTTCGCCGGTATCCACTGCAACATCATTTTCGTCTTCATCAAGCGCTGCGCTGTGATCGTTATCTTCTAGGGCCTGCGCCATGCTCACCGTATTTACCACCAACTCGAAACTATCCAAAATATCTTCGTAATGCTGAGATAAATATTGGCGAACTTCACTGTTGCCGGTCAACTTGCTCAAGTAGCCTTTTGCCACCACCAAATTCAACAAATCTGTGCCATAATTGGCCTCTGCATCCTTGTACTGCGTCTGCACCTGGCTCATCTCTTTTTCCAGCTTAACAATCTTCTCCAACGGATCGCCTTTGGGTTCTTCGGGCTTATTAATCGTGTGGTCGGTGCGCTGCTCAGGTGGGGTTGCTTTTAACAACGCCTCTGCGTGAGGTCCTGTAATTTTGTCAGACGCGATCATCAACTCAATAGCTTCCACTTGGCGGGCCGCTTTCATTTTACGCAAGAACTTAGTGATATCAGGACTGAACTGATGATCTTGCAGCAACTGAACCGCCGGGGGGCATATGCCATGCAAGAGATTGATCCTGCTGTTAATGGTGGACAAGTTCACATTGAAAGCACGCGCCAATCGCTCTTTGCTAACGCCTTGATCGATTGCGCGCCGCAGCATGTAATGTTCTTGAACAGTCGAAAGCCGATTAATCCTATGGTTATAGGTGTAGATCTCAAAGTCTTTGGCAATCAAACAGGGCGCGTGATCCTCCCCCATTTCTTTTAGAGCTAGAACACGCAGATTGCCGACCAGCAAAAGGTAGCTGTCACTCTCAGTATCGGTCTGAATAACAGATACCGGCTCAATCAACCCAATCTCCTTTATAGAGGACAAGATCTGCTTAAACTTACGAGTGGTCATAACACCGTCAGGTACCTTCTTACTGGGCATCAGCTGTTCAATGGGGATTTGATGTGTTTCTAAATCAAACCCTAGCGTTAGGTTCAGCGGTGCCTTTGGAAACCCAAACGCATCTTCTTTCGGCATTGGTGTTGCGGCCCCAGGAAAGATTTCTTTGATTAACATAGGCTCATTCATTGCGCGTCTCCTTCAACGTTAAGTCCAATTCGTTCAGCAAGATATTGCGGGAGGGTGTCTAAACCTTCTGCACGAAGCAGGGTCACAAAGTTTGCATCACCAAAGAGCGTTTTGAGGCCCTGAACCACCAACAACAGGCGTTGCATTGCGTGTTCAGCTTTCAGCACCATCTTGTGTTGCCGCTGCACTTCTTTTTGATAGGTTTTTACGAGCGAGTGAGCTGAGTTCGGTAACTTGGTCAGACCATTTTTACTCTTAGGTCCCTGCTCCCGCCGCTTCACTAATAGTTTCTTTGCTTCATAAAGCTGGTTGGTTTTGAGCTCACCAGTTTGGTACGCTTCCTCCAGCATTGAGCCCAAGTCATCGTCGTCCGTTTTGGCTCGGGCAATTTGAATGGCAGCACTTAACGGCAGTGTTCCATGTTGTACCGCTTGAATTAACCGCTCTTCGCCCTTTTCAAGCAAGAAGACGATGTCCCGAACATAGGTTTGAGACAGACCTGTTTTTTCAACGATTATATCAATTGACGCATCTCGCGCGAGTAAGAGCTCTATGTCAGCTAAAACCTCCAAGGGACGGTGCCCTTTACGCGCAATGTTTTCCGCGAGGCTCATAGTAAAGGCGTCTTCATCAGAGACCGCAACAACCAAGGCCGGGATATGTGTTTCGCCAAGCAGACGAAACGCATTCAAACGTCCTTCGCCACAGACCAACAAATAGACTGACTCCCCATTCAAACCCGGGCGCTCTGTGACTGTGATTGGCTTTTTGAGGCCAATACTTTGGATGTTCTCAACAATCTCCTCAAACACTTTTGCATTACGGTCCCTTGAGTTTAACACCTCAATACGCTCAATCGGCACAAGTGTGACATGGTCTGGCATTTCATTAGACATCTTCATCTCTCCGAGATTGTTCATATAATGTTCTCTCCTTGTGATTGCTTCAAATTGTCATGACGCATGTTTCCAAACCTGCGCACGCGCAGCCATTCCATAAAAAAAGCCCAAGTCGTCAAAGCGGAACGCTTCAAAATCCGATGCGTTACGTGCTTCAATCGCGAGGTGGTTTTTGGGCAAATCCAGCCAAGGCAGGAGACAATAGTCCAACGCCGCTTCATTGTAGTGATCGAGGCGCACAACAAGTGAAAGATCCGCTGCAAATTTCTCGGGATCAAAGCGCACACGCCATCGATACCGGCCATCACCCGAAGTTTGACAGCGTGCCAATATCAAGCTCACACGCAGTTCTTTGTTGAGCAATAAGATGTCAGCATCAGGCGCAGACTTCACATCTCCGCCAATTCCTCGAATGCGGCCAACCGTCTGCTCAACAATCTCAGGATACATCGCCCGCAACCGAGCATTCATTTCAGCACGTTCTTGATCAAAGTTGGTCTTATAGACAATCAACTCATAAGCCCGCCGTAAAGATTCAAACCGCGTTCTGTAGGTGTTAGCTGAAGGAAGCGCGTCACTTTGATTAATGAGCACGCCACTCAATTGCCCCTGCTCTGCATGCAAACGTTTGAGATGCTCCAGCAATTCCTCATCTGACAGTTTTGCAGATCGTGCAGTCACAATTTCTTGAACCGTCATAAATAGGTCGACAGCCACTATGGAATCAAACGCACCCTCTTTGCGGATCCACATTTCAGGCGGATTATCAACATGTTGCTTTTTGAGTTTGAAGCTGTGGCGGTTGTACACATTGATGCCAATGTATTTCTCATTTGTGAGCACGGTCCGAACAGAACCATTTGTCCAAGGGCGGCCAAGATCAGTTTCAACACCAGCATCATTCTAGCGTAAGGCGATTTCTCTAAAACTGACATCTGCATCAATCACCCACCGAAACATTTGGTTGACCCAGGCCACTTCATCTATAGGCCCTGGCATTAAAATAACGCGATCAGTTTGTAAGCTTTTGTGTTCGCCTTGCTTTAGAACGCCTTTGGTTTCTCCACGCTCGTCTATCAATACTCTGCGCAAACCAAATCCAGCTGCCCCACCTTGCCGAAACCCAAGTTCAATCAAACGGCACTGCCCAGCGAACACCTTTGCGGACAGCTCGCGACTGTATTCCCCCGCCATTGCGCGTTTGACACCTTTGACGATTGTAGAAACAGGTGAGCCATCGTTTTCGAACTGCTCTGCACAATAGGCCACTTGAATGCCGGCACGTCGGCAGATGTACTCATAGTAGGCGCTTTCGTCAGCATCTTGAAAGCGGCCCCAGCGACTGACATCGTAGACAAGAATGACGTTAAATTCAGCCAAGCCATTTTCGACATCAGATATAAGGCGTTGAAGTGCAGCACGGTCCCCAATACTGAGACCACTTTTGCCTTCATCGGCATATGTTTTTACGATCTCTATCCCACGCTTGTCAGCATATTCCTTGATTTTGTCAGCCTGGTTGTGCGTGGAATACTGCTGATGCTCCGTGCTCATCCGTACATATTGGGCTGCTTTGAAAGCAGCATCTGTGTGAACCGCCTCAGTATTCATCGCCCAACATAACCGTCAGCATGCGTGCTGTGATTGTAAGATCGCTTGGATCTAAGGACCTCATTGAGTAATCAAGATCGTAGTAATCAAATTTCCAGAAGACAGTTTCTCCACAAAACTCAAAGCTGCCAAAGTCATGTTCGCCGTATGGATCGTTTCGTTCATTAAAATCGCTGTAGGCTTGCACACGTGTAATAATCGCATTGGTTTGATAAAGTGCCTGGATGCCTGGCGTCATGTGTACGCGGCAACCAGTGAGCGTTCGCCTTGCAGTATCATTCAACGAAGCTATTACAGTCGTGTCGATTGATTTAAGATCGATCTCCGCCGACTTAGTCTTGCGCTGTGCTAACACAGATAAGCTTTTGTCAAATTCACCAGCTCGCGGAGCTTTCTCAAAAACGTCTAAAACCTCCGCAACATCGTTTAAAGCAGGGACCACCACCGCGTTATGCTCAGTGTCCAGTGGAACAATACGGGCACCGTATTTCAGTTGCACCAGCCATCCTTGCGCCTCTTTGAAAAACCAAGGCCTTACAATTTTGTCTTTCTCTATACGGTGTCGGTTTCCATGCTCGTCATTGGCCCACTTGGCGGACTTAACAGTGTGCTCTCGCCCTTCCAACGCAGCGTTTAAAACATCGCGTTGCTGTGCCAGCGCATTTAGCACTTTGGCGCGGCGATCGAGCACTGGGTCTTGATGAGTTTGACTTCGCTTAAATTTGGTAAGCGTCAATTTGGAAAGGAATGCCATTTATTGCTCTTGATATACCTACATCAAAAGCGTATGAACATACAGCTACTTGGACGACCAAAAAGATCTCAAAGAATTGAAAAGGATATAAAATTAATACGCACAAGCTAATTTGAAATCTGCACTTGATCCACGGTAACGTTAACTCTTGCACCTTGCCCCATGAACTCCATCAAAAGCCAAACGCGCTGTTTTGCGTCTACTTTCTCAACAGTCGCTACAAAGTTTGCAAATGGCCCCGATAGGACATCTACGGTATCACCAACATTCAATGTTTTTGGTGGTAAGAGCGTTCCCGATGTATCACAGCGCAACATCAGGCTCGAAATCAGCGGGAGTGGTAGAGGTTTAACGGTGCCATCAAAGCTCACCAGACGGGAAACTCCAATCGTGCTGTTGATTGTGCGCCACGGCGCTGCACTACTATCAACGCCAACAAACATGTAGCCTGGGAATAGTGGCCTTAAGTCTGACACAAAACGTGATGCTTTTCTTCGAGTAATTTCCTGCATAGGAAGAAAAACTTCGAAGTCTTGGCGCTTTAAATTACGCTCCGCTAACCGGTGTGAGTTTGGTTTAAATTGGATGAGATGCCACTGCTTCACCTGCTTGCCCCACGAATTACGCTCACATTTGAACGGTAGCTGCAAAAAATCATATTCGCAAGGTCATTTGACACCACCAAAAAACCCAAAATCTGTTATTTCAAATCAATCATAAAATCTATAAATTTAGATAAATTATTGATTTAATTTTTAATCACCCCCCTAGAATTTTACCTTTAGTCTCAAATAGACATTTACATGATTGCCTTAATTTGGCGGTTATGATAACATTCACATTTGAATAGTTATGAACCTTTCTGACCTATATCGCTATCCTTTCTTTATTGAGCTTGCGCAGCACGCGAGGCTCGGTGCGGTAGCCGTTATGGGGTACTATTTTGGCTAGTCGCCGTGAAGAGCAGCAGGCTGAGATCCGCTTGCAAGTGATGCGGTTGATTTCGCAGAACCCTGAAATGTCCTCGCGCCAGGTGGCCGATGAAGTGGGCATATCGAACGGGTCAGCCTATTACGTGCTAACCGCCCTTGTTGAAAAAGGCTTTGTGAAGCTTGGTAATTTCAAGAAGAACCCACGCAAGGGTCAGTACGCGTATTTGCTGACACCAAAGGGCATTCGCGAAAAGTCACTCCTCACGCACAGCTTCATTGAGCGCAAGCGCGAAGAGTTTGAGGCTTTGAAAGCGGAAATCACAGCTCTTGAAGAAGAGGCCGGCCTTGCGGGTGAAGCGACACCTGCACCAAGGGGCGGCAATCAGTGACTGAACTTACCTGCTTCAAAGCCTACGACGTGCGCGGCGAAATTGGTGTGAATATTGATGAAGACGTTGCCTATCGCATTGGGCGAGCCGTGGCGCAGCATTTCAGTGCAAAATCTGTCGTGATTGGCTTTGATGCGCGCGAATCCAGCCCAGCCTTTGCGGCTGCAGCTGCGCGTGGCGCAATGGACGCGGGCGCAGATGTCTTAGACATCGGCATGGCGGGCACCGAAGAAATGTATTGGGCTGTCACAGAATTTGGCGCCTGCGCGGGCATTGAGGTGACGGCCTCACACAACCCGATCAACTACAACGGCATGAAGATTGTCAAGTCTGGCTCCCGCCCGCTGGAGGATGCCGAGGACTTTCAGAAGATTAAGGTTCTCGCAGTGTCGCAGGAATGGATCAGTCCGGCGCAGACTGGCCAGCTGCGGAATGTCGCTGTCGAGGCGCGCCGGTCATACGCAGACAAAGTCCTAAGCTTTGTCGATGTGGCCAAGCTGCGGCGGCTTAAACTCGTCATCAATTCTGGCAACGGTGCCGCGGGACCGACTGTTGATGAAATTATCGAGCGCCTCAAAGCGCAGGGCGCGCCAGTTGAATTTGTTTGGGTGCACCACGAGCCTGACAGTACGTTTCCTAATGGCATTCCAAACCCCCTCCTTTCAGCGAACCACGCCGCCACCGCGGACGTCGTCCTGCGCGAGGGTGCGGACATGGGCGTGGCCTTTGATGGCGACTTTGACCGCTGCTTCTTCTTTGACGGCGCGGGACGCTTTGTGCCCGGTGAATACGTCGTGGGGCTGCTGGCCGAGATATTTTTAGAGAAGGAAGCGGGCGGCCAAATTGTCCACGACCCGCGCGTTATTTGGAACACGCAAGACATTGTTGCGGCCAGGGGCGGCGTCGCCATTCAATCGAAAACGGGCCACGCCTTTATTAAGCAGACGATGCGCGCGCATGGGGCGGTCTACGGTGGCGAGATGTCGGCGCACCACTACTTCCGCGACTTCGCCTTTTGTGACAGCGGCATGATCCCGTGGCTTCTGGTGGCGGAACTCGTGTCCCATTCGGGCCGCTCACTGGCTGACTGGGTCAGCGGGCGGTTTGGGGCTTTCCCGAGCTCGGGGGAGATAAATTTCCGCGTGGAGGATGCCGGCCCTGCGATTGAGCGAGTGCTCGACGCCCACCGCGGGGACGCGGTTTCGCTTGATGAAACCGATGGCGTGAGCCTCGCCTTTGCGGATTGGCGGTTTAACCTGCGCCGCTCTAACACGGAGCCGCTCGTGCGCCTCAACGTAGAGGGCCGCGGCGGGGCTCAGGGTCTTTCGACAAAAATCTCAAAGATTTCGAATTTGCTTGGCGGGACAGTCGCGTGAGAGCTCCGATAATTTAAGGTTATGGGTAGGTCGAATTTAAAAATGAGGAT
>Ga0255753_1001752_pt1 | contig 25091 bp, 22 predicted proteins | sample 041ome_10_FD_179953 | JGI IMG/M metagenome (GOLD analysis project Ga0255753, IMG submission 179953) | Coastal salt marsh microbial communities from the Groves Creek Marsh, Skidaway Island, Georgia - 041412US metaG (version 2) | ecosystem: Environmental > Aquatic > Marine > Intertidal zone > Salt... | reverse complement strand
ATTCAGATGATTCGTTTTCAGAACTTGATTTTGAACTTAATCTTTCGCCACCAGTAATTGTGGTAGAACTTGTTGATTCTACTGCTAGTTTACTTATTTACTCGCCCATCTATGTGGGAGAAGTGGTGCTCAGTGGTAAGGTAACCGATCAGGAGGGTTTATTTACTGAATTCTCCGTCATTATTATCATTGAGCAAGCTGTTTCCAACGAATCGATGGCAGAGCAAAGTGAATTTCCAACACGCATTCAACTTGAGCAAAATTTTCCAAACCCATTTAATCCAACAACCTCAATAAGTTTCGAAGTTTTCCAAGCTAGTCATGTGAGTGTGCGAATATATGATCTAATGGGAAGGGAGGTAGATGTGTTATGGAATAAATATACTGCTGCAGGACGTTATCAGCTGACATTTGAAGCATCAAATCTTGCCACGGGTAGTTATATCTATCGCCTAGTAGCAAGTAATGGAGTGGTTCATTCCAAGAAAATGACCTTGATTAAATAAGCCTAAGCGCAGGCAGCTTCATTGCACTTACGTTATTTAGGGCCTAGTTTTATCGCATAGAGTGGATCAAAGCGTGCCCCAATTCTAGCAGGAATCCAAGAGGCTAGAGTGCAAAGAATAATGGTCACGACAGGGACAATCAAAAAATCAAGTAAGTGAGGGGACACGGGAGCAACCGACATGTAATAGTTCTCCTCTGAAAGACGAATGAGTTCGAATTCGCTTTGTAGAAAAACAAAAGCGAGACTTATTCCCATTCCAATGAGGAGCCCAATGATAGAAACCCAGAGTCCTTCAACCAGAAATATTTGTTGTATTTGTTGCTGTGTTGCCCCAAGTGTTCGAAGGACGCCTATGTCTTGCGTTCGTTCTAAGACCATCATTAGTATGGCCCCTATGAGATTGAAGGCTGCTACTAAAATCATCACGCCTATGACTAAGGGAATGATGTTCTCTTGTAATTCGACCCAAGCAAACAGGTTCCCGTAGCGATTTTCAATGGTTTCGCTATAGTACGGGAAGCTTATTTTTTGATCTAAAACCCTATCAAATGCATCAATAGAGCTGAGTGATGGATTCAGAATTCGAAGTTCAAGATCTTGTGCCTGTGGTGAGGATATTGAAAGTAATTCGCGAACTATTTCGATGTTTGCAAGTGCATATTGGCCATCAAAAAACTCAATTCCTGTATTATAAATGTGACTAACATGAAATTGTTTTAGTTCAGGGCTTCCAAAGGTGTCACTGGTAGATTTATCTGTAACCGAGTACACAATGATTCGGTCACCTATGCTCACTCCTAAATCTTGAGCAATATCTTGTCCCAGTATAAGACCATTCAATGGAGATTGGCTTGCTGCTGCTTTTGGGGTTTCTGCTGATGCTATTTCAGATAGGGATGTATGGTTAGAGCTAGTCTCTAAATAGGGCTGAATAGAGGGGTCATCCAATACATTGGGAGCGCCTTTTAGCATAGCGCCAGTAATTTGCTCTTGAAATTGTATGATAACCTGCCCACGTATAATGGGTGCAACATAAGCAAGTTCTTCTAGGTCTTGAAGATAGGTCTGAAGTGTATCTGCCCGATATAGAGGTTGGTTGGAAAAACTAGTTACCGTTATATGTGGGGCAAAATTGATGACTTTTTCTTGAATAGTCTCTTTAAACCCATGTACAATGGATAAAGCAATTAATAAGCCTGCAGAACCTATGGCCACCCCAGTTATGGACATGGTTTTAATGAACGAAATAAAGCCACTACCACTTCGTTTTCCCCAGAAGTATCGATAGGCTAAAAATCGTTCCATGCTCATGATTATTCAGGCTTCATTTGAGGAAAGAAAAGTACATCTCTAATGGATTCTGAATTGGTCATTATCATGGAAAGTCGATCAATTCCAATGCCAATTCCTGCGGTTGGTGGCATACCATATTCAAGGGCCCTTAAAAAGTCTTCATCTATTGCCATAGCCTCGTCATCCCCGCCAGCTCGTAGGGATGCTTGAGCCTCGAGACGTTCACGTTGGTCCACCGGGTCATTCAACTCGGTATAGGCATTGGCTATTTCTTTCCCATTGCAAATACATTCAAAACGTTCGACTAGACCCTCTTTACTACGGTGCTTTTTGGTTAGAGGGCTCATCTCAACAGGGTAGTCAGTGATAAAGGTAGGTTGTATGAGTTTAGGCTCTACATAGGTTCCGAATATTTCATCGATAATTTTGGCAACACCAAAGCTTTCATCCATTTCTATATGGAGTTCGGTGGCAATATTTTTAAGTTCAGTTAAATTTTTACCGTATAACTGATGCCCTGTGTATTGCTCAATGGCTTCAAACATGGGTATCCTTGGCCAAGGTGAGCTGAAATCGATAATGTGTTCACCGACGGTAACCTTGGGACTTCCATGAAGTTCTTTGGCTACATTTTCAATCATTTTTTCGGTAAAATCCATCATCCATTCATAATCTTTGTAGGCCACATACAGTTCAACCTGAGTAAATTCAGGATTATGAAAACGAGAAAGACCTTCATTTCTGAAGTCTTTTGAAAATTCGTACACCCCATCAAAACCTCCTACGATAAGGCGCTTCAAATATAACTCATTAGCTATACGCAAATACAAGTCCATATCTAGGGTGTTATGATGAGTCACAAATGGCCTAGCGGAGGCACCACCATAAATGGGCTGTAGAATAGGTGTTTCAACTTCTAGATAACCCCGTTCGTTCATGAAGTTACGCATGCTTTGCACCATTTTTGTGCGCAAAATAAAGGTTTTTTTAACCTCTGGATTAACAATTAGGTCGACATAGCGTTGGCGGTATCGAAGTTCTTTATCCGAAAAAGCGTCATATGTTACTTTTTCGCCTTGTTCGTTTTCCACTTCTTTTGGGGTAGGCAGTGGTCGCAGTGTTTTAGTTAATAATTGAAAATCCTCTGCATGTACGGTAGTCTCGCCTGTTCGGGTTTTAAATACAAATCCAGTTACCCCAACTATATCACCAATGTCCACCAATTTTTTGAAGACCGTATTATATTCTTCCACTCCCACATCGTCCCGTCGAATATACACTTGAAGGGTGCCTTGGCTATCTTGAATATGAAAAAATGCTGCTTTTCCCATAATACGGCGGGCCATAACCCTTCCAGCTACTGAGACTAGAGCTTTGTTTTCATCACCTTCTTCGCTTAATAGGCTTTCATTGGAAATTACCTCTGTGCTGTTGTGTGTTTGATTGAACTCCGGGGGATAGGGATTTACGCCCATATTGATTAGTTGAGCTCTTTTTTCCCTGCGGATTTGTTCTTGTTCAGAATGAGTAAGTTCCTGATTAGACATAAAAGATAGAGTAGTGGTTTAGACTAATAGTTTAGAAGATGATTAACTAAATCATGGAAATGAGGATTTGAGTGAAATCCGCATTATTTACCGATGTAAAATACCGAAATCCTAACTAAGTTATGACTATCTATTTATGAGCAAGATTAGCCCCCATATTTACCTTTGTATCTTACCAAGATCACAAGCCACTGACTCGGAGTTTAGAATGCTGGGTCAATTAAACAGCTTTTTGGCCGAAGATCAACATAAGCGCCTAGAAAAAATAAACACCCAATCCAGAAAAGAAGAGTTTTTGAGCGTTCGAAGCCTGTTATTAGAGTTACATCAAAATTATGAAGGTAGCCTTGGGCAGTCGCCCACTTCTCGTGCTTCTGTAGAATTAACTCAGGATGAACTAGGAAGGCCCTATCTTAGGCTTGCAAAGGTTCACTCAAGGGGTGATGAGGGAGATTTTAATTCGAGAATGAATCTGCAAAAGCTAGATAACGATACGGTTCCATCGGTATCCCTCAGTCATTCCAAAAAGTGGCTAGCAGCTGTTGTTTCGAACCAGTCACGAATAGGGATTGATATTGAAACCACCGATCGAACGATTTCAGCCGCTCTTAAAAAGCGATTTTTTAACCAACAAGAAATTCAGAAAGGTGTTTTTTCTGACCATCCAATCTGGTTATGGGTGATCAAAGAAGCGGTGGTGAAATGTATAGGGACAGGCATTCAGGCAGACCTGACCAAGGTAGTTGTTCAGATGAATGCCGCGGATACATTAACCCGGGAAAATTGGTCTATTGAGTGGTATTCCAGTACTCCAAGGGGAGAGGTAATAGAGTATGAGTTTAATGCAAGCTACGCAACACAGGAATTGTTTGTGGGGAAGTTATTTGTAACATCGGTTTACGTTTGCGCATTTGCGGTTCCTATACCCAACGAAGGAGGAATAGATGGATAAAGAGTCTTTGACGGTTTGTATTATCGGACACGGTCGTGTAGGGAAGTTTTTTGATACCTTGTTAAAGCCAATGAAAGGAGTTCGTGTACTTGTCAAGCATAAGAATGAACCGAGTTATCCTGTGGCTGATGTATTCATGATTTGTGTACAAGACCAGTGGGTATCCAAGGTAGTGGAGGAGTTGGTTTTGCACGAGCAAGATCAGTTGTTTTCTGCTGTTCATTGCTCGGGAATTCTACCCTTGGATGTATTGGCACCTTTGGTAAAAATGAATGCTAATAAAGGTCGAGCGGAAGAAATTGATGATGGGGATAAGTATAAAAATGGATTCAATAAAATTGCTGTACTGCATCCTGTTGCGCCTATTAGCTCACATACAATATCAGCAGAAAATATTCTGTTTGATGCTATTGGTGACCCCGAATTGCTATTGGTTTTTGAACACTGGTGCATGGAATGGGGAGCTCGATTCTTGAAGGTGAATGCGCATCAGAAAAAAGTTCTTCATACCGCAGCGGTAATGAGTTGTAATTATCTAACTACCTTGTATGGAATGGTGGGAGATTTCTTAGAGGCGGAACAATTTAACAAGTTAGAAGTGAGGCAGATTCTTGCAGCATCAATGGGGCGAACGTTGGAGCAACTTAATGACCTGCCCGTTGAGCAAGCCATGACAGGTCCCATTATCAGAGGAGATATTGACACCATTCGTGAGCATTTAGCAATCTTAAATCACGATCAGCAGCGTTTGGCGTTGTATAAAAACCTAGGAAATAGTACTATAGATATGTTATCCGAGTTTGAACATAAACCGAGCGAGGAAAGAATTGAAGAAATGCGCAAATTGTTTAATAGTTAAATGTTCATTCATAACACTATCTAATAATGAGAATAAATAATTTTCTACGAAAGGTTGATTTGAGTTCAGTGGCTGTTGTTGCCATTCTTTCTATTGCACTAACCACATGGTCATGTACTCAAAAAACAGACCTTGAGCTCAAACAGGAAGGAGATAAGTCGGTATCTATCCTAGAAAATGCAACTGTAAACGAGATTCAAACCCATTTAGCTACTTTCAAAGGGGAAAAACCAGTGTTGGTCAATATTTGGGCTACTTGGTGTTTGCCTTGTGTGGAAGAGTTTCCGTATATCATGGATTTAAAGCAGCAGTATGGTGAGGCATTTGAGTTAGTGTTTATTTCTGCAGACTTTGAAGAGGCTAGAGCTGAAGCAACTGATTTCTTAAAGGAACAGGGAGTTGATTTCACTACCTTTTTTAAGCAGGGTAAGGACAATGATTTTATTGCAGGGATATCTGAAAAGTGGTCCGGCGCCATTCCTTATACTCTAATTATTGACAAAAATGGAGTGACTCATACCGAGTGGGAAGGAAAGGCAGATTACCAAGACTTTGAAAATGCATTACTAGAAGTGATTGAATAGATCAGATGAATTCAACAAAAACAACAACCAATAATTATCTAAGCTGTATGAAACAACACATGGTTCGACAAGTGCTAAAAAGCTCGGTCATAATTACGCTATTTACTATAATGACGGTCACCAGCATAACTGCTCAAGATATTCAGCAACTCCCATTAGGAAGTACCTTACCCCTAGGAGATGTGCAAATGGAGGACGTATCAAGTCGTAACTTGACACTAGATGGGGTAAAAGGGGAGAAAGGCTTACTGGTCATTTTTTCATGTAACACATGCCCATGGGTTCTTAAATGGGAAGACAGGTACCCTGTGGTGCAAAAGATGGCCGAGGCAAACGATATTGGGATGATTCTGTTAAATCCAAATGAGGATTACAGAGATAAAGGAGATGGAATGCAAGACATGATTTTGTATGCGGAAAAAGCAGGGTATACCATTCCTTATGTGCTAGATAAAAATCACCGAGTGGCCGATGCCTTTGGCGCTTCGCGCACTCCACATGTATATCTATTCGATAGTGAAGATAAGTTAGTGTATGTAGGGGCAATTGATGATAATGCAAACAGTGCTGCAGATGTTGAGGAATTTTACATTAAGGATGCTATTGAACAGTTATCTGCGGGCCAACCCATAACCACCGCCTCTACAAAATCAATCGGGTGTACGATTAAAAGGCTCGGTAACTAATAAGTAGAAAAAGCAGTATTTTACGGGACTATTTAATGTAACCTAGCCCCAAAACTAGCCCATAGATTACTATGCCTACTTGGACACTGCACACAGAATTTAAATTTGACGCGGCCCATTATATCGATGGGTATGATGGTAAATGCGGACGAATGCACGGTCATACCTACAAAGTTCACATGAAAGCAAAATCGCATAAACTGAACCCCTCAGCCTATTTGAAAACCTCGGATATGGTGTGTGATTTTAAAGAATTAAAATGGGCGGCAAAAGACTCCGAAAGAGGAGGTTTTGATCATGGAGTTTTAAATGATCTTATGCAAGAAAATACAACAGCCGAACGAATTGCTGAATACATTCATCAAGAAACCAAGAAGAGAATTCCTTCTGGGATAGAACTTGAAGTCACGGTATGGGAGACTGAGACTTCATGGGTTAGTTATACCGATAAAGATGTTTAACTCCACTACCATAGCTAGCGACCTAAAAAGTAGTTTTATGGAAGTGCGCTACCCAATAATGGAGCATTTTTATACCATTCAAGGAGAGGGCTACCATACTGGTGCTCCAGCTTATTTTATACGAACAGCTGGGTGCGATGTGCAATGTTGGTGGTGTGATGTAAAAGACAGTTGGGATGGAGAAAAACACCCTTTAATTTCGGTGAAATACCTTTACGATCAAGTTAAAGACTCGGGTGCTGATAAGGTTGTAATCACTGGGGGAGAACCTCTTTTGCATGATTTACAACCCCTCACCACCGAGCTCAAAAAGTTAGCAGTAGATGTTCATATTGAAACCAGTGGGTCCTCGCCTCTCTCAGGCACACTCGATTGGATAACCCTGTCTCCCAAACGTTTTAAAAAGCCTATGCCTGAGGTATATGAGCACGTAGATGAATTAAAAGTGGTCGTATTAACCAATAAAGATATCGAATGGGCAGAATCAGAGGCTCAAAAGTGCCCTAAAACTGCAAGATTATACCTGCAACCAGAGTGGGATACTCCTCTTTCTATTCCCTTACTTGTAGATTATGTAAAAAAGAACCCAAAATGGGCTATAAGCTTGCAAACCCATAAATTCCTAAAAGTACCATGATTAACTCAAGCAACACGGTGTGCATTACTGGGGCTTCCCGTGGTATTGGGCGTACAATAGCTCATGCATTTTCAGCTATGGGTTTTCCACTCATCTTGACGGCACGTTCGATCGATCATTTATCTAAGGTGAAAGAAGAATGCCTTAGTGCTGGATCACCTAAAGTGGAGCTGATAGAGGTGGATTTCCTAGCGGATAATCCTCTTAGAGAGTTAGGTCAATTACAGTCTAAACCATCTATACTAATCAATAACGCAGGAGATTTTTTATCTAAAGATCTAAAGGACTCAACCGATCAAGATTACCTACATCAATTCTCTATTAATGCCTTAGGAACCATTCGGGTTTCAGATTATTTATTACCCGTGTTAAGTAAGCAAAAGCAGGCGCTTATTGTGAATATTTGTTCCAAAGCATCCGTAGTTGGTTATGCTGATGCAAGTGCATACAGCGTAAGTAAGCATGCCCTCTATGGATATGGAAAGGCTTTACGGGCTCATCTTACGCAATTCGCTCCTCACGTTGCTTGTACAAATATACTTTTAGGGCAAACATTCTCTAGTTCGTGGGATGGCTTAGATGTGGACCATGAGTTATTAATTGACCCGTTTGATGTAGCGGATGTGATTATTGGTCTAACTAGCCTAGGGACTAGAACGGTTGTTGAAGAAATAACCATTATGCCATCCAAAGGAGAACTTCCAAGATGAATGTAAGGGTAACCGCATCAACCATACAGGTACATGAACCCAGTTATACTTTACACACACATTATTTCAAATGCTCATTAAGCTAGTTAGCCTGTTAGATCTCGTCAAAAATATGGAGAAAAGACCGTTTCTAGATCGCTGTTGATATCTTCAATGAGAGTGGGAGAAAAGGTGGATCCGGTCAGTAGTTTGAATAATTGAGCATATCTTTCGTACACCTCTATTCGAAACGAGTCGGGTAAATCTGGAAGGACTTGGCCTTCTTTGCCCTGAAAGTTATTATTCATGAGCCATTCTCTAAGAAACTCCTTTGAGAGTTGTTTCTGTGGCTGTTGGTTATTTTGCCGTTCTTCAAAGCCATCGGCATAAAAATATCGAGAAGAATCGGTAGTGTGAACTTCATCGATAAGGGTTAACTCACCTTCAAATAAGCCAAATTCATACTTGGTATCTACAAGTATGAGCCCTTGTTCACGTGCTATTTGTTGGCCTGTGCGAAATAATTCAAAGGCCTTCTCCCTAATTTCTGTCCAAAGAGTAGCACTTACAATATTCTGAGCAAGTATTTCATGTTCCGAAATATCCTCATCATGACCTTCGGATGCCTTGGTGGCTGGGGTTAGAATGGGCTCTGGAAGAGGATCGTGTTCTTTAAGATTTTCTGGCAGGATCACCCCACAAAGGATTCGCTCCCCGCTTCTGTATGTTCTCCATGCATGACCGGTTAGATGAGCCCGAATAACTACCTCTATTGGGATAGGAATGCATTTTTTGGCAATGGTAATATTAGGGTGTGGAACCTCAATAATATGATTTGGTATAATATGCGATACTTTTTCAAATCCAAATTCGGCTAGTTGATTCAGAATTTGACCCTTAAAAGGAATTGCCTGACGCATGATAAAATCAAAGGCAGATATTCGGTCTGTTACCAAAATGCCTAGTGTTTGGCTATTTAAAGTATAGACTTCTCTAACTTTGCCCTTGTAGGGTTCCGTAACAGTAGGATGAGAACTCGTAGTAATGCAGTGTGTAAGTGCGCGCTGAAAATCCAATACGGTTTGACTTATGGGTTGCAAGAAGTGAAAACTAAAGGGTTATCAGTTGAAACTATGATTTCTCTGTTGACCCTCTAGGTATTAAAATAGGATTTATCATGGTCTGAAACAGCTGGGTGTCCTTACTTTTGATGATAGCTAGCAGTCGTGAAATGGCCTGTGTTCCAATAGTGTGCATCTGTTGGTCTATGGTTGTTAAGTCAAGATATTTACTCAGCTTTATATTATCGTATCCCATGATAGCTACATCTTCAGGTACTCGAAGTCCAAGTCGACTTATTGCGTGTAATGCTCCTAAAGCCATAGAGTCATTAAGGCAGAAAATAGCATCGGGAAATTCACTCATTTTGGAGTATTTGTTGATGGCTTCAAATCCAGCCTCTTCGGTGAAGCCCGCATGTTTACTTGTATCACCGGTGATGAAATATTCTTTTTTAGGGCTTATTTTGAGCTTTTTGAATGCGTCTTTGAATCCATTTTCACGCTCGATGGAAGTTCTAGTTTTAATAGGTGTGCTAATCATTCCAATCCTTTGGTATCCTGATTTAATGAGGTGCTCGCCTGCCATAAACCCACCTTGATAGTCATTGACCATAAAGTAATTATAGTCCTTATGTTGCGAATTGACTAAGACTACAGGAACCCCACTGCTTTGCAGGTGTAAATGTGCTGTATCACTCACATCTATCGAAATGAGTATCACAGCATCCGCTGAACCACGGTCAAAAAAGTTTATCACTGCTTCTTCGGGATCTTTTGACCCTGTATTGTAAAGAATAATATCCAAATCAGTTTTCTTCAGCTCATCTTTAACCCCTTTAAGTACTTCATTAAAAAAAGGTGTAGTAAACGAGGGGACTGCAACGGCTAACATTTGAGGTTCCTTACTAGCCAATTTGCGCGCATTAACCTGTGGTCGAAAGTTCAGGGCTTTAATGGCTTCCTGCACCCGTTCTTTGGTTTTATCCGATACATTTAGTGATCCATTTAACACCCTAGATACGGTTGATATGGCTACATCAGCCCGTTTGGCGACGTCGTAGATGGTAACTTTTTTATTCATAAGTCTTTAATTTTCTTAACACCAAATATAGATACAGATCGTCTGTAGAAGTAGTATTAATCAGTCTTGGTTTGAGCTTAGCTGAGTGTGATTTTCATGAAACGGAGACACTGTTCTACTCATTATCAGGTTTAATTCTATGCGTTTATAACCTGTGATTACTAAATAAAAAAAGGCTATATAGTTTTATGCCTTTTGTTTATTAGTTAAATATTAATTCTATTCTATATAAACAAATTACTTGCTTAAGTATAACAAACTTTCTGAAGATATGGTATGTGTAAGAGGTATTAATTTTAATTTAATAATAATGGAACTATTTGCGCCGCAACGCACTTTAGTTATGTATGAGCGCACTAATTAAATATCCAGCTAGTTTAATTCGACCTCTATATGAGCGTACTTCTTTTCATCGTTCTGTGATTGATGAAATGAATAATGATTTGCTCAAGCCGGCTTACTCGCATTGTCGCGCAATTACACGTTACTATGCGAAAACTTTTTACATGGCCACACGGTTTTTACCTAATGATAAGCAAAGAGGTATATTTGCTATTTACGGATACTGTCGCTACATAGACAATTTGGTAGATGATAACGTGGATCTTATTAACAACCAGTGTGTACCTAACGAGCAGCTATCGGATCAATTAGATAAACTCAGATTCAAGATTTCTGATATTTATGCGGGTAATATTGAATCTGACGACCCTATTTTTACCGCTTTTGCCGACACTTTTCTAAACTATGAAATCCCTCAAGAACTCCCACTAATGCTTATTGATGGAGTGGAGCAGGATTTACATAAAACGCGCTTTTCAAATTTCAAAGAAATTTATGACTACTCATTCAAAGTAGCATCCGTTGTTGGTTTAATGACTACCCCCGTATTTGGTTACAAAGATGAACAAGCATTGAATTATGCTGCTGACCTGGGTATAGCTATGCAATTGACCAATATATTACGCGATGTGGGTGAAGATATTGAGCGTGATCGTATTTATTTGGCACAGGATGAACTCACTGCTTTTGGCTTAACTGAGCAAGATATATTAAGTAGAAGGATGGATAATCGGTTTGTTGAGTTCATGAGATACCAAATAAAGAGAGCTAGAGAATATTACCAACGTGCAGAAACAGGTATTTCTATGCTAGATCGAAACGCTCGACTTCCGGTCTACTTGGCACGTTATAATTATGCCAAGATTTTAGATAAAATAGAGGAAAACAACTATGATGTTTTCACTTCTAGGGCCTATCTCACTAAATTTGAGAAGCTTAGTATACTTCCTCAGATACTGTATAAAATTAACAGAGCTTCGTAAATTAGCTCAGCTAAAGACACGTTTTTTTCATCTTTCTACAACTTCGACTTAGTTAGAAGTGTGCAGTTTAGTATCTTATCCATACATACAGAATACAACCATTTTCTAGTGTACAGAGGATAATCTCATACCATACTGTATTATGAGGCAGATTAATAAAATACTTATTGCGAACCGTGGTGAGATAGCTGTTCGAATTATCCGGAGTTGTACCTCCCTAGGCATAAAAACTGTGGCTGTATACAGCGAAGCAGATATCTTTGCACCTCATGTTCGAATGGCTGACGAATCGGTATTTATTGGTCCTGCTGCCTCATCTCAGAGTTACTTGGTTATGGATACTATCTTAAAGGCCGCCGTTCGTACGGGCGCCCAAGCCATTCATCCTGGATATGGTTTTTTGAGTGAAAACGCCAGTTTTGCTAAGAGATGTCAAGAAGCTGGGATTGTATTTATTGGTCCATCACCGAATGCTATTGAACTGATGGGGGACAAAATGAAAGCTCGTGCATTGGTCCAAGAGCATGGAATACCTTTTCCTCCTGGCTTAGTGGAGCCTATACTCCCTAAAGACGATGTTGAAAAAATCGCCAATGAAATTGGTTACCCCATTCTCATAAAAGCAGCGGCTGGCGGTGGTGGCAAAGGTATGCGTATAGTCTACGAGGAATCTGAGCTCAGAAAGGCCGTGAAAATAGCGGCTTCTGAGGCGCAAAATGCCTTTGGGGATGCGAGGGTCTACATAGAGAAATATCTTGAAAACCCTCGACATGTCGAAATACAAGTGTTAGCGGATGAACATGGGCAGTATTTTCACCTATTCGATAGAGAATGCTCCATACAACGGCGACATCAAAAAGTGGTAGAGGAAGCGCCTTGCGCTATTTTAACCGACTATTTACGAGAAAAAATGGCACAGTCAGCCATTCAGATTGCGAGAGGCTGTGATTACCATGGTGTGGGTACCGTCGAATTCCTGGTGGACAAACACTTGGATTATTACTTTTTGGAAATGAATACTCGGTTGCAAGTCGAGCACCCGGTAACAGAGATGATTACAGGTTTAGATTTGGTTGAGCTGCAAATTCGGGTTGCAAAAGGGGAGAAATTAGATTTGTTGCAGAAAGATATTCAGATTCAAGGACATGCCATCGAATGTAGGATTTATGCCGAAGATCCATTTCATAACTTTTTGCCAGACATTGGATTTTTAGCTAAGCATCGAATTCCATCTGGAATGGGGGTTCGGGTCGATAGTGGGGTAGAAGAGGGTGCTGAGGTACCTATACATTATGATCCTATGATTTCAAAACTGAGTGTACATGCCCCCACTCGTGATAAAGCTATAGAAAGGATGAGAACCGCACTTAGTGAATATGAAATTGAGGGGTGCCAAACCACTATTTCCTTCTGTGACTATTGCATGCAACATCCCAGCTTTACTCAAGGTCAGTATGACACTCATTTTGTCACGGATTTTTTCACTCCCGATCTAGAGAATGACCGACTTGGTATGAAGTATTCAAAAAGCCAGCCTGATTCGAGCGTTATTGCGTTAATGGCAGGGGTACTTTTTGAACATAAAGCCACCAAAAAAGAACATAAAACATCTACAATCACTTCATCAGCTTTACCTGCCAGTACCCCTTGGTGGACGGCAAGAAGAGCCAACTAATGTTATGAACGAAGTATTATTTAAACAGTTAACCAATTTAAAGACAGAGCAGCGAAATCCGAACACTCAAGACATCGATTTAGATGATGCGTTTAGTATCGCTCAAAAAATTAACAATGAAGACCAAAAAGTGGCAGAGGCTGTTGGTGAAAAGCTACCTCAAATAGCTCAGGCTATCGATTGGGTGGCCCAAGCCTTATCCCTAGGTGGGCGATTACTCTATTTTGGGGCGGGAACTAGCGGTCGTTTAGGGGTATTGGATGCAGCAGAATGCCCACCCACTTTTGGAACGAAGCCCGAACAGGTTCAGGGATTTATTGCTGGCGGTGAGGCCGCCATGTTTGTAGCACAAGAAAAGGCAGAAGACCAAGAAGATATTGGAATAGCTGATTTGAATGCGATTCATCCCACACGAGCCGATGTTATTTGTGGACTAGCTGCAAGTGGACGGACTCCTTATGTGCATGGAGCACTAAAGCGAGGAATGGAAATGGGATGCAAAACCATTTTTGTTACTACTGTTCCAAAAGAGCAGCTCACTATTATCCCAGACTTAGTCATTGATGTGCCTGTTGGTCCCGAGGTGATCATGGGGAGTACTAGAATGAAAAGTGCAACTGCCCAAAAAATGGTATTGAATATGATTACCACTGGCGCAATGATCCGTCAAGGTAAAGTCTATGAGAATGTGATGGTTGACCTTATGCTAACTAATGCCAAATTGGTAGAACGGGCAAAGAGAATTATCATGAATTTTAGCTCATTGGATTATAAAGGGGCTTCTGAAGTTTTAGAACAGGCTAATGGGCATGTTAAAACAGCATTGGTCATGGCACTGGGTGGGCATTCAAAAGAAGAAGCGGAATCGTTGCTTGAAGCTCATCAGGGATTTATTCGAAAGGCTTTAGAATCATAACCTTAGGTAATTGGTATGTCAATTAGATTCTTTAGTATCTATATGTGGCTGTATTATAGCCTACTTTTTATAGTTTTTTTCGTGCTAATATCCCTCACTTTTCTACTCACATTTCCCTTTGATCCCTTCCGTCGTATACCCAATAGAGTGCTTTCTTGGATGGCTTGGTGTATGATGCATCCCAGTCCAAGTTGGCAGATTCAGATCGAAAATACTGAATTACTCAAAAAAAATACCCCAACTATCTATGTGTGTAACCACGAAAGTTTTTTGGATATCCCTCTAATTTACCAACTACCAATTCGTATGAAATGGGTAGTTAAACACAGTATGACCTATATTCCAATTATGGGTTGGATGGTTAGACTGACGGGGCATTTAACTATCAACCGATCTAAAAAATCGGCCCTTAAGAAATTGAACAACCTAGTCCAACCACTAAAATCTGGTATTCCAGTTATGCTTTTTCCAGAGGGTACACGCTCTCTTGATGGAAGTCTGCAACCCTTTAAAAATGGGGCCTTTTTATTAGCAATGGAACATGGTTTTCCTATTCAACCTCTGGTTATAGAAGGGGCATTTGAAGTGTTGCGATCCGGGAGTTCTTTATTTCGGCCAAAGGCCCATTTTCGCTTGCGAGTTCTCCCAAGCGTTGATTCCAAAGAATTTGATTCTATGTCCGAGCTGAAACTAACAGTACAAAGGAACATGTCTGATGCGTTGACAGAGTTAGAATCCGCTCAACAGAATTAAACTAGGCCTAGTCAAGGTAATCCACGCCATCTATTTCTATCTAGCGATTATAAACACTAGATTACAAAGTATGCGGTTCAACTCATCCCTCATTTATTGGTCTTTGTATAAAAAAGCATATCCACTTCGTATGATGGGAGCGGTGTGTGGGGTATTAATACTCTTTATCACATTATTTAAATGGCCCATGGAACCTAGGTCAAACCTTAGCCAGCAACAAAAAAAAACCATTTCTGAGGAAGAATTAGTGCTTCAACCCATGATAGTAACTCGTCAAAATGTTGGCGCAGCAGCTCCGCCAAAACCCATCGTCCCAGCAATAGCACCTGAATACCGACTCATTGAGGAAGATTTCTTAACCATAGACCGACCGAATCTATTGGTTGAGGAGTTTGAGCAATCCCGAAATAACAGTACAGGGTGGGTAGGGGAAGAGCAAAAAATTACGGGTGATCCTGATCGCATAGCTCTTATAAAAAAAATCGTAGAGCCAACTTATACCAATGATGCCTTAGAGAGTAGTGAACAATATATAATCGGAGTTGAAATGGTTATTGACCCCTCCGGAAGGGTTGAAGAAGCTTACGTTTCTTCTATTGAACAGCTATTATCTAGTGGGGAACGAATCAGGCGAGAACAGGTACAATATGGGATATTGGAAGCTATAATAGAGGCTGCATTTTTGTGGGAATTTAGCCCAGCAGTTAAGGAGGGGCGGCCGGTTAGAACCCAAAGAACCGAGCTTTTTCTTTTTGGCTTGTAGATTGTGAATGCCTCATATTAGACTTATATTTGCCTACCTTTTTTGGAGAGGTGCCGGAGCGGTCGAACGGGCTCGCCTGGAAAGCGTGTGTGCCCCCACCGGGGTACCGAGGGTTCGAATCCCTCCCTCTCCGCTGTTTTTACCATATAAATATTTCATTACTACCCAAATGGGTAGTTTTCAATTACCATATATATAGTATATTTTAATAGTTACAATCTACAATCAATTTACCTTTATGAAGATTACACGTCATAATGTTGTCTTGGGGTTAAGTCTACTTTTTGTCTGGGCTTGTGAAACTCCGCAGCAACCCAATTTCACGACCTCACAAAAGATTGAGGCTCCGTTGCTTACCAACAAAACATTGCAGTTTCTTGGTGGGGGAGGAGATATTGAAGTATTAATAGATACAACTAAGGCTGAATTTGACTCAGTATTTACGGTAACACAAAGTGGCCCTGATGCAGGATTTCTAACCATCAGTAAAACCGAAAGTTTTGAATTCGGAGATCTAAATGACGCTATCCCTGAGATTAGTGCCGAAGGTACCGAGTTTAGTGCGGAAGTGGGTGAATTATCCTTGGGTAGTTTTTCATCGGGTAATGGCGCTTTGGGTGAAGCGAATTTTCAGGAATTAACCGGTCTAAACCCTAATTTAGTACTCCCAGGCACCCGGCTATTTGGCGCTGCTTCTCCTACTGTAAATATAGAAGTTGGAGCTAATACAGACTTTTTTAGCAGTGCAACGATTAAACGAGGCGCTATTGAAGTAGGTTTGACTAACAATCTTGGATTTGACATTAACCAGTTAACTTTAACGTTAAAATCCAGCTCAACAGAGGTTAGTACGACGACAGTAACGTCTTTTGAAGCTAGTTCCAACAGAACAGCTATTTTATCCTTTGATGAGGGTGATGTATTAGAAGACATCAACATCGATGTACAAATGTCATGGTTAACTCAAAATACCTCAGCGGTGCCCACTGCACTTATAGTTGAAAGTATTGATGGGGTGGATTTAGTAGCCTCAGAGGTAGTTGCTGCCCTTGAGTCTCAAGACTTTTCATCAACCAGTACCACCAGCTTTGACGCTACTGAGTTCCAGTTTACTGAGGAAGCTCACTACATTGAATTGGAATCTGGAAGTATTAACATAGCTCCAATAGTTAACGGCTTAGATCTTGATATAGAAGAGTTGGTGATTTCTTTTCCTGGGATTAGAAAGTCACCTTATGATGCTGGTGATAGCTTGGTGATTTCGTACCTAGGGGCTGAAAAAGTAAGCCGAAGCGCATCATCCATTGCAAAAAATATTGATTTGGCTGGGTATCGCTTATATGCCTTGAATAACGAGATAAGCTATACTACCAAGGCGTTAACCGAGAATACTCAAGATGCAGCACCTGCTCAACAAAATAGAACAATTAATGAACTGCAGTCCATTAGTTCAAGCGTGGCTATTGAAAACCTAAAGATTGCTGAAGCATTCGGGCAGGTAAAGCCACAAACTGTGCTACTTGGAGACGATGATATTAGCAACAATGTTGGAGAGGAACAGGTAATTGACATTATGAATGATACCGAGGCCGAACTCACAGAGATTGACGGGTTAGAAGATTTGTCGTCTCAGCTGGATGGCTTAGAGTTTACACAAGCCCGATTATCTATAGATTATACGAGTAACATAGGGATACCTACTACCATATACGCAGCAATCATGGGTGTGGATGGTGATGGAAACCAGTTTTTTCTAACGGGAACACCTGGTAGTGATAAAGAAGTTAAGCAGTCTGATTCGATTGAAGGCTTGGTCATGGATGGCGTAGCTCTTGAAACTAATCAACTTATTAAGTTTAGTCTAGATACTCCACCTAATGGCCAAACCCTAACAAGTAGTGTTGAATTTAATGGTGATAACTCTACTGTAGTAGATTTTTTGAATGAACTTCCTAACGAAATACGATTTATTGGTAAAGCCATTATTAATGAAGATGGGCAGGCAGCAACCATAGCGACACCGCTTGAATTTAGTCCTTCTTTTGCCGTTGACTTACCCTTAGCATTCCAAACCACTACCGCTGCTACCTACAGTGATACGACCGAGACCGACGCATTGGAAGGTTTACCTGGCGCGGATGATGAAGATGGAGCTAGTATTAGTGGGGGTCAAATCATTATCAACTATGAAAATGGTCTGCCTCTTGGTTTTGGCTTAGATTTGGAGTTTTTAGATAAAAATAATGCAGCAATCACTACTATTCCTTTAGGAAATGAGGAGCCCATAGTACTAACCGCTGCTTCTGTGGATGCGGTAACTCGATATGTGAGTTCTCCAACTGTTTCTTCGACCATCTTGTCTTTGAGTAAAGCACAATTTGACGAGCTTAACAAAACCAAATCAGTAGTTGTTTCTGCTCGATTAAATTCTTCTAACAACGAGGAAGTGAAATTAAAAACAACCGATTATATCACGATTAATATTTCGGTGAGCTTACAATTAGAAACAAACGTAGGCGACAATTAAGGAGTACCGAATCATGAAACGTATATTTACACTAGTTTTTTTACTAATTAGCGCTGTTCAAACCAACTCTTGGGCACAGAATAGACATTACAATACCATGACCTTAGGAATGGGTGGCGGCGGTGTAGCCGTAATCGATGGATACCACGCTAACTTTTTGAACCCAGCAAACCTTATGATCAACAAAGATCGAGTCCCTTCTCACCAAGTGGGGATATTTGGGGGGTTTGGTTTACATGCAGGCGGCTCCTTACTCAATGTAGGCGTTTACAATGATTACCTAACTAAAGGGTTAACCATTGAAGGACAAACAAGGGAAGATATGTTGGATGCTTGGTTTGGAAGCAGCTCTTCAAATACCCGAGATATCGGCTTTACCAATGATATTGTTCCATTTGGTTTCTCTAAAAGAACATCAAAAGCTGCATTTTCATTAGCAACACGAGTCCGAACGATTCAGGATTTCACCTTGAATAAGGGTGCGGCTGAGGTATACTTTTATGGTTTAGATTCTGATAAGTTCTCTGATCCTGTACCATTTAATATAAACTCCAGAACCTTATCCTTTGCGGAGATATCTATTGGATACGCAATGGCCCTACCCATACCTTTGGAAGGTCTCATTGAAAAATTGCCATTCATTAATGAAATAGATCTTTATGCCGGTATTGCTCCAAAATTCCTGATTGGACTTCAATCATTTGAAATGGACTTTCAGTCAACCCTAGAAGTAAATTCTCCTTTGGAAGTGGGTAATACCATCAATCATGACTTTGCCTATACCATTTATTCGTACGGTGATATTTCTACACAACTCAACAACTTTGTTCAAGCTAAAGAAAATAACCCAGATGCCGTACTTGATGACTATCTGGATTACTCAGGCTCCGATATCGGTTCACTTGGCTCTGGCTTTGGGTATGATTTAGGAGTAACTCTAGACTTAGATGTTTCTCTTCCAATATTGAGTGTGTTAAGTGAGGAGCAGCATTTAAGAATTAGTGCAGCACTTTCTGATATGGGCAGTATCTCTTATGATAGCAACCCGCGGACGTTCTCTGCAAGTAGCACATTCAGTTTTGATGCGGATGCAGGTGGAGATGAAGTAGGGGACTTTTATGACAATCTTTCCGATAGTTTATCCAATGATATATATGGTGACTTCAATTCCAATTCAGCAAGCGCTCGGACCTACGATTTATTAAGTACATTTAATTTTGGTGCCGCTTTAGTGGTAGGTAAGTTAACCGCTTCAATAGATATTTCGAAGGGCTTTAATGATTTGGGTAGTAATACAAAAAATTCAGTTATGACTGCTGGAGCCGAATATCGCCTTTTCGATTTTATTCCTATTCGATTTGGTACTCGCCTCGGAGCTGGAACTGCCGCCGCCTATTCTTTTGGTACTGGAATAGATATAAAGAACCTAGAGTTGTCTATTAGTGGGATGGCGGTTAATGATTCTAGTGTGGGTGGAACTTCTGCGACAGTAGCTATGAGTGGGCTAGTCCTTAGATTCTAGTCTATCGTATTATTTTGGATTAGCTATTAGTAGCCTGAAACATTGGTGAACATACTTTTTGATTAATGGAAGCTCTAGTGCTTCCATTTTTTTTATGACCTTTCAAAAGGCTGGTTGTAATTTTGTTAGTTTAGTTATTTCTAAACTCTTTGAACCGATCTAATTTAACTTCAGGTGGAAGTGGGAGGTTAGATGATAAGGAAGCTGCGAATAGTTGCGCATAGTAATGACTATATAAAAGCCCTTTCGAGCCTAATCCTCTAAACACGTAATGCCCCTTAAATGCAGGTAATTCATCTATAATAGGCATTCTGTCTGGGGTAGAGAATCGGAAGCCCGCCCACATAGATTCCTGAATAATTCTGCTAGATAGCCTCTCATGTATTCTATCCAATTTGTTTTTAAGATAGAGCTTGCCTTTTGAATCGGGTAATGGACTGGAAAATCGATGTTCATAGGTGCTTCCCATCACCAAGTTACTACCATCCAATGAACATAAATACCCCTGTGCGCTGATGGCGTATTCTTTTAGAAATGAACTCCAGTTATTTGTTTGATTACCTTGATTTGTATCTACCTGCAAGGGTGAATTTTCCTCATAGGTTGGATCTACTAACTTAAATTGCAAGGTTTGTCCCTTCACAATTACACCAGGTATCATTGCTTTGATCATTTCTTCCGCACCGGTGCAGTGGATAAGAATATCCGCTTGCATCTCAGTATCTTCATCTCTAAATACCCAGTATTTGGGGTCTGCGAGTTGTTCAGCATTGCTTTTTTTATGTGATTGAAAGGTAAAGCCCTCATACTCTTCCAATAATGAAAAGTTAGGATGATCACTTAGCCAATCTATCAGATTTTGAAGGTACATTTTAGGATTAACCACATACCCATTGTGTACAATCAAGGCCCCAAAGCTAGGGTTAATTAAAGGAAATCGTTCGGCTACTTCTTCTGGGGTAACCCATTCTGCAACTCCCTTTCCCCATTGGTCGGAAAGATAATTTTGGTGGGTTTTTTCAGCTATTTCTGCGTCAAAACAAGGTCGGATTATACCTCTGTTTTGAATAAAATCGTGCGCGTTGGAAAACGGACTTAACAGCTGTAAGGCGTCTATTTGGGCAATAGATTCTAAACTTTTAAATCCTTTTTTAGCAAACCTACCTGTTGCAGGATTTATCATTGCTAGGGGAGTACCTGAAGCCCCAGATCCAATGGTATTGCGTTCAACTAAAAGTACTCGTTTACCTTGCACTATTAAATAATAAGCAAGTAAGCAACCTGAGAGTCCTCCACCTATGATTCCGTAGTCAAAACGCATAAAGTGAACCTGATTTTAATTGAACAGCTGCCGGAGCTTAGCGGCATTAGTACAGCATCTATTAAGCAGATTTCTGTTATGCTATCCAGCTGTTATTGAATGTAGGTGAAGCTATATAGTTATCCGCGATAGTTCCTACGTTCAATTAGTTTTTTAATTTTTTTGTTTCCAATCCAAACTTTAACGTTCGTTTCTATATCGATGAGTTCTAAATTCACGGTATAAAAAATAGCAGTAGTTCGACCATCGGGTGCATCGTCCAGAATAGAACTGATATTTCCGATGAGCATATAATCGGCACCTAGCTCTTTTGCCATTGCACTCATGCTCTCTAGGGAAGAGTAACTCTGCTGGTCTAGTCGCTCATCTCTAATTTCCATTCGTTCTGCTGCATTTGCAACTAAGGTTACTGATCCGGAATTAACAAATGCCCGTTCCATTTCTTTAGTGATTACTTCGGTATCGATGTGTTCCATACTTTCGTTTCGAACGGTTCCAACGATAACAACAGGTGGTTTTTCTGCAGATTCAGTGTAGTTGCTTAACCATCGATTACTTAGGGCATCACCAATCATTTCCTCGGAGACTAGTCGGGCGTCTGTGTCATTCCATTTGCCGGATAATTCGGTTGTGCTATCCGGGGATATTCTGCTGATAGTGTTTACTGGTTTACATTGAATGCCAATGATTAGAAGAACAAAAAGGCTAAGGCTTATGGTTGTTTTCATAGTGGGATTATTTTGCGTTAGTAATCTAATTATAATAATACGGGTTCATATGCTTAGTAGCTATTGCATTAATATGCTAGATGCGTTTCAAGCAGGTGTACCGACTGTCTCTGGTCGATTTGAACATCTCTAAATTCGGAGTATATGGGTAGCCCTTGTTCGTTTATATACCGAAATTCGATTTTATGTGAGCCTGGTTCTAACTGGAAGGCATGGGCGAATACATTTCCTGGGAGGCTGGACCAGGAACGTAGATCTGCTTTTTCAGAACCTTCCTTGTAAATAAACCCTGCAAATTCTAATAAATGGGCAAAAAACGAATCTTTCTCTTCTGGCATATTCTCAACCCAACGTGTCCCAGAATATTTTGATATGGCTCGTAGTACTGCTCGCCCGTATATAATGGGCATTTTCGAGCTGTAGACTTCTTGTGCTATTTCGTGCATGGACTCAAGTAGTATACTGTGACCCATTAGTGAGTCTCCAACCCAAATCTGAACCCCCATTATTTTCGAACGATACGGATTAAGAATGGGTAGAGAGACCTTTAGCTCAGTCTCCCAGTACTCATTATAGACTCGCAGGTCTTGTTGTATTTTTTCAGGGGCCATACCTGTGAAACTCACCAGCAGTACGTTATTATTTGGACCTAGACTCCATTCTGGTGTTACATTTCTATTTATTTGTGTGAGGCTGGTGTCCGATTGTGATGAATAACCGATAAGGCGGTAGTGTTCTGCTATGGCTTTATTGAATTGCTCACGCTCTATCCGAGCGGCATCTGCATCACCCATGGCCGCAAATAGATTAGCCGCTAGGTACCGAGCAAATGGGGAGTTTTGGACGTTTATGTCATTAGTCTCCCAGTCGATCGAGCTTTCAAGGGTGTCTGAACTGGCATAAGTGTCAGCAAGCCCTCGCAGTTGAATATTGAGTTGGTCGATTTTATAGACCATTTTCCGAATTTCGACAAGACTAGCATCTATTTTGTTTAAATGAATATAGTTTAAGGCCTTGAAGGCATGAAGATAGAATTCTTCGTAGGGTTCTCCGTCATATTGAAGTTGATTATCGTTTCCAAGGAAAGCATAAACACCCCTACTAACACTTTTAGTGAAGGCCTGTTCAATGGCAATTTCAGCATTTGAAAAATACATATTACTCTCTTCATAGGCACCATTGTAGTGGTTTAGCATACCCATTTCTAGATTCCAAAGGATAGAATCTTTTTCTTTATAGATTTCTTTTTCTTTTGACTCTTCTAAATTAACAATAGCCTCACTATAGCGCTGATCATAGACTGCGTCTTTAATCTCCTCTTGTGTTTCATCTAAAAGGTATGAGGCACAGGAAACCTGAAATGAAAATAAACACAGTAACCATAAAACTGAAGTCAATCGTCGTTTTAAGAAGAATACATAAGGCATTTTAACTACGGATGAAGTTGATAATTGTAGTATTATTCAGCGGTAGAAGTATACAAAACTTTCAATGCAACCTTTTATATTGTGGTGTGAAACACGAAAAAATTACCATGAACTATTTACCCGGTTTAACGAAGATTTGCCTGGTTTTGTTACTGTTTTCTTTGCATTCCTGTGCAACTCCTCTTGCTCCGACGGGAGGACCAACGGACAAAGAGGGTCCTAGTATAATTCGGACTGTGCCTCAAAATTTACAAACGGGCGTTAGCTCGCAACGTGTTGAAATTGAGTTTTCAGAGTATGTAAATCGAAACTCTTTGTCGTCAAATTTACAAATTGAGCCTGATATCGGAATTGACTATCAATTATCCTGGAAAAAAAAGACATTATTCATCGATTTTGATTCACCCTTTCCTGATTCAACCACACTTTTAATTACCTTAGGCAATAAAGTCTCAGATACACGAAATAATGCCATGGGTGCCTCTGAGGTCATTGCCTTTTCTACTGGTGATCAAATTGACACAGGTGGTTTGATAGGTAAAGTATTGAATGCAGAAACGGGTAAAGGCCTTGAAGGAAAGGAAGTTTTTTTATTTCCCAATACGTATGATGTAAGGCAAAAAGCACTCTATCGAACGGAAACAGACACCGGAGGTACGTTTCGATTTAACTATGTACGTGAAACGGAATATAGTATTGTTCATTTTGAAGATCGCAACAGAAACAAAATCTGGGACTCATCATTGGAATCTGCTCATGCATTTAATATTCGTTCACTTAATGTGCAGAATGGGGTCATTGACACCTTAGCTTCTATTTACGTTATGGAGGCAGACACTGTACGTCCAGAGGTCTTAGGGGTAGGTCTACTTTCGAGCAGTCGACTTCGAATTCGTTTTTCCGAGGCGATTATGAATGAATTTACTGGTCAAATCACCTTAGAAGCAGGCTTTGATGGAACTGAGTTTTCAGCTACACCTTTGTATATAGCACAAGCAGATCCTAGCATTGTTTTTGCACAATCTAGTAGGTCGCTTCAGCAGGATAGCACGTATGTATTAAGAGTAAAAGGTTTTGTGGACTCGTTTGGTAACGTTATGGAACCCTTTACTCAAGATCTCCTTGGTTCAGGAGCGGTAGACACAACCATTCAACGGTTTATCGGGGTGCGTCCTGAAGGTATATTAGGAATGAGAGATTCTGTGGAGTTACAGTATGCTGCGCCTATTCGTAATCCTTCTATTATCGACTCCCTACGAATTATTGAAGGTGTGGTAGAACGCGAGAGCTGGTCTAAGGGAGTTGTTATAATGAATCGTTTGGTTCTGTATCCTGATACAGAGTGGTTGGATGGGGTAGATTACCAGTTTCTTGCTTGGAATCCGAGAACTCAACGAAGGGTGTTGGTACCTTTTTCAGTTTCTGGTCCGAGCAATTGGGGGGCGATAGAACTAGTTCAAATGATTGGCCCTAATGATACTCTTTCCACAGAACCTGTTACCTATGAACTACGCTCTCAGGAAGGTCGACTACTCAAACAAGGCCAGTTCCTAGAGACTTTTCAACTAGATTCACTAAGCGCATCTACCTATAGTCTTCGGCTATATTTGGACTCCAATGCTAACCAGAGATGGGATGAAGGTAGTTGGGTACCTTATAATAAGCCTGAGAGCCTAATTATTCGCAAGTCGATTATAATTCAACCAGGATTTAGTTCAACTATTCGATTTAGTTTTAACTAATGAAAGCACTGTTTTTTTGTTTGGTATGGCCAGA
>Ga0255753_1001742_pt1 | contig 25235 bp, 19 predicted proteins | sample 041ome_10_FD_179953 | JGI IMG/M metagenome (GOLD analysis project Ga0255753, IMG submission 179953) | Coastal salt marsh microbial communities from the Groves Creek Marsh, Skidaway Island, Georgia - 041412US metaG (version 2) | ecosystem: Environmental > Aquatic > Marine > Intertidal zone > Salt... | reverse complement strand
GAAATCCTGATAGTCTTTGGCCGCATCGAAAGAGTTGGAAGTAAAGGCATTTACGCCCTCACTAATACGCTCCTTTAACCGCTTAATTGAACTGTAGGAATGTACTTTTTCATAGTTATTAACCATATCTTTTCGTTCAAAGGAGGTATAACTAAGCTCTTGAGTTAATTGAACGCCAGTGGTTTGTACTAAATCTTGAGCTTCCTGCATTAGCCGATTATACCAACGTGCCGATTGGTCCATTGGCTCAGTATAAAGGGCATTGTTTGCAGCAAACCGCTCCATCAAGCGACTTACCTGTTGTTTAGCAAGTCCATCGGCAGGTAAATTTAATGTTCTAGGCTTTAAAAGTTTTTCATCAATAGATTCAATGAGCTCTGTTTTATCCATTTGAGAGGCTAATAAGCCTGAATTCCAACCACGAGTACCGGTGTGAGTGTATAAAAAACAAACGGATTCGGCCCTAGTTATAGAAACATAACAAAGCCGAATACTACTGGCTATTTCCTCCGTAACCATAGGTATAGCGGACTCTAAGTGAATCTCTTTCGACCTGGATACCATCCTAAGATCGATCATCTGCTTATTTTCCTTGCGGTACTTAGTAATTTTATTGGTTAGCTCAAAACTTCGTCCAGACGAGGAATATGGGCAAAAGACAACCGGATACTGTAGGCCTTTACTACGATGAGCGGTAATTATATGAACCATATCCTCATCGGTATTTAACCGGATAACATCCTCATCAAGAGCCATCTCGTCCTTTTCTTCAGTAGATTGAGCATATAGATAATTGATCAATGAAGAAACCCCCATCCAGCCGGACTGCTGCAATGTGTTTAGAATCTCAAATAAGTGTTCTATGTTTGTAATAACCCGCTCGAAATCATCTAATTTGGTCCAAGCCGACCAAATACCCAAGCTCTGAAAGAGCGTTTGTAGTAGGCTATGTATTTTTTGCTTACTGAGTGATGAATGAGCCAGTTGGATTTGTTCCAGAATCCTTGCCCATTCCGCATTGTTAGTTTGTAATTTTTGCAATTCCATTGTATTCAGAACCGATAAACGGTGTGCTAAAATCGTATTGATTAGCCGCTCCTTACTAGGGTCTTGAATAACCTGTAACCAGTGGAGGATGTATTGTGCTTCATCGGTCGTGAAAATGGATTGCTGACTATTTATAATGGCCTCAATACCCTGCAATTTAAGTTGCTTCTGAATATCCTGAGCATCCCTATTTTTATGAACCAAAATAGCTATATCGGACGCTTTGAATGGCTTGACCTCCCATTGCTCAGAGGAAGTTGAGGTACGAATCAATGGGCTATCAAGTAATTCTTTAATCCTTCGAACCACATCTTGCTTTATGGCCTCATTAGTTTCTTCGACCCCATCTCCTTCGATCTTTACCATTTGGATGGGATGAATTCGGTGGAAATCTTGGTTCTTTTGAATCCAGATATGATTTGAATAATAAGAGTCCGAACTAGCCTGATTCTGATTAATGCGGTCTTCAAGTTTACTTTTTTGAGAAGGATGCAAACTATCTTGGTAATCTATCTTTATAATAAAAGGGTTGTTATCCTGGGCACTTGAAAACAAATCATTCATAAAGCCAAGTAGTTCGGGATTGGACCTGTAATTATAGGATAACTTATATCGATTTGTTGCCGGTACCCAATCACGAGCTCCCATATAGGTGTGGATATCCGCCCCTCTAAAACCATAAATAGCCTGCTTGGGATCACCAATTAGATATAACGTTCCTGAATTAGTGTACAGCCGTTTAAAAATAGCAAATTGATCTTCGTCGGTATCTTGAAATTCATCAATCAGCGCAACTCTATATTCTGACCGGACCAATTCAATGAAGTCTTCATTCGCTTCTTGGATGCCTTTTGATACAATACGGATAAGATCGTCATAATCTAACAAGCCCTTGCTTTCTTTTTCAGCGCGTATGTTATCTCGAATTTGAACAACCCAATACTGGGTCAAAATATGCTGTATTTCCTTCTGCCAATCGGCTTCAACATAATCAGCCTTAGCTTTTTCGGTACGTTCTGCTGCTTCCAAAAAATCAGCCAAACTTTGTAAACATGTATTACCATTAGAATCCTCTTGGTACGAAATCCAAAGGGGATGTGAGGGTTGCAATTCATGCTCACTTTTAAACGCATCTTTCAATCCATCATACACTTTTTCAGGACTGTTCATCCCCTTTCCTAACTCCGAAAATATGCGCTGCATGCGTTGAATCATTCGGTGGTCAGTTGGGGCATAAAACACTCTCCAAAATTCCCTAATAACTTCCAAGATGAATAGGGATGGATTTGGTACTAATTCAAAATCGGGGCGCACATTAAACTGAAAGGGATACGATCTTAATAGACCTTGGCAAAAACCGTGAATGGTCGAAATGTTGGCTTCATCAAAGGTAGTCACTGCCTCTTGCAGACGTTTCTGAGCCTTAAAATCCTGTTCATAGCGTGTTTTACAATAATCTAAAAAGTTGTCCTCCTTCGTTTTTTCAGTTACTTCTGCATCATTTTCTACTTCAAAAAGCTCTAATACTTCCCTACAACGATGCTGAATACGAGCCCTTAACTCTGTAGTAGCCGCTTCGGTAAAGGTGAGCACTAAAATATTTTTCAGATCCAGTGCCCCCTCTGCAATCAAACGAACTACCAAGGAACTAATATTGAATGTTTTGCCTGTGCCAGCATTCGCCTCAACTAAATGAACGCCCTCTAATGGCGCCTGAGTAACATCAAAATGTTCCATGTGTTAACCCTCCAGCACTTTTTTAGTAACAATATCCATCCAATTTGCCCAAAAGGTATGACTATTATCATGAAAGGCTTGGGTGGCTAAGGGATTTTCATCAACCCAACTTATAGTGTTCCAGAGATCTTCTCCCTCTCCAGGATACCCATACGACTTATTTTTCTGTTTCCAAACCGACATTGCTTTTCCAAGTGCATAGAGCTCATCCTCTTTTTTATGTAGTGCCTCAACATAGCTCAGTGAACTTTCAGGGAAAAACATCAAGGACTCTTTGGACTGCATAGCGTTTACATACCAATGTATCAACTGTTCTAAGTGCTGCTGAGCTACCTCCGCACCTATTGGTGCCAAATGTAAGGCCGAGTTTTTTTTATCGATATAAAAATAATCGGATCCTTCTTGGGAACCAGTGGCAGCCTTCAAAAGATGTTTTACAAAGAATCCCACTTTATGCTTTGCCTGTAGCCTACCCAATCGGTATTCCTTGAACTCACCACTGCTTAATATCGGAAGTTGGCCTTCCAAACTATGGGTATAAGTGTTTATGGTTAAAGACCTCAATTCTAAGCCTTGAATGCTTTCTTTAACCTGTGAATAAAATTGCTGAAGTTGATCAAATAATTCTTCAAACACCGTGTAATAGGTTGAATGTGGGGGTATTACTTTAATGCTCCGTAGATACTCATAACACTCTTTGCACCCTACCCCATCCTCCAGAGCTTCCCAAATACTAAGCTTAACCTCATACTTGTCCAAACCCTCGACGGTATAACTCTCATGATCCTGAACGACCAAAGGAGCGTAAGAATCTTGTACATGCAATGTCGTTTCAAGGTAAAACCTAGTTGGATGCGTGTAAAACCGAATCAAATCATCCAGGTCAATCTTCGATTGCCCCCCACTTTCAGAACCCGGAGTGTTGGTAATAGCCGTGCTCGAGTCATTTAATACTAAGGTAGTATCCACAAAAAAAGTATGCTTAGAGGATTCTGCATGACCATATAGTGAACAACATTGCTGATAGTGCTCTTTATTAAATGAGTTTTTTCCCTCTTTATGGCTAAAATACGGTTTAGCAAAGGCATGTAAGCGATGTTCTTGAAAAGTCAACGCAGCTTTGTTACTGCTTTCCGGGGAAGTGGTTTGCTCTTTTTGAGTGGATTCGGCCCCTTTGTGAAGATAACGTAACTGGGTAATCAGTGGGGAGGGATTTTTTTCGGAATTAGTGTGTGTATCCCTACCGATATAGCTTAAGAAATACTGAGATTTAGTGAGAGCCAACCGCTCAATAAATAAGCGAGATGTATCTTTTTTCCGCTGCCGTTCTCCCACTAAAGGCTGCTGATGGATGAGGTCAAAAACAGGACGCTGTGGATTACCAGGAAATTCGCGTTCATTTAAGCCCAGCATGGCTGTATACGAAAATGGCAATAATCGGTTTGGGATATAACTACTGACTAACACACCGGTACCAAAAGATGATGAATGATCCTGCTTTTGAACAAGTACATTACGGAACCAACCCATAAATACCTCATAGCTAACAGAGGACGACGCATAAGTAAGTTCCTCTGAAAGTTGTTCAAACCAGTGAATTACCCAATTGTATCCGCGTGGATTTGAGCCGGCGCTTTCTTTAAATATCCGAACAAAATGCTCACGTAAGATCACCAACCACTCCGTGTTAAGCCGTTCGGTTTCTGGTGAAAAAACTAACTCTAACATATCATCATAGAGCATTTGAAGCTTGGAAAGAGTAGACAATTGATCGGAATTTTTTACTCTTTTAGAGGGAGCAATTTCGGGTTGATGTGTAAAATTCCGGTGTTCTACAAAATAACCTCTCCACCATGACGTTAAGGCCGTTGATAAGCTATACTTATGTGAATTTACCAGTCCAAAATGTATGTTGTCACTGACTATCCAATCCCTAATCATACCCAATTCGGATTCATCGAATCCATATCTTTCCATGATGTTAGGATCGGTGAGTGCGTCCATCAAATCACTCATTTTACAGTCGTTATACGCCAAATCTAGTAAGCTTAAAAAACTATCTTGAAGTGGACGTTCTTGCCCATCTTGCAGGTACACAGGTAGGTTGGGTTCTTGTGCAAACACCTGTTTAATAATAGGCGAATAAGCTTCAACATCGGGAACCAAAATGCCGATTTCACTTAAATCGATTGCTTCAGAGGTATGTAGGAAATGCAATAAATCATCTTTTAATACTTCTACCTCTCTTTTTATGGAATGACAAGCGTGTATAGAACCAGGTTTAGATAGTATTTTAGACAATTTGAACCAATGGTCTTTAGGCACAATATCAGCTGTTTGGGAGGCCTTACTGTTCCTTCTTAATACATGCAAATAAGGAGAAAACGTACCGTTTTCCTTCCATTTTTCAGCCAAATATGAGATGAAATTCTGTTCTGCCCCAAAACTAAATCCTATTTGTTTTGGCTCGGATGCTATTCTATGAAAATCCTTTTCAGTTTTAGGGAAAATATCGTTTTCTAATTCAGGATAATTCACCACGTGTACATTCGTGTATCGGCTTATTAGCTCTACACTCTCCACTAACAAACGATTCCAATCTCTTTCCCCAACAAAGAAAATATCAGCAGGTAGTTTTTCCTCTATATCAGGGTTTTTTAGCTGTTTTAACCAATTTTTATAAATCTGTATTCTTGACCATTTAAGGTTACCCTCTCGATCAATTACACTATTCAAGGATTGCCAGAGTTCTTTTTGAAGCTGAATGTACCCTTCTAATCTTTTTGACGAACCTATGAGTTTTTTGGGTTTTTTCCCATCTGAAACATCTGGGTTTTGAGCATTCGGTGATGCAATCGGATGGACATTTGTTTGGGTAACAGAATGTATGGATGCATCGGATAAGGAGTCGATACCAAAGTCGGAATCGGAAACAGAGTCTTCCCATTCAAAAAGCATATGAGGTCGGACATTGATGTATTGATCAAATACATCTGCAAGTTGAACGGCTAATGCAAAACGGTGCGAATGATCTTGAAATTCGCCAAACAATGATTTCACCTGTTCATTATTTGCGAGTAGTTCAAATATTTTAAAACTAAGAGCATGCAGATCAGTGGGTAATTTTTTGGGTAAATCTGGTTCGATTAATCGATATAATTTCCAAATAAACTCAATAGGGAAAACAAAATTGAAATTTGGACTACTTCCCACTTTCTTAGCAATCTCACGATCTATCCACTCTTGGAATTCTCTATTTGGAACCACAATCCATGGTGCAAAAAAGGGACGGTCGCTAACAGGATAGGCCTCGATGAGATAATCTATGAGCTCGTATGGATTCGCAGATTCAATGTATTTGAGCATAAATGCTAAAAGAAGTGGGTTTTATAACGCAATTTCACGTAATTTGTACGTACTATTATTTACTTTTTATTATATACCAAAATATATTTTTTTATGCAATTTTATAGTAGAAAAATAATCAAACCTCAAGATTTAAATAACAATGGCACACTATTCGGTGGAGCGGTCTTAAGTTGGATAGATGAAGAAGCCGCTATTTTTGTTGCATGCCAGTTGGGCAAACGAAACATTGTCACTAAATATATGTCTGAAATTAATTTTGTTCACTCTGGAGAATTGGGCGATGTGATTGAAATTGGGATGGAAACAGTAAAGTTTGGAACTACCTCCATCACGGTTCGGTGTGAGGTTCGAACCAAATTCAGTGAGAAAACGATTATTACCATTGAAAAAATAGTGTTTGTTCATGTTGATGAAAACGGTCGGCCAAAGGCACATGGCATTACAGAACCTGTGGAATAATGCAGTATTGTACCGAAAAAGAGTTAAATGATCTAGATATTGTTAAAGCTTATTTAGGGAATCCCTTCAAAGAACCCGGAAAATTGCTCACTGTTACCGGATCGGGTGGGTATTTCATAGAAAATTTAACCCTTCCCAACACCCTTTCGACGGATATTCCTGAAGATGCCAAAGCTACCATTCAGCGCTATGAAAATGGTATTTTTGTGCTGTTCAATAAATCCAACAAACAGTATGGAATCATGTTAGCTTGGAATGATATAACTTTACTTGAATTAAGAGAAGGTAAGAGCTATTACAAACCCATTCCTTTTTTACCCATGTGGTGGCTATTGAAATTTGGCGTGAAACAAAACATAGCTCGTAATGTTGGTATATTTGGAGAATACCGACAGGAACCACTTCAGCTACGAATTAACTTGGGAAATCATCGAATTTACCTGTACAGTAATGGTTTTTCATTTACAGAGAAACGTGCGTATTTTAGATCAATGAGTGAACTAATAACGGTAACCATCAACCCGAAAGAATGACCATTTTAGTTACCGGTGGAGCCGGATATATTGGAAGTCATACCTGCATAGAGCTACTAAACCAAGGCCATGAGGTGGTGGTAGTAGACAACCTAGTTAACTCACATTTTGAATCTTTACAGCGAGTAGAAGAACTAACCGGTAAGAATATCCCCTTCTACGCCATTGACCTAATTGATGAAGCGGAGATAAAAAAAGTATTTTCAGAGCACTCTATAGAGGCGGTCATTCACTTTGCTGGTCTTAAAGCAGTGGGCGAATCGGTGGAACAACCGCTTAGATACTATGATAATAATATTAAGTCCACTCTTGTACTTTGTAAACTTATGCAGGCGTTTTCTGTTAAACATCTCGTTTTTAGCTCATCCGCAACCGTCTATGGATTAGCAGAATCCAACCCAATACCCGAAACAGCGCCATTATCTGCAACCAATCCTTACGGTAGAACCAAATTATTCATTGAGTATATATTGAATGATTGGATTACCACCTTTGATGGAGCTTCAGTTGCTTTGTTACGGTACTTTAATCCAGTTGGTGCGCATGCTTCAGGTAGAATTGGAGAGGACCCGCAAGGAATCCCCAACAACTTAATGCCTTACATAACCCAAGTAGCTGCTGGCCGTAGAGAAAAACTTTCTATTTTTGGAAATGATTACGATACTGTTGATGGAACTGGGGTTCGTGATTACATTCATGTGGTTGACTTAGCGATAGGACATGTAAAAGCCTTAGACGCTTTAATTCATTTAACCGGATCCCATGTGTATAATCTAGGAACTGGAAATGGCACCAGTGTATTAGAATTAGTTCAGGCATTCCAACAAGCAACAGGTCAACCTATTCCCTATGAAATTGGCACACGTAGACCCGGTGATGTAGCTACTTGTTTTGCAGATTCTTCAAAAGCTGAGCGGGAATTAAACTGGAAAGCTGTCAGGGGTATTGTGGAGATGTGTAGGGATAGCTGGAAGTGGCAAAAAGAAAACCCAAATGGCTACAAATAGAGCTATTATTTTAACTAGAATGCTCTTATTTTACTTAACCAAGCCAAAGTGGCGGAACTGGTAGACGCGCACGACTCAAAATCGTGTTCCTTCGGGAGTGTGGGTTCGATTCCCACCTTTGGTACAACAGCCTATTCTCAATATAATTTCAGATTTAAAGATTCTGCTACTACAGAGCTAAAACTATTCTTACTAAAAACATAAGTAAGAGTTTGATTCAAAACGTAAAAGGAGCTCAACATGACAAAAAATATGGGTAACATCGATCGAATAAGTAGAACATCTGTTGGCGTAATCATAACAGTGTTATACTTTACCGGATTAATTAGTGGCACATGGGGTATAGTCTTACTTTCATTTGCAACCATTTTTGTATTATCCAGCCTTATAAGCTTTTGCCCTCTCTATACCTTATTTGGCATACAAACTTGCCCGAGCAACACAAAGGGCTAAATACAGTACTACTTCTTTCTTACTATGGTACAACCATCTCGTAATGGAAGAAGTACTTGGCATACACGATTATCTATTTTAACTTGCTTATTAAACGCATCTAAGGCTTGAGATTTAGGATCTTCGGGAGCTAACACTTGAGCATTCCAAAGAACATTATCGGCTATAAGGATTCCTCCGCTTTTCAAAATAGGGATGCAATGATCGTAATAATGTTGATAATAGAGCTTATCAGCATCTAGGTATATCAGGTCATAGACCTTGTTTAACTTAGTTATTTCTTCTCTTGCATTGGCTTTAATAAGTTGGATTCTGTCATCAAATCCATACTTTTGAAAATTCTCTTGAGCAATTTTTTGGTATCGAAGATTCATTTCAATCGTGTCAATTCGTCCACCTGTCGGTAAAACTTCGGCCATTTTAATGGCACTATACCCTGTAAAGGTTCCAATTTCTAAGCAATTTTTAGCTCCTGCTAATTGAACTAAGATTTGCAATAAATTACCCACTAATGGTCCACTAAGCATATCAATGTAGTCAAGTTCTTCATCAGAACCCTGGATCAGCTTTGTTACAACTTCACTTTCAGCAGTAGAATGTTCTTCTGCATACTTTTCAACTTCACTATCAGTAATAACTCGGTATGGCTTTGGTCGATTTTTCACTAATTTGATCTTCGTTTTATTAGTTTAGACCAAAAATACTCTTTCTTGTGAACTTTATCCCTGCCAAAGAACATCCCTTCTATTTGTGGTTTTTTTACTACGTAACGGCTTATTTGCTGAAACGCCGATTTAAAGAGGTGCATATCGAAGTAGAATACCACCCATCTAAACATTCATCTACACTTTATTATTTAAACCATAATTATTGGTGGGATGCCCTTTTACCTCATTACCTTAACCGCCGTTTTTTTGGACAGAAGTCCCGCGGGATGATGGATATTAGACAGCTAAAAAAACATCCATTTTTCACAAAAATAGGCGTATTTTCTGTTGACTTAGATCAGCCTAGGACCTCCATTTACAGCCTTCGATATGCATTGAATCATCTCCAAACACCCAATGCTTCCATCTATCTATTTCCAGAGGGTGAAATAGTTCCTGTTCATTCAGGGCCTTTAGAGTTTAAACGAGGTCTAACATGGCTACGAAACCAAGCTACTACCGCCGACCTTGTTCCAATTGCTATTTATATAGATTACTCAAAGTCATCTAAACCTAATCTGCACATACATATTGGCTCAGTACTTAAGGCTGATGAGAATCCTACTACACATCTCGAAAAAAAGTTAGCACGTATGAAAAGGCATATTCACAGGGCTAATTGAGCTCAAAAATATATGTTTTTGATAAGCTACCTACTTTAATTACTAGTACTGCTTAGATTATTACCAAGTTCTTGAGTAGAGAAAGCGTGATTTTTGTACCCAGTGGGCTTTTGTAGACAAATATCTTAGGCGCATATTAATCATCCACCAATACTTTCGGTCATAAATACGTTTAGGCAATATGTACTCCGAGATGCCCCTTTGAATTCTCTTAGTCTCACCTGTAATTAGAGTTGCCTCACAAAAAAATCGCTGATAAAAAGGGCCATCGTCAATAGTTTGATTGGTTAGCACCTCACATTCTACCCCAGGACCTTTCATCACTATACGTCGAAATACTTGTAATCCATGCCGACTGGGTGCCTCATCCATAAGTTCAATCTCTTGAATACTAAGTCCTGGACTATCATTTTCCACTGGAAACAACCAAGCTTTTTTGTCCAACCCTTCCCTAGTATTCATTATGTAATACACTAAGGTATAGTCAGTAAAATGAACTCGTCCCCAATACCAATCCTCAAAACTGTCTTTTAATGGTTCAAAGCCCACATTGTGATCGTGATACCCCAAGCCATTAAAGGCTATGTTATACATATCGGATCGGCCATCGAGCACTAAATTCCCCATAACTCCTGCCCTGGGTTGTATTAAATTCCAGGCATGTTGAAAATTTGTTTGCTCTGGTTCCTCCAACAGTGAATTAAAATCAGCAGATTTTTGCATTTTTTCAGGCTCATGCACAAACTTTATCCTTCCTCTTAGCTGATAACGAGAATCTAACATCTGGTTAAGTATAATCTCATACTCTATTTTTTCATCCAACACTCTACGTTCAAAAATGTTACTGCCCAACGATATTGAAAATGGTTCATTTTGAGAGCTTAGTCTATTGGGTGCGTACTCCAAAAAACTATAATATTCTGCTTTTTGGGTATTATACACTGAAACACTTATTGCAGGGAATGAGCTCGCAATTTCCTCTGCTTCAGCGGAGTCTCCGGGTAAATGAGTGGCTGAACTTCTCGCTTCTTCTTGTGCTTTGATATAAGCTGGGGAAAAAGGATTCCCTTCATAAAAAATAATTACAATGGCCCATTTTTTATCTGCGGACATTGCATCAAAATACCACCACTCATAACTCCCGGGAATTTCTTTTTTATGAGGTAATTCAGATGATAGCTTAGAACGTATATACATCTTAGGTTGGTACTGTAGGTGGTTTATTTAAGAGTTCGTTACCTTCCATTATGGAAACAACGTTATCCCAGTTATTAATGGTGCTATTGAGCTTTGCCCTGCTCTTTCACCTAGGAACATCACTCAATTATTTACGAAACCGTAAACATATTAGCTGCATTCCACAACTTTGTGATGAAGATACCAATAATCCCATCAATAATTGTGATACTGATCTAAGTGTTTGTATTCCATGTAGGAACGAAGAGCAAAACCTTAGAAAAACGCTGGATTCTTTGCTTGAACAAACCAAGAAAAATATCTCCATACTCATTCTAAATGATCAATCGACCGATGGGACGCAATCCATTCTAGACGAATATTTGCTCAAATATCCGAACATAAGGGTAATTCAAGGCAAGGATAAACCAGAAGGTTGGTTAGGTAAAAACTGGGCCTGTCAACAGCTCTCTGAACAAGTTTCGACCAAATTAATGGTTTTTCAGGATGCAGATGTCTGGTTAAGCCCCACAGCCTTGGAGAGAATTACTCATTTATTACACAACTACGATGCTTTAACTGTTTGGCCTCATCAAAAATTACTCAGCTTTTTCGAACAATTGATCATTCCCAGTGTCTATTATTCGCTATTTACATTATTTCCAGCTGCATATTTACATCGTAAACCAAAATGGCTACCTAACTTTCTATTTCCAAGATTTAAAGAACTGTTCACAGCTGCAAATGGTCAATTTATGGCATTTAACAAAGCCACCTATTCCAATATTGGCGGTCATTACGCCGTCCGAAATGAGGTAGTTGAAGATATGGCGTTAGCGCGATTGGTAAAAAGAACCAATCATTCCATGGGTATGTATCATGGCCAAAAAACTATTTTTTGCAGGATGTATCATTCTGCAAATGAAGTTTGGGATGGATTTGGAAAGAATTTTTTACAAGGTTTCCCGAATATGTTCACTTTTATAATCATGGGTTTGTTGCACCTTTTGGTATTTCTTCTACCCGTTATTATTCTGATCATTTCTTACTGGGTAGGCTATGCTACACACTCCGAGCATGTCAGTGTTTTAGTATTAGCTTCATTAAGTGTGCTAACATTCACTCTTCAACGCTTGTCATTGGACCGATTATTTGATTGGAACCCAATGTATTCGCTCCTTCATATTTTTTCCGTGATTTGGTTTCAAGCACTTGCAATTCGTTTAATTTGGAATAAATTGAGTGGTAGGAAAGTCAAATGGAAAGGACGTCCTATTTGATATATATTTTTTAATCTTCTAATGCATATAAAACCATGATGAGCGCATATTTAGAAAAATTTATGGCTTTTTTGAGAGTGGAAAAAAATGCATCAGAACACACCCTAAGTTCCTATGACACTGATCTTCGACAGTTTTTCGACTTTCTTGGCAGGCACTTTGATACCGAAGATTATTCCATTGACCAAATTGACCGCTTAGCCATTCGACTCTGGCTCGGTGAATTAGCTGAGCAAGGTTTGGCTCAAAGTAGCATAGCACGGAAAGTAGCGGCTCTAAGATCCTTCTTTAAATATGCCTTTAAACATAGTTGGATTCACAAGAACCCAGCACATCTACTTGTCATTCCAAAAAAAAATCGAACTCTTCCTAAAACAGTCCCCGCTCCTGATATACAACGTATGCTCGATGGCTATCGTAATGAAGAAAATCCAATTGGATCCTTTCAAGATTCCGTTATTCTCGAACTTTTTTATAGTTCTGGGGTGCGAGTAAGCGAATTGTGTGGACTTAACACACAAGACGTACAACTAAACCAAGCATGGATTAAGGTTCGTGGTAAAGGGAACAAAGAAAGAATTGTCCCTATTAGTTCGTCGGTTAATTCTATGCTTCGAGAATTTATAAATCAAAGAAAACGACCTGCACCCGATAGTCTTATAGCTACTATTGATCTTAAAAAAAATGAAACTCCCCTATTCCTAGCACCTTCTGGTCAACGCATGTATCCCAAACATGTATACCGTATTGTTCACAAAGCTCTCGAGCAATTTTCTGAGGTAACACAAAAAAGTCCTCACGTACTTCGTCACAGCTTTGCAACCCATCTACTGGATAACGGAGCCGATATTAGAATGATTAAAGAATTTTTGGGCCATTCTAGCCTCGCCTCAACACAGGTGTATACCCATACTAGCTTTGAGCGTTTACGTACGATTTACGAACAAGCACACCCACGTGCGAAATCCTAACCATAATGGAGTATATTATGAAGACAACAATTACATCCCGACACTTTGAAGCAAGCGAACAACTAAAGGATTTTGCTAATGAACACCTACAAAGACTATCTAGGGTGTTTGATAGAATAACTTCATGCGCTTTAGTTATGGAGGAGTATCCAGACCCTGATTTTCCACAATCAGTAGAACTCATTGTTCATATTCCTCAAAAAAGCTTAACGGCGAAAAGCGCCAAAAATACCTATGAAAAAGCCATTCACGATGTAGTAGAAAATATGAAGCGACAACTCAAACGCTACAAAGAAAAAAAACTTCAATACTGAGTATCTCTAGTCAGTAAATAAACTACCTAACCAACCGGTATATGCCCTTTTCAACCCACTCACCCATACCAATAAACGAAAAATTAACCGTCGAGGAGCTTATTTCAAAGCTGCGAAAACGAGTTAACATAAACCTTATTGCTTGTGCGGCTGAAGAGAAATGCCGTGATAAATTTGTCCGTGAAGCTGAGTTAAACCGTCCTGGCTTAGCTCTCACGGGCTATTTGGATGTATTTTCTTGGCAACGAGTACAAATTATTGGCAATACAGAAACCGATTATCTTGAAAAACTACCCGAGGAAAAACAACTCGAGGCCTTTGGAAATATTACCAAATTTGACTTACCCATTATTTTTCTAACAAACGGGAATACACTACCCAATGCATTGCTAGAAAATGCCACCCAACGGGGTATTCCTGTATATACCACGCCTTATGAGACCACTCGTTTCATGTTGTTATTAAAAGATTTTTTAGACGATCAGTTTGCCTTACAAACTATGGTACATGGAGCAATGGTAGATGTCTATGGGGTAGGTATACTCATTGTTGGTAAATCTGGTATAGGTAAAAGTGAAGTCGCTTTGGATTTAGTTGAACGAGGCCATCGCTTAGTGGCCGATGATGTGGTGATGATCACCAAAAAAGGAAGTGTCCTTATGGCATCTGCCACGACTATGAGTAAACACTTCATGGAAATACGTGGATTGGGTATTGTGGATGTCATGTCAATGTTCGGTATTCGATCCGTTCGTTATCAAAAAAGATTGGAAATAGTAACTGAGTTATCACTTTGGGATGATGCCCGTGAAATTAACAGGACGGGCTTGGATCATGATCAAGTCAGTATTTTAGATAATGAAATTCCTTACATACAATTACCCATAACACCAGGTAAGAACATAACGGTGATTGCTGAAGTCATTGCCATGAATCATTTACTCAAACATTATGGTTACGATGCTGCCGAAGCCTTTCAGGAAAGAATAAAATCTTCCATAGCTGAAAAAACAAAAGGTATGAACCCAAGCATGAAACGAGCTATTGAATATTTCGAAGGCGATATAGAGTGATTTTAAGAACGTTTACGAGCCTCTTATCGTTGGATATCTAAGTGAATATGCCTAATTTACTTCAAATATTAGCTTTATATGCACATCCATAACCATTATTTCTACGATAAAGAAACGTGTGAGTTTATACCGATAGAATATAATATCTATCAACAAGTGGTATATAATCTATCTATTTGGATATTGACAGGGATTACGCTGGCTAGTATCGGGATGATTGTTTTGAGTAATTTTGTCGGTACCCCATCCGAATTAGCCCTCAGCACAGAAAATAAAATTCTTCTTGAAAAATTAGAGGAAACCAAGCAGACTATAACAAGCTTAGATCAACAGATTCAAGAGTTAAGCCAACGCGATGCCGAAATATACCGTTCTATATTAGGCTTAGATAAGGCCATGGACGAAGAAGCTTTACTGGGTGTAGGAGGGTCAAATTTATACGAGAATTACGAAATATACAGCGAAAATGCTTTCGAGATATTATCCTGGACCAGTCAAAAAATAGATGAACTTGAGCGACGGGTAAATGTTCAAGACCTTAGTCTAGAAGAAATAAAAGCTCAATACAACGATAATAAAATAGCTTTAAAGAATATCCCTGCCATTAAACCAGGCAGTGGCATTTTATTAAGTGGGTTTGGGATGAGGCGTCATCCTGTTCTTGGATACGTTCGCCCTCATGATGGATTGGATTTCAGGGCTGATATCGGATCAAATGTCTACGCTACAGGAGATGGTGAAGTCATTCTAGCGAAACGATACGGTACCTTTGGGCGTACATTGATTATTGATCACGGGTTTGGCTATAAAACGCTATATGCGCATTTAAGTGTTTACGAAGACGATATAAAAGTTGGAGCGAAAGTCAAAAGAGGCCAAGTGATTGCAAAATCAGGAAATACAGGGTTAACCGAAGGTCCACACCTTCACTATGAGGTTCACTTTAACGACAAACCAGTCGATCCTCTATTATACCTGTTTGCAGATATTTCGCCAGAAGAGTACCTCTTATTCAAACAAATCGCTGAATCCAATAACAAGTCATACTAATGACAATAAGTGCCCCTTCTTTCTTTTACGTCCGTATTATAATTCCCTTAATTGGTTTACTGTTTTTCCAGAGTTCATCTAGTCTAGCACAAACCAATGATTCAACTGTATATTTAAGCTCAAACACGAAAAAAGCCAACTCATTACTTATTCAACGTGCACTTTCATCAACACTTGGCTTTGATCGACTCGCTCACTTAAGCGATTATTATGGCCATCGATTGAGTGGGTCAGAAGAATTAGAGCAAGCAATAGACTGGATAGTCGGTGAAATGACCGAGGATGGATTTGATAGAGTTTGGAAACAAGAAGTGATGGTACCTCATTGGGAACGAGGCCAAGAGTATGCCACGTTGAACGCCCCCATACAAAAAGACTTACCTATGCTAGGTTTAGGTGGAAGTATTGGAACCGGCGGTAAGCCCATCACTGGTAAAGTCATCATGGTTCACTCTTTCGAAGATCTCGAATCTAAAAAAGATTCAGTTCCTGGAAAAATTGTTTTGTTTAATGTCCCATTTAGTACATACGGCCAAACCGTTCAATATCGGGTTAATGGAGCTATAGAAGCAGCTAAGCATGGAGCAATAGCAAGTTTAATAGCATCTGTTGCATCTTATTCAATGCAAACACCTCATACTGGGGTCATGTACTATGAAGATGGAATCCCAAAAATTCCGCATGCCGCTATTACGGTAGAAGATGCATTACTCATCGAACGATTCCTACATCGCGGTGAAACCATAGAGATAAGCCTATATATGGAAGCAGAGCAATTTGAGGATGCGATTTCACATAATATTATAGCTGAAATCAAAGGCTCAGATTTTCCCGATGAATTAATCGTACTCGGTGGACATATAGATTCATGGGATGTTGGTCAAGGTGCAATGGATGATGGTGGTGGTTGTGTGGCGGCATGGGAAGCAGCTAGACTCATTATTGAATCAGGTACTCGCCCAAAAAGAACCGTTAGAGTGGTTCTCTGGACCAATGAGGAAAATGGTTTACGTGGGGCCAATCACTATGCAGAATGGGTTGAAAAAGTAGAGAAATCTATCCAAAATCATCTTTTAGCCATGGAGTCAGATGCTGGTGTATTTGATCCTATTGGTTTTGGATTTTCTGGCAATGATCGAGCCTATGATCAATTAAGTGAAATTGCTCAACAACTTGTTGAGATAGATGCCGCAGAACTTAGAAAAGGTGGCGGTGGTGCCGATATAGGCCCACTCATGAACAAAGGCGTACCAGGCATGGGACTAAACGTAGATGCAGAAAAATATTTCTGGTATCACCATTCTGCTGCAGATACCTTTGACAAGCTAAATCATGAGGATTTCAACGAGTGTGTAGCGACCATGGCAGCATATGCATTTGGTGTTGCCGACGCTGAAGTACGCCTAGCCCGTTAAATTCTCTGATGCAAGAATCTTACTATCTACCCTATCACCTCTGTATATTGAGGGGATAATATGTATGATTAGAGCATTTAACCCTGGCTTTGTTTTTGCTTAAGATATCTTTGCCAAATTCGTTTACCATGCTGAATGGATTTTATGATCCAGTCTTTTCTCAATTCTAAGCATTCTTGCTGGCTTAACTGCCATTCACTTTTGGGTAAATGCATAAGCTTTGTTCGTAAACTGTGCAAGCAGATTGCGGCACTAACCGACAAATTATAACTCTCTACAAAGCCGAACATAGGAATACTCACAAGACCATCTGCCAAATCCAGTACCTCGGCACTTACCCCATCTAATTCAGTTCCGAAGACTAAGGCAGTTTTCTGACCTACTTCTACTTCTGAAATATGAGTATTCCCATGGTGTGGAGAGGTGGCTAATATAGTGTAGTTATTACTTTTTAATGTTTTAAAACACTGCAATACATTAGATTCATGAGTAGAATACTTATGCAAAGTCACCCATTTATGACTCCCAAGCGAAGTGGTTGAACTAGACTCAAACCGATTTTTATTTTCTATGATGTGAACATCTTGAACACCAAATCCATCACAACTACGTAAAACAGCATTGGCATTGTGGGCTTTGTGTATATCTTCTAGAACAACGGTCAAATGCCTAGTTCTAGAATCAAGTACTTCATCGATCCGACTTAGACGGTCTTCATTGATAAATTGTGATAGATAGGTTATTTCTTCTTGTAATCGTATTAACTCTTCCAATTTTACAGATTATTGAGATAGCTTAATGCAGATTCGATATTTTGAATAGGCGTTTCTGTACGTTCATCTTCTACAAATAGATAATCAACTCCAGATATCTCATTTAATGCAAAAATTTCGGGAAAAGGAATAATACCCTCACCTACCGTTGTTTGATCTAAATTGCTATTCGCATCCTTCACGTGATAGGACATGAAACGTCCAGGGTATTTTTGAATAAATTCTAAGGGATCAACACCTGCTTTGCGAACCCAATACAAATCAGCCTGAAAGGATACTTTGTCTGCATCGGTTTCATTTATCAGTATTTCCATCGGAACTCTTTCATCCGAGGTTAATAAGAACTCAAAGTCATGATTATGATAACCAAACCGTAATCCGGCAGATGTACTTAGTTCACCCACTCTATTTAAGTTTTCAGCAATGGCTCCATAATCTCCTCTCATCCCTTCATCTATATAAGGTATCACGATATGCTTGGTATTCATTGCTAAGGCAGCATTGATAAAAATATCGGCTTGCTCATGAGTAAAATATCCTGTGTGCACCGAAGCGATGTACATTCCAGTATCGGTTACTATGGCATTAAAATCCTCAGGGGTATACTTTCCAAAGAATTTGCCATCAAGACCTAGACCATAGGCTTCAATACATGGGTATCCCAGATTTGCAATGGCCGATATAGTTCCTTCAAGATCTTGGTTTAGCTCATTTCTCACTGAGTATATTTGCACTCCAATGTCCTTAGCCAGATTGTTTATGGGCATTGAAGCCTGTTTAGAAGATTTACTCTGAGGGTTACAACCCGTTGTCAGATAAGGTAAGCCAACCAAACCCGCTCCAACAATCCCAAGTTGTTGCAAGAAAAGTCGTCTGCTGTTTGTGTTGTTTTGATTCATTTTTTCCTAAGTATGCACATTAACAATGAAAAGTAAAGTGCGGGATATTTCTCTTTTATACAATTAATTTTCTGACTTTTGAACAAAACTGAGGCTTTGATGCGACTCTAGGTTCCAATCATAGCAGCTAGTAAATATTATTTTTATCTTAATGCTATGTTGAAAACGGTAGCATTTGAAACCCTGGGGTGTAAACTCAATTTCTCAGAAACCTCTTCGATGAGAAGAGACTTTCTTGAAGCAGGGTATATCGAAAAAGAGTTTCAAGAGCCGGCAGATATTTACATTATCAATACCTGCTCGGTAACCTTAGATGCAAACAGCACTTGTAGAAAAACGGTTCGTCGAGCCAGAAGAACCAATCCTGAAGCCTTTGTAGCGGTAATTGGTTGTTATGCCCAACTAAAACCAGAAGAAATTTCATCAATTGAAGGGGTTGATGTGGTATTAGGCGCGAAGGAAAAATTTGAATTGCTTCATTTGTTCGATGATTTTGTTAAACAAGAGAAAACAATTATTCATCGAAAAGATGTAAACGAGGCAGCTGAATTTCATCATGCCTTTTCCTCTGATGATCGAACTAGAGCATTTTTGAAGGTACAAGACGGGTGCAACTATAAATGTTCGTTTTGTACCATACCACTGGCTCGAGGAATAAGCCGAAGCCCTTCTATTGAATCGGTAATTCTCCATGCCAAACGTTTGATCGAGGACGGATTTAAAGAAATCATTCTAACTGGGGTGAATACTGGCGATTTTGGTTATGGCCGAGAAGACTCTTTTTTAGACCTACTTACCGAACTTCACGAAATTGAGGGACTGAATAGACTTCGTATTTCCTCTATTGAACCCAATTTATTGCACCCTGAAATCATCGATTTAGTAGCCTCATCCAATACTCTTCAGCCTCATTTTCATATGCCTTTACAATCTGGTTCGGATACTTTGCTTAGACTCATGAGGCGTAGGTACGATTCTCATTTGTACCGTAGCAGAGTTGAGTATATTCGAGCTCGTATCCCTGATGCTTGTATCGGAGTAGATATCATTACTGGTCACCCTGGTGAGACTATCAAGTTATTTGAAGAATCAGTCCAATTCTTAAACGAACTTGACGTTAGCTACTTACATGTTTTCACCTACTCAGAACGACCAGATACCCATGCATTGAAACTTTCACCTGTGGTACCTAAAATTGAGCGAAAACGAAGGACGGCTATATATCGTCTTTTATCAGAAAAAAAGCGCCATAAATTCAACAAGCAGTTTAAGCAGACTAAACGTCCTGTTCTTTTTGAAACAAACTCGAAAGATGGGTTATTAATGGGATGGACGGATAATTATATACGAGTTGGAGTACCTTATCACCCATTATTTGAAAACAGTTTGGTTTCTATACCATTGAAGAATTATACTATCCATGGTCATTACGAAGAAGAAATTAAACATGAAATTATGCACGAACTTAGTGTAATGGAGTCTCTAGTTAATGAATAGTGAGATACTTGAAAAAGAACTTGCTCGATTTTTAGACGAACAATCCAGCTACCTAGCTCCAATTCCGATAGAAAAGCTACAAGGACATATAAACGAGTTAGAAAAAAATAACTCAGTCGCTCAAAATCCGACTACCAACGAAACACCGACAGATCATGAAGCAAACACACAACGCCCTTTTGATCATGTCGTTTCAAAAAAGGAAATGAAAAGCCCAATTACTGAGAAGATCGATCTACTCATCGTAGTTACCAAACAAGATGCCTATCATATAGCTAAAAGCAGTGAAACAGAGGACTCGGAAGCTAGTTTGCTCATTAAAAATTTATTAAAAGCTGTAGGCTTGGATCATAAAAAAAGACGTATATACGCCTTGGATGTACCTGATAAACGAGTCAAATCTACCGCTGTTAACTCGGATACATCATCTAATGAAGAGTTACCATCAATGATCACTGCAAGTTTACTAGATAACATTAGGCATATGAGACCTAGCTTTATACTAGTGTTTGATGAAACGTCAGCCTCCATCTTCAATAGTTCTACAATTCACGATGAATTTATTCAAGGCACTGCAAAAATGGGTGAATTATTTAAAATAGAGCACATTAGTTGCCTAATCACTCACAGTATTAGTGCTTTGTTACAAAACAAATCATTTAAACGTGAAACTTGGGAACACGTCCAAAAAATTCCATCCAATTTTTAAAGTTACTCGAAACTTTCATTACATTGTGGATTACTAATTGAATTGGTTCAAAGGAAAAAATTTTACGTGGAGAACAGCAAAGAAACTTTACAGGGACGTGTCCCACCCCAAGCGGTAGAAATAGAGCAAGCAGTACTTGGAGCTATGCTAATAGAGCATGGAGCGGCTACAATAGCTCTTCAAATGCTAAAAATGGAAGATTTCTATCAGCATTCGCATCAACACATCTTCCAAACACTTTCACGACTCTATGAGAGAGATAATCCATTAGATTTATTGACGGTCGAAAACGAACTAAAAGACCAAAATCTGCTCGATGCCGTTGGAGGTCCCTCCTATCTCTCGGACCTCACTAGGATGGTCAGTTCATCGGCCAATATTGAGTATCACGCTCAAATTATCACTGAAAAAGCAATTAAACGAAACCTAATTAAAAACTGCACTGAGGTTATCACTGAATCCTATGACTCCAGTTCAGATGCATATGATGTCTTAGACGATGCTGAGCAAAGAATTTTCGATTTAGCTAATCAGAAAAGTAAAAGTAGTGCAAAGCCTGTAGCAGATGTGTTAAAAGATACACTTGCCTACTTAGAAGATATGAGAGGTAAAAAGTATGGTATAACAGGTGTGCCTTCTGGGTTACAGGTAGATCAGTTGACAGCGGGTTGGCAGAAAGGTGATCTAGTTATCATTGCAGCTAGGCCCTCAATGGGTAAAACGGCTTTTGTACTCACTGCTGCTCGAAATGCAGCCATGCACCCTGACGAGAGTCTGAAAACGAATGTGGCTATATTTTCCCTTGAGATGTCAAATCAATCTCTAGTTCAACGTCTGTTAACGATGGAAGCGCGCGTAAGAGCTGATGAAGCTAGAAAGGGTACACTGAATGATGAACACTTTAAAGATCTAATTGAAGCAGCAGGTAGACTTTTTGCCTCTCAAATTTTTATTGATGATACCCCTGCCATAACGCTAATGGAACTTAGAACCAAGGCTCGTAGATTAAAGTCAGAACATGATATTGGGTTAATCATAATAGATTATCTACAGCTCATGCAGGGATCTAGTCGAGAAAATGGAAATCGAGAGCAGGAAATTGCCTCTATTTCAAGGGGGTTAAAATCATTGGCTAAAGAACTTGATGTTCCCGTTATAGCCCTCTCTCAGCTCTCAAGAGCAGTTGAGCAGCGAGGTGGTGACAAAAGACCCCAATTAAGTGATCTTAGAGAGTCTGGCTCCATTGAACAAGATGCAGATGTGGTAATGTTTTTGTATCGCCCGGAATATTATGGCATAACAACCACAAATGAAGGACAATCTACCGCTGGAATGGCAGAGGTAATTATTGGTAAGCAGAGGAACGGCCCTGTAGGATCAAAGATGCTTTATTTTGTGAAAGACTATGCCCGATTTGAAAATTTAACCGTTAATGACGCCAAAGGTGATTTTGTTGGTGTTTCACCGGGGGATAACCTTCTTTCATCCTCGGGTGATTTTTCTACTCCCAATCCTGGGGATGCCATGCTTCCAAATAGTCCAATGCCATCGGACGACGAAGCACCATTTTAGTAGCCTAACTGTTCACTACTTGTTCGAATAGAGCGTCAAATTCAAGAGATCTAACCCTCCAATCTAAATGCTTATTGATTGATTGTAAGCTATTCTTAGGTAATGCTTTAGATTTATTAGTTAATAAATTTTTTAGCAAATAGAACAACTCGTCTTCATCTTCATACAATACTTTAGAATGTAACAATGGGTTGTGTAAACTCTCTGGTATGAGCTCCGGATAATGCAGTGTTGAGGGCACCAATGGATGGCATCCGCAATAAATGGCCTCCATAATGGACACGCAGAAAAATTCATAGCTCGCCGTAGAAACTACAATATCACCAGAGTGAAGTAACTTACTGTAACTCTCTTTATCATCCACATAACCAAAATGGCGAATTTGATCACCAAATCGTTGCCAAGCCTTTGTGAATTCCTCTGGTTTATCATGCTTACTATCTCCAGCTAAAATAAGATCAAAAGCGATATCTATATCATTTAACCTGTTTAGCACCCGAAAAAACATGGCAGGGTTACGGTCAAACTGCCAACGCTGATTCCATACTATAACAGGGCGCGCATTAGATGCACGGGTATCTGGATGATTATTGAAATAGCTTAAATCTAAACCAGGATATAAAACCACACTTTTAGCACGTATTTCATCTACCGTTACGTAATGTTTATCGCCTGGAAAATGATCTAGAAATCCTGGGAGAGCCTGCAATAAATCTTCTAAATGAAATTGTGATGAAAATATCAGTTTATCGGCCACCAACATACTCAAATAGTTAATATAGCAATAAGTCATATCTCGCTGTTCGCCATTGGGAATGGGCCGGGTGAACTGATTATCATGCATATACATAATCTTCGGAGTGTGCGCAAACCGAGGATTCGTTAGCGCAATAAAAGCCGGTAGATTCATCATGCTACTGCTAAGCAATAGGTCAATATCATCAGGGATATTCTTCGTCATTTCAGCAAGGGTCACGGAATCCCCATGCATACGCCATTTCCAGCCTTTATAATTAAGTTTGACCGGGATAATGTCATGGGCGGAATGCCTAGCAAGACCTTTAAGAAAAGCGCGATGGGATCCACTGTAATATGGCTCAACTGCTAAGACATTCATTAACGGAACCTCTGTTGAATTTCACTCATCGACATAAACAAAATAGTTGGGTGTTTTAAAGGATCATAATAAGGTTCTTCACAAGCAAATAATTCATCAACCAGTGCTTCCATTTGCTCTTGTTCGAGTTTTTGACCTTTTTGTATAGCAGCCCTAGTGGCAAAAGCTAAGGCTAAACGCTCTCTGGCATCAAAACTAACCACTTTATCGAGTTCACGGTAGGTTTGTAACAAATCGGTAATCATATGAGCCTCATCTCCTTTGGTAATATCAGAAGGTACCCCGTCAATCAAAATTGAATAACCGCTTAATAAACTCACTGAAAAGCCAATTTTTTGGATGAGTGGGTGTATCTCTTTAAGTAAGGCATAATCACTCGCAGACAAATCTATTTGTTGTGAAAAAAGTAATTGCTGCGTGCTTGGAAGAGCCAAATCAGCAGCTTTCAACGTTTTTTCAAACAATATTCGCTTATGAGCATAGTATTGGTCAATCAAACACAAGCCGGTACGTGTTTGTGTGACGATATAGCTAGAATGTAGTTGCCAATAAAAACCATTAGTAAATCGATCTTCATCCCCTTCTACTAGTGTTGTTTGACTGTTCTGCTCCCAAGGTTCATTTGCATAAAGTTGGCGTGCAATTTCACCGCCATTTGTATCAAATTTAGTGGTTGATTTGGCTGCGTTTAAAAAGTTTAATCCCTTAGCTTTTGTACCAAAAGGATGCTGCTCCTCTACGATTGCTTGGTTTTGTTCAGAATTAAATCCGGCACCCTCTAATGTCGATCCACTCGGTATAATTGGAACATGAAGGTGTTCATTTAACGCTCTTTTCATTACAGAAAGGCTTAACTGTATGACGGAACGCTCGTCTTCAAATTTTATTTCCGATTTCGCAGGATGAACATTTATGTCAATTTTATCGGGTTCTATTTCGATAAATAGAATGAAAAAAGGATATTCGTTTGCATGAGTCCAATTATCGTATAAACTTAATAAAACATGCATAAGGTAGCGATGCTGGAATGGCCGACTATTAACAAATAAAAACTGTTCCCCGCGTGATTTTTTACTCAACTTTGGGTCACCAGCAATTCCGTGAACAGTAACATAGCTAGTTTGTTCACTAAAAGGAATTAAGCTAGCTTTATAACGTTTCCCAAACATACCTACAATGCGATCTTCTAAAGATTGAGAAGGTAGTTGGTATACGGTATCAGCATCTGAGACAAAAGTGAAGGAAATTTTCGGATGACTAATTGCTGCATGTTGAAAGGTTTTTAGGATATGCCGGAATTCAGTTGCATCCGTTTTTAAAAATTGTCTCCGGGCGGGTACATTAAAAAATAAATTACGGACGGTTACTTGAGTCCCATTTGTGGTAGCAACGGGACTTTTTTGCTGAATCTCTCCACCATGTAACCGAATAGACCTACCAGCATCCTGATTATG
>Ga0255753_1001738_pt1 | contig 25251 bp, 18 predicted proteins | sample 041ome_10_FD_179953 | JGI IMG/M metagenome (GOLD analysis project Ga0255753, IMG submission 179953) | Coastal salt marsh microbial communities from the Groves Creek Marsh, Skidaway Island, Georgia - 041412US metaG (version 2) | ecosystem: Environmental > Aquatic > Marine > Intertidal zone > Salt... | reverse complement strand
CAATGCCGCGCTGATATATTTTTCTAGAGGAATCACAAGTGACTAATACCAAACTTCTATTTTTACTGGCAGCGCTCGTTACAGTGGCTGCCTGCTCAGATTCGCAAGATTCATCTCCGTCAATTTCGACAGATGCGCTCCCTGCCTCAACGGCTGGAGCTGATGAGGACTGGGCCTATTATTTTGGCGATAGTGGTGGGACCAAATATTCTCAGCTAACCCAGATTACCCGGGAAAACGTCGATCAGTTGGAAGAAGTCTGGACCTACGAAGTGCCAGAGACAGGCCGCACCCAAACAACACCGATCATTGTTGATGGCACTATGTATGTGGTGTCGGCTCGGCAAAAAGTGATTGCGCTCGATGCGGCGACGGGTGAAGAGCAGTGGGTTTTTGACTCTGGCGTGGGCACTGGTGGAGCCTCCAGGGGGCTGACCTGGTGGACCGATGGTGAGCAGAACAAACTCTTTAGTGCGGCGGGTACCTATATATATTCAATTGACCCGTCTACGGGCACAGCAATTACCAGCTTTGGTGACAATGGTCGTATTGACTTGCGTGCAAACTTGCGGGGTCCGGCAGAAGACAACAACGTTAGGGCCTCCTCTCCTGCGACAGTCTATGATGACTTGCTAATTGTTGGTGGTTCTACCCCAGAAACCATGCCGTCTTCGCCTGGCGATATTCGGGCCTATGATGTGCATACTGGGGAAGTGCGTTGGGCTTTCCATACGGTTCCCTTCCCTGGAGAAGTCGGGGCAGATACTTGGCCGGAAAATGCCCGCGAGACGCAGGGCGGTGCCAATACCTGGGCAAGTCCAATAGTTGATCAGGAGCGCGGTGTGGTGTTCGTTGCCACTGGTTCGCCAGCTGGCGATTTCTATGGCGGCGAACGCCTAGGAGATAACCGTTTTGGCAACAGTGTGATCGCCCTGGATGCCAATACCGGTGAACGACTATGGGATTTCCAGGCCGTGCGTCACGACACGCTGGACCAGGATTTCCCTGCACCGCCTGTCTTGCTGACGGTGACTCGCGATGGAGAAAAGATCGACGCCGTAGCTGCTGGTAACAAAATGGGGTATATCTTTATTTTTGACCGCGATACCGGTGAGCCGTTATTTGATATTGTTGAGGTAGATGCTCCCCCAAGTGATGTCCCGGGAGAGGTAACTTCACCCACCCAGCCTGTTCCTGTGTTGCCGGCCCCTACTAACAGATTGACTCTTTCGAGAGATGAGTTGACTAACCGCACACCGGAAATGCGTGCCTGGGCCGAAGCCGAATACGACTCACTTTTGGGAGGGGATAATCCCTGGACACCGCTCTCCGTTGATCGGGCTACCATGGTTGTGCCTGGATGGAGGGGAGGATTTGAGTACGGCGGTATGACGGCCGACGTCGATGCGGGCATCGTTTATGTCAACGTAAACAATTGGGTCTCCCTAGGAACCTTGGTTGAAGCGAATGCTTATGCACAGAGTGGTGAAGGCCAGCGTACCTACATGGCGCAGTGTATTGGCTGTCATGGAGCAGAATTAGAAGGATCGCCGCCAGCTTTTCCGTCACTGATCGATGTTGGCCAGCGTCTATCCGATGAAGATCTTGCCGATATTATTAAAAATGGTAGGGGGCGTATGCCAGGATTCCCGTTGCTGGATGATGCTACGGTAACCAATGTGATTTCCTATATCACTGATGGCCAGGACTCTGTTGAACCAGGCGGTCGCATGCGTTCGATTAGTGAAGATAAATATATTTTCACCGGTTATGGCAGTTTCTATGATCCTGAAGGATTCCCGGCCTGGGAGCCCCCTTACGGATTACTACATGCGATCGACATGAATTCGGGCGAGTATTTATGGAGTGTCCCCTATGGTGAGTTTGAGGAACTGGAAGAGCAGGGCATGACTGGTACCGGTGCTGAAAGTCACGGGGGGGTTGTCCTCACTGCGACTGGAATCCTGTTTGGTGGTGGCACAGAAAAAGATCGCTACATCTATGCCTATGACAGTGCCAACGGCGAAATATTGTGGAAAGGGGAAACACCTGGATACGATAAATCCACGCCGGCGGTATACGCGGTAGATGGCAGGCAGTATCTGGTGACCTCCACCAGCCCTGGCAGAAACGATGGCCCCGATGCGCGGCCGGCATACACAGTATTTGCATTACCTGAATGATTGGGTAATTAAGAACAATCAGTCAGATAAAAATTACTCTGGAGAATAAAGATGTCTACAAGTCGACGTAAAATCTTGAAAATGGCCGGCACGGCTACTGCCGCTTTAGGCGCAGGTGGAATACTGACTGGTTGTGGCAGAACTTCACGAAAAAATCCCAATATTTCGACCCTGGAAGCCAACTGTCCTATCGGTAGCCAGCCACCCAATCCCATTGAAGAATTTGTGTGTTGTACAGCGCATGGAGATTTTACTAATGAGGCAGGTTTGCCCAATCCGGTTGAAGAGCTGGAAACCATCTCTACCGGCTATGTCTGGACCGAAGGTCCAATCTGGGTAGGTGACGAGAACGGTTATCTTATGTTTTCCGATGTTCCCGGAAACGGTATTTACACATGGGATAGCCAGTCAGGAATAAACACCTGGTTGAAACCCTCCGGTTCCCAGACATACCCAACGCCTTTTCACGTTCGGGAAGATGGCACCAACGGTCTTTGTCTTGGGCGTGGTGGTCTGGTCGCTGCGGATTGTGGTGTGCGAGGAATTGTCTGGTTTGATATGGAAACCAAGCAAAAAACTGTTCTGGCCGACAACTACAATGGTAAACGCTTTCACAGCACAAACGATCTTGTTATAGCAGACAACGGCGATATCTATTTCACGGATGCTTACAACGCCCTGAATTCAAACTACCGGGAGTCAATGTGGGAATTGGACTTCTTTGGTGTCTTCAAGCTCGATACGGAAAATAGGGTTCATCTAATCGCGGATAACCTCAGACCCAATGGTATTGCGCTGACTCCTGATAATAAAACACTGGTAGTGACAGACCGCAGTGGCTGGGTTGCGATTGATCTTGAGAACGATCTTAGACAGAGACAGTTTGTTTCAAGAGAGGTTACTGGTGGCGGTGCCGATGGAATGCAAATGGATCATGCCGGACGGCTCTGGACCACAAGTACAGGCGGTATTCACGTCTTTTCGCCATCGTCTGAGCATATTGGGTTTATTCCCGTTCCAAACCGGCGTGCGAACTGTAACTTCGGTGCGGATGGCTATCTTTATATTGCCAACTGTGACCGCATGCTTCGGGCCAAAATCAAGCCTGAGTTTGCTTAAGCATTAAATATCCATGTGATTCGTTTTCGACGGCACCGCTGCCGTCGGAAACGATTTCTCACCTACACTCTGGAGACTGACCTTGTCGACAAGTCGCCGAAAAATTCTGCAAATGGCTGGCGCAATAGGTGCCGGTAGCATGCTCAGTGCCTGTGGCAGTCAAGGCAGTCGGGATGTGTATTTGACTGGCCGGGAAATGGCCTGCGAGACTCATGGAACCATGCGTCCCAACCCGATTGGTGAGTATCAGTGCTGTGATGGCAGTGGCCCTTTTCCTAATCCGGCAGGTTTGCCCAACCCAACTGAAGGGCCCATCGAGGTCATTTCTGAGGGGTATCTTTGGACAGAAGGTCCCACATGGGTTGGTGATAAAAATGGCTATTTGCTGTTTTCCGATGTTCCCGGCAATGCAATTTACAAATGGGATGGTCAAACAAAAACCACAAGCACTTTTCTGAAACCTTCGGGCTCACAGTTATACCCGACACCTTATTACGTCAGGGAAGATGGTATTAACGGGCTGGCCCTTGGTCGTGGCGGACTGATAGGTTGTGACAATGGCGAGCGTGCCATTGTATGGATAGACATGGAAACCAGACGAAAGACCATTATTGCCGACAATTACAATGGAAGGCGTTTTAATGGCACTAATGATGTGGTTATCTCGGAGCGGGGTGAGATCTACTTTACTGATCCGGTCTACGCAATTAATGCCAATTACCATAAGGCACTGTTTGAACTCGACTACACTGGGGTATTTAAAATTGATACCCAAAATCGCGTGCATCTTATTGCCGACAACCTCAGGCCCAACGGTATTTCGCTGACTCCGGATAATAAGATGCTGGTTGTTACCGATAGTAGTGGTTGGGTAGCCATTGATCTTGACCAAGAAGGTATGCCATTGCAGCAGAGGCAATTTGTGTCCCGGGAAGTGACCGGCGGCGGTGCCGATGGTATGCAGATGGATCATGTTGGTCGGCTTTGGACAACCAGCACGGGCGGCATTCACGTCTTTTCCCCCGCGGGTGAACACATTGCTTTCCTGCCAATCGACACTCGTCTTGGAAACTGCAATTTTGGTGCGGATGGATATCTATATGTGTCCAATTGTGACCGTATGATTCGCGCAAAAATCAAACCAGAATTTGCCTGACCCTATACACCACCCATAATGAAGTGAAACTTGGAGGGCGTAGAAGTCTACGGGACTTTTACGTATCCTTGCGCGTCTTCGCATTTACCCCGGGTGTTTGATGTCCTCTTCCTATCTCGCTGAGCCACGAGGCCGTGACTGGCTAATCTTTGCTCTGGTCCCACTGTTTATGTCGAGCAACCTCGTATTAGGTCGCGGTATTGCCGGGGAAGTCAGCCCCTTCACGACGGCATTCATTCGCTGGGTTGGAGCGGTTCTGGTCATGCTGCCTTTCCTGTATCGCTATTGGCCAATGCTGTTCTCAGCGCTTCGGCAAAATGCAGGGCTGCTTTTTTCACTTGGTTTTATGCATATCTTGGTTTGTGGTGGCGGCGTTTATTGGTCGCTAACCCATACCACGGCGTCCAATGCGACACTAATTTATACGACGTCACCTCTCTTCATTATTTTGTTTGAGCGCGTTTTTGCCGGTCGAAAAGTGGCTAATCGCGAGTTCATTGGTATTTTGATTGCTTTTGTCGGAGTAATGCCCATCGTGCTTAGAGGGGATCTTAGCGCTGTTTTGGATTTGCAGTTCAACAAAGGTGATTTAGGTATGTTCGTTGCCTCCATGGCGTTTGCGGTCTACTCAATCCTCCTGCGAACAAGCGGAGCGAGGGCTATACCGCCCATGGTGTTATTTACGTTAGTTGCTTTGGCTGGGTCCTTGCTGATTCTGCCAATTGTTATCTGGGAAATATCTCAGGGCGGAATGTTGCCCCATACGACTTCCGCATGGACTAAGTTGGCCGGCATTACGCTGATTGCTTCACTGGCGAATTACCTTGCCTTTCAGCATAGCGTGAGAGTATTTGGGCCACCACTTGCTGGCACGGTTCTTTACACCAGTACGCCTGCGTCTATTTTATTAGCGGTGATTTTTCTGGGAGAGGATTTCAGGTATTACCATGCCATCGGGTTTGTGTTGGTGCTGGGGGGCGTCTTGCTGGCCACCCTGAAGTTGGGCTCCAGGAAAAAAGCATAAAAAAAGCGGTACCGCTTTCGCGGCACCGCTCTCTGAAATTACAGGTTAACTATCAGTTGTGAGAATGCAGCTGATAACCTGTTTTATTGGTTTTAACACTGTAGATCTTGTCATAGCTGGTGATGTAAAGCGTGTCGAAGTCTTCTCCGCCGAACGTCACACTGACAGGAACTGTTGGCATATTAACCATGCCTATGAACTCGCCTTCGCTGTTGAAGATCTGAAGGCCGGCATAGGAGGCAACGTAAAGGTTGCCATCCGTATCAACAGCCATGCCATCTGCACCTGATGTACGGGCTTCACGATCCAGGATAAGACCGGTCAGTTTAAGTTCGGCAAAAGCTCGGCCTTCTCCCAGAGTGCCATCTTCATTGACATCGTATGCCCAGACAAAGTTTTCTTTGTCGCTGCGGACATTCCACCAGGATTCATGATCGTAGGTGTTGCCGATATAAAGAGTTTTTTCGTCCGGGCTTAAGATAACGCCGTTAGGCATGGCGAACTCATCGTAAGGAAGCAGACGGATAACGTCACCTTCAGCTGGCTTGTAGTAAACAGTACGTCCAGGCTGGAATTTCTCGGCATCAGCAGTGAACTGTGGATCGCTGAAGTAAACGCCGCCTTTGGCGTCCATAACCAGGTCATTAGGGCCGTCTACAGAAGTGCCGTCATAGCTGTCCGCAACTGTGCCAACAACTTCACCGTCTGTGGTCATTTCGATAACGCGGTGACCAAACATGTCAGCAACGAGCAGGTTTTCACCATTGGCTGCTGGAATTACACCATTGGTCTGCATTTCGCCGTGACTGATGTAACGATAGGTACCATCAGGATCCATCTCAACCAAAGAGCTACGTGAAGGATCGCCGTTAAAGGCGGCATCGAAGTACATATTGGAGAAGTACAGTTTGCCGTTAAGCCATGCAGGACCTTCGGTAAAGTTGAGGCCTGGGCCATCAACGGCACCATCTACAACCAGTTGCGCTTCTTCGCCTTCAGGAATAATGGCGTGGTAACGTTCCAGGCGGGCTTCCATGTTCGCGTAATAATCGGTACGTGGTGGGAAGAACACATCCAGCGCGTCAGAGCCAACAGGGCTGAGCAAGCCGCCATGGACCATGTAGGCAGGTAAGTTCACAACATCATGCCTGCGCATGGGAACAATATCGTCCAGAATGTATTCATTAATCTGGCCGCGCAGCCCCATCATGACCTGCTCTTCCGGGTGGTTGTGGTAGGCGAACTCTATGCCTGGATCCATTCTCAACCAGCTCATTTGAGCGCCACGACCATTGATCAGTCTGGCATTGGCTCCTGGAACCAATTCGGTGTATTGGAAATCATACATGTCATAAACCTTGTTTGGCTCGACATTTGGCTCTAGAGGGAAAGCATTCAAGTCAACGTCGACATAGCTGTCGGCGCGACCAAATTCTTCCAGATAAAATTCCGGAATAGGTGCGTACAGAGTGAAAACTTCTGCGCCTTCATCGCCGGCCAAAATGTTTGATTGGGCACCATCTTCCAGATAGATAAACTCTCTAACTGGCATATCGGCAGCGACGCCATTGGGTTCTACTCGAGAAGTACCTACTAGGGTGACGTGCTCACCATTGGCGAGCTCTTGTGCTTCACCTTCCATCACAAACAGAAAGCGTTCCCCGTCAATGGTTGAAAGAGGGATTTCAGCGTTAGGCTCCATGGTAATCCAGCTCATAATATTGCCTGAGCCTGAGTAAACGCGGGCTTCCACACCTTCGGCCAGAATAATGGGATCCTGATCTTGCAAATTTGAAACAACACCATCGCCAATATTGGACTCAATGCCAGTGGGGGTGATGTCGTCACGGTAGCGGAGGGCAACATTTTTCTCTTCGATCAATTGATCATTGAGATCAGCCCAGGAAACCGGAGTGGCGTACAGAGAGTCTGTCTCAGATGTCATTGGCGATTGAGCCTGGTCCGAAGACTCACACCCCAGCAATAGGATGCTGGCGGCTAGTGTTGTGAGAATGGTTAGTTTTTTCATTGGTCGTTTCATATGTCTATTCTCATGAGTTGAATTTCTAATTGTTGGTATCAGGTTGCGAAGAATCCTGATCCTCTGTGCTGGTAGCCATAGGCGCTTCATCCTGCTCGCCTTTGATAGGTTTACGCATCCAGTAATTGGCAAGCGTAGAGCCCGTAATATTCATCCATGGGCCAAATATTGCAGGTGCTAGGCCAACGGTAGCTACCTTGTCCATCGCCACGGCAAGCCCGGAGGCCATGCCGCCATTCTGCATACCCACTTCCAGGGCCACGGTTCGACAGGATTTCTCGTCCATGCCTAACAATCTAGCACCCCAGTAGCCTAATGTGTAACCGGCGGCGTTGTGAATAATGGCGGCCACAACAAGCAGGAAGCCTACTGCCAGAAGACCGTCGCGGCCGTAGGCCGTAATGATCGTGATGATAACGGCGATACCGACCATGGAGAGTGTTGGCATGGCATCGTCCAGCCATTTGGCCCGGCCATGCAAGAAGTGGTTGAAAGCCACACCCAGAACAACAGGCACGATGATCATTTTGAAAATGCTCAGCATCATGGGGACCACATCAATAGGCACAAACTGGTCAGCCAGTAACTTCATAAGCAAAGGTGTGAAGATCGGGGCCAGCATGGTCGAAACGGCGGTCAAAGTCACAGACAGGGCCAGATTTGCTTTGGAGATAAATGCCATCACATTAGATGCCACACCACCAGGGCATGAGCCAATCAGGACGATCCCAGCGGCAATTTCCGGTGGAAAGCCAAACAAAAGCGCTAGACTGATACCAAGCAGTGGCATCACGCTGTATTGGAGGAACACCCCCACGGCGACGCCCTTGGGCATTTTAAGCACGCCCATAAAGTCTTTGATGCTAAGCGATGTCCCCATGCCAAACATAATGATCTGGATAAGCGGGACAATCAGATTGCTGAGTTGGTAGTCTCCTACAGTCATAAAATACTGTGGATAGAACATGGCGAGAGTGACGCCAGAAAAAATCCAGAAAGTAAAAGCAAAGGATTTAAATACGGTTTCTGTTCCCCGGACGCCGATTGCCAATGAAACGAACATTGTGCAAATGAGTGGTGCCAAGGCCGGTGAATCCCTGTCGACGATCAGGGTAAATATCGCTCCTATGAGGCAGGCTGCGCTCACGTACAGCAGGAGTTTTAAAAGCTTGGTCATTTATCTACGCCCTCTTTATTTTTACAAATTCTATTGGCGCGCTTTTTTATTGCGCCTGGTTTTTATTTGATTAACTTTTTTTATAGTTCCATGTCTGCACCCTGACAGGGTGATTAACAGGCCATGATGAACCTGCCAATGCCTAAAAATAAGCTTTAGCAGCACCGGAATCGGTCACGATACGGATACTTGACCTACCTTATCATTGCAGGTTAAATGGTTCCACAACAAAGATATACAGTATACAACTGATATAGCCCAATAAAGAATTACCAGCAAACTATTTTATCACTCATAGTTAGTCCCGGGCGGTGCATGTCCCGAGCGAAAAGATACGCTCTACATTAAGATGTGCAAAACAAATCTACGGAGCAAAAAAGAGCTCTTGATTTCCGTCCAGATGTCATTTTAGGAGGGGAAACCATGACAACAAAAAAAGTATCACGGCGCCAGGTATTTTCCGGTGCTTTAGCTGCGGGAGCTGCAGGCTTGGCCGCTAGCGCCATGCCCAAAGCATACGCAGATCACCACATGCAAGGTGGCGATTCCTCTTTACCTCGGCAAGTTGGGTTACCTAACGTTTGGGGCGAAGACTTCCTGTTTCAGTGGAGCCCTCCCGAAAATGTCGAGAGAGACCTCACTCCGGGTAATTCTGTTTTAAGATTGTCCAGTTCAAACAGTAACTTTGGTCGCCTCTTAAACGTGGAAGGAGCCGATTATGACAGCCAGTTCAAGGCCTGGAAAAAAGCAGGCTGGACTGCCTGCGAAGCAGGCTCATATCAGTGGATGAGCCGCAAGATGCCTGACTCAGAGAAGCGTGAGCTGAAAGCGGCGCTCCGAGAAAATGACATGGTGTTCTACGGCATCCACTGCGGTGGCAATGTTATCGGCCCAGGTAAAGAGGGCGAGGACTCTCGTCGCCACATTGTCGAGACGATTCACGAAGCGGCAGATATGGACTGTAAGTTGGTACTGACTCACGCAGGTGGCCTACATCCAAACAGAAATGTGGCTCACCCCCAAAACTGGAGTAAGGATGCCTGGGAGCAATCCGTAGCTGCGCTTAAGAGCATTTGCGCCGATACCGCTGGTATTGATATCAAGATACCTATTGAAGCGGTTAACTCGGAAAGCATTAACAACCCCTGGGCGCACAAACGCCTGATTGATGATGTGGGCGACCCGCGTATCGGTGTTGGCCTGGATGTCACCAATTTTGTCTACCCGGGCTTTGCCTTCCGCATGACTGAGTTGCTCAATACCACCTTTGATCTTTTAGGTGATCACGTTACTTATATCCACGCCAAGGACCTGGTTTGGGATGAGATGCTGGCCGGTCTGAACTGGTCAGTGCAGGGTACGGGTCTGGTGGATTACGAGACCATGCTGACACGAGCCAGTCGACTCACAGGGCCAGAAATTTATGTGTTGATCGAGTTTTTGGATCGGGACGAAAAATACGTTCAGGCACAGCGCAACATCCGCTCTATTGCGGATAATCTGGGTGTGCAGGTTTATGGTACTCAGGAAGCGTAATCGCAACCAGGAAGATTGGAGAATAGACATATGAAAAAAGCATTATTAGTACTTCTCGGTTTTGTGATGGCGCCTGTAATGGCTGTCGCCCAGCCGGACTTTAGTGGCTCTTGGGAGCCTGATACCGATCGCAGTGAACCCGCGCCCAGTGAACTTTATCGCTATGGCCGTTTGGATAATGATCCAGCTCGTCAGGCAAGCCTGACTATTGAACAGGATGGCAACACGGTTGAAGTATACGAAGATGCTCGCGTATTAACTCGTTATGCCGTTCCAGCTGTTTATATTGCTGATGGTCAGGAACGAACAGTGACAGTGGGTAATACTGGCGTCACTGAACAGGACATGACAGCGAGCTGGGAAGACAACAAGCTGGTGATAGAAATTGAGAAGCCCTGGGGCGGCATGCCCGGGAATGTGATGCTCAATACCCGTGAAGAGTGGATGCTGTCCCCGGATGGCAATACTCTGTACATCACCACCCAGCATAACTGGCCGGCCGAAAACGTTGCTTATACGGTGGCGTATAGCCGACAGTAATTGGTTAGGTATAAGCCATAAGTTTAGCTGGCAATACACGTATTGACCGGTATGAATTGGGCCAAGGCAGCAGCTGTTTGTCTTGGCCTTTTTTATGCAAAGGCTTTTGAAGCCATATAAAAAACAAGTTAAGTACGCAGATGTCATTTTAGGAGACCAACCCATGACAACGAAAAAAGTATCACGGCGCCAGGTATTTTCCGGCGCTTTGGCTGCGGGTGCTGCAGGTTTAGCCGCCAGCGCCATGCCTAAAGCATACGCAGATCACCACATGCAAAGTGGTGATTCATCCCTGCCAAGACAAGTAGGCCTGCCCAACGTTTGGGGTGAAGACTTCCTGTTTCAGTGGAGCCCCCCAGAGAATGTCGAGAGAGATCTCACGCCGGGCAACTCTGTACTTAGACTGTCCAGTTCCAACAAAACACTTCGCAATGATCCTGGTATTGATTACGACAGTACGTTTAAAGCCTGGAAAAAGGCTGGCTGGACAGCTTGTGAAACCTGGTCCAATCACTGGCTTAGTCGAAAATTGTCCGATTCTGAGAGCCGAAATCTCAAGCAAAGCCTCAAAGAAAACGACATGGTTTTTTATGGTATTCACGCTGCCGGAAATGTTATTGCCCCGGGTGAAGCGGGTGCTGCCTCTCGTCGTCATATTGTCGAGACGATTCATGCCGCTGCCGAAATGGATTGCAAGCTGGTTTTGACTCATGCGGGCAGTCTGCACCCAAGTCGTGATGCAGCCCATCCCCAGAACTGGAGTAAGGATGCCTGGCAGCAGTCAGTTGCTGCCCTGAAGAGTATTTGTGCAGATACAGCCGGTATTGATGTGCAGATTCCTATAGAGGCCGTGAACTCCGAGAGCGTCAACAATCCCTGGGCGCACAAGCGTTTAATCGAAGATGTAGGTGATCCGCGTATCGGCGTTGGTTTGGATGTGACCAATTTTGTCTATCCCGGCTTTGCGTTTCGTATGACCGAGTTGCTTAACACCACGTTTGACTTGCTCGGTGATCATATTACTTATGTCCATGCCAAAGATCTGGTCTGGGATGAGATGCTCGCTGGTATTAACTGGGCGGTACAGGGTACGGGTCTGGTGGACTATGCAACCATGCTTGCAAGAGCCAGTCGGCTTTCTGGCCCGGAAGTATTTTTCTTGATCGAATTTTTGGATCGGGACGAAAAATACATACAGGCGCAGAGCAACATTCGCTCGATTGCAAACGACATTGGCGTGCAAATTTATGGTACCCAGGAAGCGTAATCGCGACCGGTAGAATGGAGAATAGACACATGAAAAAAATATTATTAACAGTTCTCGGTTTTGTGATGGCGCCTATGGTTGCTTTCGCTCAGCCGGACTTCAGTGGTTCCTGGGAACCTGATACCGATCGTAGTGAGCCTGCACTCAGTGAGCTTTATCGCTATGGTCATGGAGGAAGTCCTCAACCGGTTCCCCAAACTGATTTGAGAGTTGAGCAAGATGGCAACACGGTCTCTGTTTTCGAAGGTGCTATCGCTAGTGCTTTTTATTACAACAATCGCACTCGTGTAACGACCCGCTATGCGGTTCCCGCGGTCTATATTGCCGATGGTCAAGAACGGACAGTCACTGTGGGTAACACAGGCTTGACCGAGCAGGACATGACTGCAAGCTGGGAAGACAACAAGCTTGTCATTGAAATTGAGAAGCCATGGGGTGGAATGCCCGGGAACGTGATGGTCAATACCCGTGAAGAGTGGATGCTTTCCCCGGATGGCGACACGCTTTACATTACCATCCAGCATAACTGGCCAGCAGAAAATGTCGCCTATACCCTGGTCTATAACCGGCAGTAATGGTGTAGGTGAATGCTAGCTAAATAGATCTGGTAAAAATACATAAGATTGGGCCTAGATATGAAGAGGTGTCTAGGCCCTTTTTTATTGGGGTTACCTTGTGGTAACTATGGTTGATAGGTGGGTTGAGTGAAAATCAAAACACGACTTACCTTAACCGGCACACACCTTCTTTGGGAAAATTTATTTGGGCTGGCTATTGCTGGTTAATCAAGAAAATAAAGACGATTTTTAGTTTATGAAAAACTTCAATTTTGCAGGGAAAATGGTGTGCTTTGCTGTGTTATTTACGCTGGTGGCCTGTACAGAGTCAACAGATGTGAGCGAAGAAGCTCCCGCTGAGATATTCGAAGAACCAGATGCTGTCCAAGCAGAGCCAAGTGCAATCGATCTTGCTGTCGAGCGTCTTCCCGGCTGGACGCGTGATTACAAATTTCTTTTTGCAACGAACTGTTCCAGCTGTCACGGAGTTGATCTCTCTGGGGGGCGGGCAAAAACCTTATTTGACGAGCGTATTTTTAATGAGCGCACAGATGAGCAACTTGTAGAAATTATTCAGGGAGGAATGCCGGAAGTAGGGATGCCTCCCTTTAGTGGGATCCTGAGCGAAAATCAGACTCGACAGATGCTGGTTTTCTTACGTGATGGTGCGGCTCGGCTAGCTGAAAGCCCGCCTTTTGTTCCGTCACTAGATGGCGTGGAAATCAATAGCGACAAGCAATCTTTCACTATTGAGCTTTTGGTAAGTGGTTTGGATGTTCCCTGGGCGTTGGATTTTCTGCCCGATGGCCGCAAGCTGGTAACTGAGAGAACCGGCTATCTTCGCATTATTGATGCAGATAATAATTTGCTCTCTGAGCCTGTCAGTGGAATGCCTGAAGCCTATGTTGTTCAGGATGGTGGGTATCTTGACGTTGCTGTAGATCCAGATTACGAGAATAACAGCTGGGTGTACGTTTCCTATGTTGAAGTAATGCCAGGCTATGTGGCGCCTGAGGAGCCCGAGCTCGATAGACGCGGTCGGCCAATGAATCCTCCGATGAATACTGTTGCTATGCGGGGGCGTATAAATAGTAGTAATGAATGGGTGGATGAAGAGGTGCTATTCCGTGCGGCGGAAGATATGTATACCACCAGTGGTGCACATTTTGGTTCTCGATTCCTGTTTGATGATGAGGGTCATCTTTTTTTCTCCTTGGGCGATCGTGGTCAAAGCGAGTACGCACAGGATTTGTCCAGCCCGAATGGGAAAATCCATCGGTTTTACAAGGATGGGTCCGTTCCCGAAGATAATCCTTTTGTTGATGTTGAAGGAGCTCTGGCCTCTATCTGGAGCTATGGACATAGAAACCCGCAGGGTCTGGCCTGGGATCCAGAAACCGGTCTAATGTGGGAATCTGAGCATGGCCCTACAGGTGGAGACGAGATAAATATTATCGAGCCGGGTAAAAACTATGGCTGGGCAGTTATTTCCAATGGTCTCCAGCCGGGAATCGAAACCAGTAGTGCGCCGGGCATGGAAGAGCCAATAGCTCATTACACTCCGACTATTGCTCCAAGTGGAATCAGTTTCCTTAGTGTGGATGGGGAGATCTATCCCCAGTGGGATAGAAGTCTCTTTGTTTCAGGTCTGGCTGGACAGCAATTACGTCGATTAGAGATCCATGGGCGTGAAGTGGTAGAGCAAGAAGTGCTGTTCAATCAATTCGGCCGAACCCGAGAGGTTATGCAGGGTCCTGATGGCTATATATATGCCTTGATTCAAAACCCTACCGGAGGGCATGTGGGTACTCGCTTGTCCGCTGTGACTCCGGGTGTTCTGGTCAGGCTTATACCAAACGAGAATTAAGCCGCAGAAAATATAACGAAAAAAGCGCCCGAATACGGGCGCTTTTTTTTGGACTGTAAATATTGATAATGATTTTTGCTATAGCGTCATTCCGCCATCGATAACAACATTTTCGCCGGTCATAAAGCTGGCTTCTTCCGATGCCATTAAAACAGCAATGGCAGCGATTTCTTCCGGTTTGCCCAAGCGACCCGTAGGTTGTCGAGCGATAAAGTCAGCACGCCCTTTTTCGTAATCTCCCTTGGCCGCCATGCGCTCCTGCAGGGAAGGACTATCTACAGTGCCTGGGCTAATGGAATTGCAGCGAATTCCGTCATGGATAAAGTCTTTGGCAATCGCCATGGTAAGACCCAAAACTGCGGATTTGGTGCTGGCGTAAGCGTACCGATTTGGTACGGCTCTTAAGGTTGATGCGACTGAGGCGATATTAATGATAGAGCCATTTTTTTGTTCCAGCATCTGCGGCAAAAATGCTTTAATCATTACGTGCATGGTACTGACATTTATTCGAAAAGACTTTTCCAGTAATTCAGTTGTCGTATCCATAATGGTGCCATCCAGAACCATGCCGACGCAGTTAACTAGAACAGTAGCATTACTAACTTCGCTTGCTAGCTTGGCCACGGCGTCTTCATCAGTGGCATCCAGGGTAACGGCCCTAACTCCCGGAGTTGCGTCAACCCATGAGTCCAGCGCAGCTTGATTCATATCAATAGCGATAACTTGTGAAGCGCCCTCTCGAGCAAATGCTTCGGCAACAGCTCGGCCAATACCTTGGCCGGCAGCAGTAACTACACAGGTTTTACCTTGTAAACGGCTCAATCTTAGACTCCTAAAAAGTTAAACGGCGAACAGATTGTCTGCTCCATCAACGAGCAAGACCTGTCCTGATACATAACGGCTATCGGGCCCGGCAAAGAAACAGATCGCATCGGCGATTTCTTCCGGTTTAGCATACCGGGCCAAAGAAGGACCATTTTCGCGCATTTTTGGGTCTGTTTCACGCGAAGCGAGAAAGCGAGCAGTCATCGTTGGTCCCGGGCTAATCACATTGGCGCGAACACCACTTTCACGCACTTCATCTGCAAGGCAGCGAGTGTAGTGAACAATTGCAGCTTTGGCACAGCCATAACTGATTTCAATTGAACTACCGAAGTGGGCAAGAATGGATGCGATATTTATGATGGTTCCCTTTTGGGCTTTCACCATTTGGGGAGCAATTTCACGACACATTAGCATAGTGCCAATAAGGTTGCGGTTCATTACCGCGTGCAAGTCTTCAACTTTAAAATCTGTTGGGGAAGCCGGATTGGGCTTGTTGCCGTCGGCACCAACGTCACCGCCTGCACAGTTAACCAGGATGGTAATGGCCCCCAATTTTTCTTTGGCATCGGCAATCATTGCCTTGATCGCATCCGGGTCAGTAATGTCCCCTGTAACAGCCACTACATCAGATGCCGTGTTGCGCATTGATTCAGCCAGTGCGGACAAGCTCTCTACTTCGCCGAAGCGAGCAGGCGCCTCTTCACTGATATCGTGCAGAACTATGTTTGCGCCCATTGACATAAGCTTGCGGGCAATAGTGTTGCCCAAGCCTCTACCAGATCCTGTAACCAGTGCAATCTCGCCAGCTAGGGGAAGAGCGCCAGAGGCTGGTGAGTTATCTTCGTATGTGTTTGACAAGGCCATTAAAAGTTCCCTCGTTTGACCCAATTTCGATTTTCTGTCGTATCACAGATAGAAATTGGTAATTGTTATATTATTTGGCTGAAATGCAGAAATTGAGTGCCAATGTTTGTATTGGTTGCGCAAAAACAACTAGTTTGTAGTTGGTATTAAATTTGTACACAGTATACAATTTGATCCGGGTAATGAAAAGCATCATTTTGAGCGTTTGGGTGATTTTTTGAGCCTTTCAAATACTAGCAATACAAGACGATTGTTAACAAAAATTCTATATACCGTGGCTTCGCTACATAATAGACTGTATACAAAATACATAGATATTTATTCACTCTATCAGAAATTTCATGTGCAACAGCACACAACAGGAGGGGTTTGTGAATAACCAGATTTTCCACAGGATATCGCTGGCTGCAGGAATGCAGTTGAAAAAGTCGGTGGCGATAATGTTTGCCACTGTCTTTGTCGCTGCTTGTTCGCAAGACGGACAGGACGTTTCCCCGGCTGAGATTCAAAACGATAATATTTTACGTTCTGAGTTAAATCGTCCTTGGCCGGCAGCAGTGCCTCCCACCGAAGAACTGCCAGACCCCGCAGTCGCGCGCAGTCCGGAAGAGGCAATCAAGACCATTACCACAGCACCGGGATACCAATTGGAACTGGTTGCCTCAGAGCCATTGGTTCAGGATCCGATCATAGGAGAATTTGATTATGACGGGCGCCTTTGGGTTCTGGAAATGCGAGGTTTTGCTTACGAGGAAGATATGCAGAACTCCTGGGAGCCAACCAGTGAGCTAGTAATTTTGGAAGATACAGATGGCGACACGGTGTTTGATAAACGCACAGTGTTCATGGATGAGTTGATCCTGCCTCGGTCGTTCAAAGTGCTGGATAAAACCTGTGCCCTGGTAGGTGCACCTCCTAATCTATTTCATGCCTGTGATACCGATGGCGATCTGCAGGCAGATACTCGTGAAATCATTAATGACACTTTCTCAGAAGAAGGTGTGCTCGAGCATGGGGCCAATGGACTGTATTGGGGCATGGATAACACCATTAATGTGTCCGAGCACAACTGGCATCTTAAAATCAGTGAAGACGGGTTTTACACTTCCCCGATTCACTGGCGCGGTCAGTGGTTGATTAGCCAGGATGATGCTGGTCGAATCTATCGAAACGTAAACAGCAACCCGCTTCATGTTGATTATATTTCGCCGGATTACTATGCCCGTAACTTCAATCTGATTCGTACGACAGGTAATTACTACGACCTGATTGACCAGAGTGAAGCGGAAATATGGCCAATCAGGCCTACCCCTGGCCTTAACCGAGCTTATCGCGCCATGGCGTTGAGACCGGATGGTTCCGCAAGTTACTACGGTGGTACCTCGTCCCCCATGATCTTCCGCGGCGATCGTTTGCCTGAAGAGATCCAGGGTGAGCCACTAGTAGTGGACAGCCCGACCAATCTGATACACCTTCTAAAACTGGAAGATGATGGTACCGGAAATCTTTATGCCGACGATTTTTATGATCGCGGTGAAATTATTGCTTCTACCGATGAGCGTTTCCGCCCTGTTCATATGGTTCCAAGCTGGGACGGTACTTTCTATGTGATCGATATGTACCGCGGTGTATCCCAGGATTACCCCTATCAGACTAGTTATCTGAAAAATTATATTGAAGAGAACGGTTTGGCTGCACATCGCGGATTGGGCAGGGTTTACCGGGTTGTGCACAGTGATTATGAGCTGGATAACGAGAAACCTTCCATGAGCGATGACTCACCTCTTGAACTGGTAAGTCATCTGACACATCCAAATGGCTGGTGGCGTGATACTGCGCAGCAGTTGCTGGTTCAGCGAGCCGATAAAGAAGCGGTACCAGCGCTGCGCGATTTGGTGCTGAATTCTGAAAACGAAAAAGCACGACTGCATGCACTCTGGTCGCTGGATGGAATGGAAACCATGGGAGTTGAAGGCGCCGTTAGTGCTGAGATGGTATTAGCCGCACTGAATGATTCCTGGTGGGCAATTCGTGCCTCCGGTATTCGTCTTGCAGAACCCTGGTTGCGAGAAGGAGACATTGCAATGGCTGACGCAGTAATGAGCCTGCTGGAAGATCAGCATTGGCAAGTGCGTCGCCAATTAGCGGCCTCGTTGGGTGAATTGCCAGAAGATCAGCGAATGGAACCTCTGGTTCAAGTTCTGACGCTCTATGGTGATCAAGACCAGACAACAGTAGATGCTGCCATCAGTGGCCTGGCAGGAATGGAAGAAGACTTCCTTGCGTTATGGCTTGAGCAAGACGAGCCCCATGCGGATGTCGCAGGTATGTTGGCTGGAGCTATTGCCAAGCCCAAGGATGTCGATACGGTAGAGCATCTAATCGCCATGGCAACTGATGAAGGTCTTCCCGAAGAAGTACGTGCGCGCATGCTTCATGGAATGGCGCAAGGTCTTGAAGGAGCTGATGGACGTGCTCGCGGTGGTGCAGTTGCTGGCGGTCGTGCCGGTGGTGCGCCTCCGGGTATGAGGCCTGATCGTCCGCCTGTTGTACAAATGGATATCAGTGAGGAGCCTGCAGAACTTCTGAGTCTTATTGAAAATTCAGAAGGACGATTGGCAGATGCAGCTGCATATGCTGAAGCAACGCTTGGATGGCCAGGCAAGCCTCGCATTGAAGGGCGTCCTCGAACCGAAGCCGAAGAACAGCTCTTTGTTGCAGGGCAGGAAATATATCGTACTCACTGCGCGGCATGCCATGGGCCGGAAGGTTTGGGTACGGCTGCGGGTAAACCGTTAGCCGGCTCAACGTTTGTCAATATGGGCGGGGAAGTCTTTGCGGCCATATTGTTGCAAGGCAAGGAAGGCAATACTGGATTAATGCCACCGCAACCGACCATGACTGATGAGCAGTTGGCATCAGTTATTACCTATGTGCGAGGAGCATTTGGTAATACGTCCAATCCGCTAAATGCAATCGCTGTTGGGGAATACCGGCAGATGCTATCGTTCCGCAAGATTCCCTGGACGGAAGAAGAGCTGATCGAGCTCGACTAAAGTTAAGTTGATTATCAAGAAGGGGTCCGGTTTCAATTGAGAGCCGGGCCCTTTTTCTTGACGAAGATTTTTATCTCAGGCACAGTCCCTCAAACTGTATACAGTTTTATTTGGCCACACTTTGTGGCCTTGTCAGATTATTGGGTTGTTTATATAAAATTTTATGGTTGGGTGGGGTTAGAAGCCTGTTGTCCATAAAGAAAATAATTAATCGGGGAGAATTCTCGTAATGAATTTACTACTGTTACTCGCTGCGATTGGCGTACTGCTTTTCTTTATTCTAGGATTAAGAATTCAGGCATTTGTATCGCTACTCGTTGTATCTATTGGTTTTGGCATAGTAGCGGGCATGGACCCGCTCGATGCAGTGCAATCCGTGCAAAATGGAATTGGGGGCACACTTGGCTACGTAGCCACTGTGGTCGGATTGGGGGCCATGTTTGGTGCCTTGCTAGAGGCTTCCGGTGGTGTAGGGAATTTGGCCAAGGCCATGACGGATAAAGCTTCCGATAGGGGAGCCCAATGGTCTCTTTCCTTTGTTGGCTTTTTGATTTCCATTCCTATCTTTCTGGATGTGGCGCTGATTATTTTGGCTCCACTGTTGATTGGTCTTGCCAGAAAATCGGGCAGAACGGTAGCGTACTATGGCTTGCCGTTGACAGCGGGCCTTTTGGTGACTCACTCCTTTATTCCGCCAACGCCTGGACCTATTGCCGTGACCGAATTGATCGGGGCGGATCTGGCCTGGGTAATTTTAGTTGGTGTTGTTTGCGGTGTGCCGGCAATGATTCTGGGTGGGCCATACTGGACCCCGATTGCTCTTAAATGGGTTGGTCAGGATGGGACTCATCATTCTCACGATGATGATGAACCCCATACAAGTCCGGCTGATCTTGATGTGAAGCCGGTTGACGAAACCCTTCAGGCGGGAGCAAAAGCCGCCGTGATTGCCATTCTTTTGCCCATTATTCTTATTCTTTTGGGTTCTACGGCTAAGTATTGGCTCGGTGACGGCAATTCGCTCAGAACTGTGCTCGAATTCTTTGGCCATCCATTCCTGGCTCTGATTGTCGCTGTGCTGTTTACTTACTATTTTTATGGTGTAAAAAAACAAATTCCTCGCTCAGAGCTGTTGCGTATTATGACCAAGGCCATGGAGCCGGCAGGTGTTGTTGTGCTGATTACTGGTGCCGGTAGTGGCTTCAAGCAAATCCTGATTGACTCTGGTATGGGTGCCAGTCTGGCAGATGCGGTTAATCCGGAGGCGGTACCTATTGTTGTTTTTGCCTTCCTAGTTGCCGTTATTATTCGTGTTGCCCAGGGTTCAGCGACAGTGGCTATGATTACTAGTGCTGGGCTTACCGCGCCAGTCATTAGTGCGTTTATTGCAAACGGAGTGGAATATTCCAATTTTCAACTGGCCTTGATCGTTATTGCTATCTCATCTGGCGCCTCAGTGCTCTCACACGTGAATGATTCAGGATTCTGGCTGGTTAGCCGTTACTTGAATCTGAATGAAGGGCAGGCATTAAAAACCTTCACGACACAGACGACTATTATTGGTGTCGTTGGCTTTGTGATGGTGCTTATGCTTTGGTTCCTTATAGCTTAGGTTGAGGCTGTCGCAACAAAAAAGGGCGTGTTTTAAAACACGCCCTTTTTATTTGAAGATCAAAAAATCCAAATATACCTAGGCTTCTTCCAGTTGAGCCCCTTCAAATGAGTAGTCCGTCGTCCCAGCAAGACTGGAGTACTTTTCGGGTTCGTCATAATAGACCTTTAAATGGTGCATGACTGCTTGTTCAGGGCTGGTATCAGATTTGCCAATTACTACATCGAGTAACGAGCGGTGATGGTTTAAGCGCCACTTGGTCGTCTCAACATTTACATGCTGAAGAGCAGCATGGGCAAAAAGCGATGTCGAAAGCGAGTCTAGCGTGTTGTAAAGGTAGGGATTTCCGGCGATAGACCATATGGTTCGATGGAACTCAATATCCATATCGGCCGCGTCTATCTCTTTGCCGCTTTCCCACTGTTCCATACGGTCTACAAGGCTGGTCAATTTGGCTTCAAGCTTTTTGGTCATATTAGCCTGGCAAAGCTTTATAGCCTCAGCTTCAAGAATAATCCGTACACTGTTTATACGCTGGATGTCTTCCTGGGTTAGTTCGGTTACAAACATTCCCCGTCGGTCATGCTTCATAACCAAGCCGTGTTCTCTAAGACGAACCAGAGCTTCACGTACAGGAATACGACTAATATTCATTTCACGAGCAATCATGCTTTCATTAAGTCGGGTTCCGGGCTGGTAACGTCCGCTGACGATTTCCTCGCGCAGTTGATCGTAAACGTAGTTGCCAATAGTTGTAGGCGGTCTCATTGCATTAATTGCTCTTTTACTGATTATTTTTAGTGTTTTTGATAATAGCGCTTCAAGTTTCCTTAACACAAGGTCGGATTGGCGCTGCAAATAGCGACTGGGTAGATAGAAAGTTACCAAGCCAGTGTAATACATTAAAATTTGGCAATAAATCCATCAAAGTCGGTTTTATGACAGGGAAAGTTTCAATAGGTTCACTTGGGTTTCTGAACTCATTCCTTGGAAGGTCCTTGCTGTCAGATAAGACTTTTATAGAAATCAGTCAGTGATTTTGCCTCGTCCTCAATTTTGTATTTTCTGAGGACAAGTTCTCTGCCACTGCGACCCATGCTTTCCAAGTTTTTTTGATTTTGCAATAAAGCATACATTTGCTGGTTTATCATACTTTGGTTATCGCATTCAGCCAGGGAACCTACCGCTTGGTCATTAAGAATATCCGGCCAGGCCCCCGCCCTTGTGGCCAATACCGGTGTTTCACTCGCAAGCGCTTCCAGAACAGTTAGCCCGTAACCTTCATTGCGGCTTAAGGCACATATTAAGGACATAGACCTGAACAGTTCAGGTATGCGATCAAAGGGCAGTTCCCCGGTAAAAATAATTCGATCTTGCAAATTGGCCTCTGAAGCCATCTTTTTGCAGTGTTCAACCAGATCCTTGTTATCTATCGCGCCAACAATGATTGCAGTTGCCCCGGGGAGTTTGGGCAAGTTTTCAATACAGGCATTGATAAATAGATCTATGCCTTTCTGTTTTCGGACCCGACCAAAAATACCTATACCGTAGTCGCCGGGAAATCCGGTCGCCTGCCATGCCTCTTTTTTGTTTCGGGCTGGCGCATATAGGCTCGTGTCGATCCCGTGAGGAATAATGGCTGCTGGTGAATCTTTTAAATAGCTGGCAGCCGCACTGCAGGTAGAAATGACGGCGTCCATTTCTTGCATAAGCCATTTTGTCAGGAAGCTGTGCTGTCGCTGGGCGGTCGATGTAAACAGGATTTTAAGATTGGCACCACAAAGTTTTTTTAGAAGCAGCGCTTGAATCATCTCGTCATTCCGGCGTGCGTGAAAGATCACAGGTGACGTTGATTGGTTGCAAAATTTTACCGCCTGACGAAAATTTATGGCAATCGATGGGTCGGGCAAGTTGTGCATGCCCAGAACCCTGATCTCGCAGAGGGATTTTTGGTATGACATCGTCTGCAGCATGGTTGAGGTCACGCCCGAGAAGCGTTTGTTCGAATTGCCAAGAATGACACGAAGCTGTTGATTCATATGTCTGTTTTAGTGGCTCTGTAATTTTTGGATTTGTCGCTCAAGAAAATGCGGGATTTCCGGCTACTTTTAATAAATGCAGCAACGCGTCGGTAGATTAACTGCTTTTCTTTGGCCTTGGTCACGAGAGTGAGGCATAGAAAATGAAGTGTCGTCCAAACTAACAGTTTAAATAAGTTGCTAGCGTTCATTGCATTAAAAACAAACGCTTTTTCAGATCCTGATAAATGTTTCGATACATATACGTATTTCGAAATAATAGTTTCGCTTTTACTTAAAACCCGTATTTTTGAACTCGTTCGGGTAGAGGCCGCGTGAGAGTGCTTAAAAGTTGCTCCATTGTACTGTGCTGATAAAAGGCCGATGCTTTGTGCACGTTTGCAGATGTCTTCGTCTTCGCAGTAGAGCCAGAAATCTTCGTCCCAGCCTTCCAGCTTTTCAAAATCCTTGGCATCTATAAGAAGTAAGGAGCCGCTGACCCAGTCTACCGTCAACAAACTTTCAGATTCTTGGCGAATGTCTCTGGCGTTGGGGTATTTTTTGGAATTGAAAAGCCTGAGAAGAATACGAAGAAAGGGAAAGACGGTTGCTGCAGATGTAAATGGAGCGAATGTCCTTTGAGGCTTGCCGTTATCATTAATCTGGCGGCCGGTATATATAGAATGCCGCTGATCAGATTCGGCTATGGTTATGAGTCTGGAAAGAGATTGCCAATCTGCGAGAACATCCGGGTTCATGAATAGTAGCCATTCCCCTCTAGCGTAGCGGGCACCCTGGTTACAACCGTGGGCGTAACCATAGTTGCCTTCGCTTAAATAAACCCGGACGTCAGGGTTTCTGTCAATAAAGCCTTGAAGGAATCCGTCATTCGAGTGGTTGTCAATGACGATAATTTCCAACTCGCGATTAATTTGGATGTTAGATGGCAGGGATGTCTTGAGAAAGTCTATAGCTCTCTGGGAGTAGGTCCACGTCTGAAAATTGACGATGATAATAGATAGCATTTCTTAAGCATAAATAACGATAGGCGTTTAGGTATTGTATGTGATTCAAGCAAAAGAAATATAAGTACTTATGAAAGCCTTTAGGGCAGTTTATTCAGCCATGTACGCCCTCATAAATAAAAGATGTCTAAAACTGCTTGACTCGTTAAAGTCGAAGTGTAAAATGCGCGCCTCTGCTCAGGGCAGCCCCCTGAAGATAGAATGTTCTTTAAGAAAAGATTGAGTGGTAAGTTGCTGAAAAAATAGATTTTTTTCAGTGGCAATAGGTACCACTCCCTAGCAAGTTTGCGTAACTCGGGCTTCGCATGGACACTGCTTCGCTATACGTGAGCCAGGTGCCAGTTCGGGTCTGTAGCTCAGTTGGTTAGAGCGCACCCCTGATAAGGGTGAGGTCGGTGGTTCAAATCCACCCAGACCCACCAATTTACGGTCGCAAAAACAACTCAAAAAAAACGCTGTAAATAAGCGAAAAAGAGTTGCTTCGGGATGCGATTTGCGTAAAATGGCCGCCCCCGACGCCGGGTAGCAAAAACAGGCGATGGGGCTATAGCTCAGCTGGGAGAGCGCCTGGTTTGCATCCAGGAGGTCTGCGGTTCGATCCCGCATAGCTCCACCAAATCTTGCTAGCTAGGTTCGAGATTAAAAAACAAATTCTTTGCGAAGGATTTGCTTTTTGGCTTCGAGCCAAATGTTCTTTAAAAATGTGGATAACTGTAACTGTATCAAGGCAAGTGTCTCTATAGACATCTGTTTTTTATATCAATCGTTACTGGTGTTTCATTAATTTGAAATGCCAAAAATAGCACAGTCGCTGACATTATATGGTCAAGCGACTAAGCGCATACGGTGGATGCCTTGGCAGTCAGAGGCGATGAAGGACGTGGAAATCTGCGATAAGCCCAGGTAAGTTGATAACAAACGTTATAACCTGGGATTTCCGAATGGGGAAACCCACCTGCTTGCAGGTATCTTATACTGAATACATAGGTATAAGAGGCGAACCCGGGGAACTGAAACATCTAAGTACCCGGAGGAAAAGAAATCAACCGAGATTCCCCTAGTAGCGGCGAGCGAACGGGGAGCAGCCGAGCAACTTTAGCTAGTGGAATGTTCTGGAAAGTACAGCAATAAAGGGTGATAGCCCCGTACACGAAAGCGATAGTTGACATATTAAGTAGGACGACACACGTGATATGTTGTCTGAAGATGGGGGGACCATCCTCCAAGGCTAAATACTACTGACTGACCGATAGTGAACCAGTACCGTGAGGGAAAGGCGAAAAGAACCCCGGAGAGGGGAGTGAAATAGATCCTGAAACCGTATGCGTACAAGCAGTAGGAGCAGACTTGTTCTGTGACTGCGTACCTTTTGTATAATGGGTCA
>Ga0255753_1001736_pt1 | contig 25267 bp, 28 predicted proteins | sample 041ome_10_FD_179953 | JGI IMG/M metagenome (GOLD analysis project Ga0255753, IMG submission 179953) | Coastal salt marsh microbial communities from the Groves Creek Marsh, Skidaway Island, Georgia - 041412US metaG (version 2) | ecosystem: Environmental > Aquatic > Marine > Intertidal zone > Salt... | reverse complement strand
CAATTCTTGAGCCGTTTTAAAGGAGACTACTGCATTCTTTACATCTCCTAATTTTAAATAATTATCTGCCATCATGTAATATAATTGATGACGTCTAGCTCCAGTATAATTTCGCCACCAATTTGTTTATTTTATTGATTTTAAATAATCACCATTATTATGTGTAATAATTGCAAGCGTAATAACTGACGCAAGTTTGTATGTAGTTGGTTGTCTTTTTATCTCTAAAAATTTTTCTATTGCTTCAATTGCTTTGTTTTTATCGGAAAATATATAATTAAATCTTTTCCAATGCAGCGTAGAAAGGGACTGTTACTTTTTCATCAAAGCCATATGTTCTTAAATCCAAATAAGCTGAAGATGGTACCGAGATATGAGGTTTACCTTGAATATTTATTTCATCTAAAAAATCATGTGCCTTTCTAATCGCGGCTTCATTTCCATATGATTATAATAATAATCTTGTGATATTTTTGGGTCAAAAATTTGAGCGAAACTTAAATTAGGTATTGTTGAACATAATACTAAAAAAATTATGAAAGTACTTTTTATCATGGATGACCCCAATTATTAATATTACCAGCCGTTGCAGCGTTGCCAAGTTTCTATGATTTCTTGTTCGCCGTCAACCACATTGTAATGATCATAGGCGGCGGCGGTCATGCAAGAGTGGTTAGGTAGTATTCTTAAGTGTGTACCAATCGGAAAAGCGTCAAAGTCAAAGTCTGAGCCATCCTTTGTGGTGATTAAACCATGTTCTTGGTTGGCGCCTGTGACGATTAAATTATCAAGTATATTTCCGTCTAGATCACAAACAATACCATAACCGCAATCGAAATCAGTACCGCGTGTGCTTTGATCCTTGGAAAGAGCCATACCACCGGCATCCGTAATTATACGATTTTGATTAGTTTTATGGCTGATAACAGTGCAAAGCACACTAAGTGCAATATCATTATTGCTGCAACTACCGCGGCCCGCTTGAAAGGCATCTTGAAAGACATAAACACCCGCACGAAGTTCAGTGACGCCTGTAAGGTCCGCTGCATATGTGGCCGTTGGTGTTGATCCGCAGCTTACAACGTCACATTTAATGCCTGCGCCGCGAATATTTTCAGCGGCCCGAACGATTGAAGTGTGTTCATTTTCAGCGGCTTTAATTAAGTCCGCTTCGGTTTCACAATTATAACTTTCCCCAGCGTGGGTTAAAACACCGACAAGTTCAGCACCTTTTCCAGCATCAAGAATTTTTGCAATTTCGATGACCTCTGGTGCATTAGGGGATAAACCAGCGCGGTGCATGTCCACATCGATTTCAATCATGACTTTAATAATGCGGTGAAATTTCTCACCGTATTCAATGATGGCTTTTGCAACATCAACGTTATCAATGATGATTTTTAGATCAACTTCACGATCAAGCAGGTCTTTCACACGGTCTAGTTTTGAAGGGACCATGCTAACGGCATATATAATATCCTTAAAACCTGCATCGGCGAAATATTCCGCTTCGCGTAATGTGGAAACGGTAATCGGGCCAACTGCACCACCGTTGCTTAGTAATGCGATGGGGACGGATTTGTTGGTTTTAACATGGGGACGCAGCATTACGCCGAGCTTTTCTGCCCTATCGGACATTTGGCGTAAGTTATTTAAAAGTTTCTTTTTATCGACGATTAAACAAGGTGTGTATAGATCATTTATATTCATTCATTTTTTCCCTAATATAATCGCCGATGGCCAGGCTACTGGTTAATCCCGGACTTTCCATACCAAATAAATTTATCAATCCTTCTATACCATGGGTGTTTTCAAATTGTATATTAAAATCAAGGCCTTTTTCGGATAATTTCGGACGAATTCCCGCATAATCGGGATTTAGTTTTTTTGGGTCAACACTTGGAAAATAACGCTTTACCGCGTTAAAGAATTTATCCTTTAAAATAAGCGGCACATCATAGTCTTCTTTATCAACAATATTAATATCAGGGCCGAATTTTACACCACCACCCGTATCAATACAGAGATGCAACCCTAAACTACCTTTATTGGGAAGGGGGTATACGAGATGCTTAAAGCTAGCTTTGCCGGAATATGAAAAATAATGACCCTTTGCCATGATGCGATCAGGGATTAAATGTGATGGCAGAGCGTCAATTTTTCGTGCTAACTCCTGAGCACCGAGCCCCGCCGCATTGATAAGCATATTGCAGGTGAGGGCATAGCCATCCTTCATAGTGACTTTAAAGCCGGAATTATGTTTTTCAATTGCGTCAATTTCAATGTTATAGGCGATCATGCCACCATTTTCTTCTATATCGCCAATCATATTGACCATTAATATATGGCTATCGATTATGCCGCTAGAGGGAGAAAGTAATCCTTCTAAGCCCGCGATGTCGGGCTCTAATTTATGAATTTCCTGCTGACTAAGGTTTGTTAAGTCATCAACACCATTGTTCGCCGCTTTTTCTTTGATGGTTTTAAGCTTTTCGATTTCATCAGTTTCACTGGCGACCAGTATTTTACCGCAACGTTTATGGGGAATATGTCGAATGCTCGCATATTGATAGAGCATTTCTTTACCCCGAACACAGAGTTTGGTTTTTAACCAATCGGGGGCAAAATAAAGCCCAGCGTGGATGACTTCGCTGTTTCTTGAGCTTGTCCCCATGCCGAAATGTTTTTCTTTTTCAAGAATTACGACATCACGGCCCATTTCCGCAAGATGCTTACCTACCGATAGACCAATAACGCCCGCGCCAATAATAATAATGTCCTGATGGTCGGTCATGGCAAAAACATTTTCCCTTTGCATGATATAATTGTCATGTTATAAGATATCATCTTTCAGTGTGATTTATAGTTTTTTATTCTAAATTTATAATAAATGTTAAAGCATAAATCGTCTAAACACTATAGGGAAAAACGGGCAATTTTTAAAGGCCTTTTGAATAACATAAAGGAAAAAAGTATGAAAAAATTTGGTGCACAAAACCGCAGAAATTTCATGAAAGCTGCTGGTGTTACAGCGCTTATGTCTGCCGCAGGTTCTGGTAGTGCTATGGGCATGGGAATGGGACAATCTCGTGGTTCAGGCAAAGGATATAATTTCGATGATATCTATAGCCGTATCGGCGTAAATTCAGTAAAATGGGATAGCGCGATTAGACGTTATGGTCGTGATAATATCACTGTACCAATGGGGATCGCTGATCTTGATTTCAAACAACCTCCTTTTGTTGTTAGTGCTCTTAAAAAGCGCGCTGAATATGAAAACTACGGTTATGAAACGCTTCCGGATAGCTATTATCAAGCGATTATTGACTGGAATAAAGAACGTTATGGTCAAGAGGTTAAAAAAGAATGGATCAGAAATTCATCAGCGCTTAAGCCTGGTATGATTTCTTCTATGCGTGGTCTTAATCCAGTTAAAGGTAAAGTCATTATCTTCACACCAACATATTCTGGTTTCAATGGCGCGATTACAAAAGCGGGCATGACACAAGTTATGAGCCCGATGAAGAAAGTAAATGGCCGTTGGAAAATGGACATGGAGGCATTTAAAGAGCGTCTTGATTATGAAACAAAATGTGTGATCCTTTGTAACCCGAATAACCCGTCTGGCGAATGCTGGACAGCGGATGAACTTCGTGAACTTGGTGATGTATGTATGGAACACGGTGTTACTGTTCTTGCAGATGAAATCCATTGTGATTTCGTAAATAAAGGACAAAAATTTGTTCCTTATGCTTCAATCGGTGAAAAATATGCAAATTCAAGTATTACTTACCGTTCACCATCAAAAACTTTCGGTCAAGCGAACTTGAAAGTTGCGTATTTCTTTACACAAAACCAAGATCTTATGAATGCGACAATGATTGGTGGCGGACATGATGCTGGTTGTAACTCATTTGGTCTTATTGCCTGTGAAACAGCATTCCGTGAAGGTGCGCAGTGGGTTGATGATGTTCAAGAATATATCGACGGTAACTTTGATTACCTTGTTGAATATGTAAATAAATCAGGCAACATGCCAGGTGTAGAATATTCTAAACCAGAAGGAACATATCTAGCATGGCTCGATTGTAACGGCATCATTGATAAGGTGATTACAGACGAATACCGTAAATCATATCATGACAAAATGAGAGATGCCGGTCGTCGTCATAGTGGCCTTACAAAAGAAATGGCCTTTGGTGAGTGGCTTGTTGAAAATTCAGGCGTTCAGCTTAACGCAGGTAGCGGATACGGTATCGGTGCAGAAGGCTTTATGCGCATGAACATTGGTGTTCCACGTTCAAGCCTTGAAAAAGCACTCGGTCACATGAATGATGCTTTAAAGAAAGCTATGTAAGCTAATTAAAAGAATATTGGGGAAGGGCTGCTCTACCACTTGGAAGGGCGGTCCTTTTTTATTATAAGTGCTTACCTTCTATGGCGTTTTGGATGGATGGTTGAAGGTACGTTTGCCTCGATAAGTTGAATGATTTTCTCGGCAATATTTTTACCCGACGCTTTTTCGATCCCTTCTATTCCTGGTGAGCTGTTCACTTCGAGAACTTTTGATCCTGTGTCCGTACGAATGATATCAACTCCTGCGACGATCAATCCCAAGACACGTGCAGCTTTAATAGCAATATTTCTCTCTTCTTTGGTAAGTCTGACTTTTTTTGCGGTACCGCCAGCATGTAAATTTGACCTAAAGTCGTCATCACCTGCTGTACGCATCATGGCGCCGACAACACGTTTTCCAACAACAAAACATCGAATGTCAGATCCTGCTGCTTCCTTTACAAATTCCTGTGCAATAAAATGTGCATCAAGACCTTGAAAGGCGCTTATCACCGCTTCGCCTGCTTTCTTTGTTTCCGCTAGTACCACACCGCGCCCTTGTGTGCTTTGTAGCAGTTTTAATACTGTTGGCGATCCTCCAACCAAATCAAGCAAGCTATTTGTATCCTTTGGCGAATTGGCAAAAGCTGTGGTTGGCATAGGAATTCGGTGGCGGGCTAAAATTTGATGTGCGGCAAGTTTATCACGTGACGCGCCAATCGATGATGCACTATTTAAACAAAATGTTCCCATTGCTTCGAATTGGCGAACGATAGCCATTCCATAAAATGTAAGAGAGGCACCAATGCGCGGAATTACGGCATCATAAGGAGGTAAGGCCCGGCCATCATAGTGAACTTCAGGGTTATAGCTTTGAATATTAAGGTAGCATCGCTTCGTATCGATAAGTTCTATAGCATGTCCGTTAAGTTCTGCCTCTTCAACGAACCGTTTTGTCGAATAGTTTCGTGGCTCACGGGTGAGAATTGCTATGCGCAAAGGACGCTTAACCGGCTTTTTATTCGTAATCTTGTTATAAAGATCGTATGAAAGTTCGGGTTGAAGGAAACTTTCCGCAGGTTTTACGGCCAATTCATCTAAGGCACTTCTTCCTAGCAACATGCGATATGCCATATTCTCACGGTTTGTGAGCGTGATTTCTATATCCCAAGTACGTTCACCAATAGTAATAGGGGTTTTAATCACATAGCGAAGTTCGGTTTGACCATTTGAAGAAGTTACCTCGCGTTGACCAACAACTGGTGCAGAGCAATATACTTCGATGTCCGTATTATCTGGAACAGGGTGAACACCAAATCTCACGTATGGTTTTTTGTCACTGCCAAATGGCTGTATTGCAAATGCATGAATTGCTGATGTGCGAGCACCAGTATCTGTTTTTGCTTTTAATGCAGGAAGTCCAAGTTCTGGTAAAGAAAGCCATTCTTCCCAACCGACAGAAAAATTTTCCATTTCGTCCTCAATTTTAATTACTTAAGTTTAATTTTCATTATGCAGGGTTTTAGCCTTTGTCAAATAGATAAAATAAAAAGAAGGATTTTTATACAGCACACTTATTGCAAAGTGCAGTTGATGGATCAAGTTCTAAGCGTTGTTCGGCAATGTCATCGCCGCAATTAAGGCAGTATCCATATTCATCTTCGGGTATGCGTTGAAGAGCGGCATTTATTCTTAAAATTTCATTGTCGCGGCGGCGTTTTACTTCTTCGGCTATGGCTTGGCCTTGTATTGCGTCCATGCGGCTTAACCGACCAACCATGGTTTGGTCTAGCTCAACGGGTGCGCTATCTTCTTTATGTTCATTGATAAGCGATAAAAGCTCCTCCTGTCTTTCAAGGAGAAGCTTTTTATATTTCTTTGTGTGGATAGACATTATGCTATTTCAAATGTGGCAATGACTTCGCAGACAAATCCAACGGGAAGGGCATTGGTTCCAACGGCGGCGCGTGCGGCAAGTCCCGCGTCACCAAACACATCACGTAAAAGTTCCGATGCGCCGTTAATTACCAAATGTTGTTCGGTGAAATCATCCGTGCATCTCACAATCCCTTGAAGTTGCACACATTGTTTCACACGGTCAAGATCACCGTCGCAGGCTTTTCTTAATTGTGAAAGCACGCTGATGGCGGCTTGGCGGGCAGCGTCTTTGCCTTGTTCCATAGTATATTCAATGCCAACGCTACCTGACATTTGTGGTCCTTGACCGGCGATATATACCATATTTCCGACTTTGCGGATGGGAGTATAGGCGGCGATTGGAACCGCGGCTTCAGGAATTTCAATGCCAAGTTCAGCAAGCTTAGCATCAACTTTACCGCCAGTTGTGGACGGGACGTGTTCAGCGGCCGCTTCTGGGGCCGTTTCTTCGGATTTGCCACATGCCGATAAAATCGCGGCCACTGCGGATGCAAATAATGTTCTTCTTAGCATTTTATTCTCCTTCGTCATTCACCGACTTGATCGGTGAATCCATTGGTGAAAGTTTTCGCTTATAGGCTCGCCGATCAAGTCGGCGAGTGACAAATGCTACTTTTACGTGACCTCAAATACAGCAAGTACTTCGCAGCAAATGCCGAGAGGCAGGCTATTTGTACCGACGGCGGCGCGTGCGGCGAGGCCTGGCTCACCCCATATGTCGCGGAATAATTCAGACGTGCCATTTACGACCAAATGTTGTTCGGTAAAATCATCTGTTGAATTAACAAGGCCTTGAATTTGAACGCATTGTTTGACGCGATCAAGATCCCCGTCAAGGGCTGATTTTAATTGGCTTAAGATATTAATGCCGCAATAACGTGCCGCTTGATACCCTTGTTCCGTTGTCATGTTGTCACCTAATTTGCCCGTGATCAGACCATCAGGGCCACTTGGCACTTGACCGGCAACATAGACCATATTGCCGACTTTACGCCAACCAACATAAGCGGCCACTGGGGCTTCTGCGCCAGCAACGGTGACGTCAAGCTCAGCAAGCTTGGCATCAACTTTTCCCATTGATTGGGCAGATGCTTTACTGCTTAATAATGTAGCACCAAGCGCGGTTGCCCCAGCGGCTGCAAAAAAACTTCTTCTTTCCATGGATTTTCTCCTCAAATTTGATTTTTATATTTTGATTGAATGTAGTTAATCATTCTTATACCGTTAAGGAAGGAAAAATCATAATAATTATATATTTTTAATCGTTTACACAGATTTTGTAATGCTTACGATTTGGGGAGTTTTGATGAATTTGAAAGAATTATTAACAAAGATTGAGAAGTTAAAAAAAGAGTTGTTTCAACATTGCTTAAAAGGTGCTGAAGCAGGTGATGCATTCTGTATGCAAGATGTTGCAAACATGTACTCAACAGGAGTGGGAACAGAAATTAATTATCATAATTCTGAGGAGTGGGATAAAAAATTTCAAACGACAATGAATTCTTCAAGTGAATATAATAAGGCAATTAATTACCGACTTAGAGGTGATATTCTTGAATATAAGAAAATACTTGAGCGTGTTGTATTGACGGGGGATGGAGAGGCTGCACTTGATTTGGCAAAACTTTATATGGTTAGTAATAAAGAAAAAGATAATATCATCAAATATTTAAAGATGGTGATGTCCAGTAGACGTGTTTGTGAAGCATCATGCGAAGAAGCGAAAGAGTATCTTGCAATTTATGAGGATAAGTAATTAATTTTGGATTGCGTTATGAGAAACAATAATCTAACGTTCAAGTTCAATAATTATTAGTGAAGAGAGGGAAGAGATATGGAATTAGTGGCCTTAGTTATTTTAGTAGCACTTATCCAATATATTTATTTTAGCATTATGGTTGGTAAAGCGCGTGGCACATATGGAATTGATGCGCCGGCAACAACCGGCAATGAAACCTTTGAAAGATACTACCGCGTTCAAATGAACACGCTTGAAATGCTTGTATCAATTATACCAGCGATGATGATTTTCGCCATGAATGTGCGTGCAGACGTTGCCGCATATGCTGGCATGGTGTATATCCTTGGTCGTTTCATCTATTTTAGAAGCTATGTTGGCGATCCAAAGAAACGCACAGTCGGTTTCTTGCTTAGCTTTTTGCCTATTCTTGTACTTATTGTTTGGGGCGGCGCTTCCATCATTATGGGAATGCTTTAATAACAGATCACGAGATTGTCATCTGATCCGCTTTGAAATTCAAATTAGACCCTGCTAAGTTCTCTTAGCGGGGTTTATTATTGGAGGATATAATGACATTAAGAAAATTATTTAAACTACTATTAATATTACCTTTTATTATCATTTATTCTGCTCATGGACAATCAGTGGTTCATGAAAGGGTTGATGCACTTAACTTAATGGTTGGTGACTGGAATGTTGAGCAATTCACCTATGCGGCAAATGGTGAATGGCAAAAAACATCTACATCGAAAATGAATATGGTATCCGGGCTTTCTGGCGTTATGGTTAGTGGCGAAAGCCGCGATATGATGCCAAAAGGGGCAATGCACCTTGAATTAACGCTCACCTATGATCAGTTCCGTAGAATTTACCGCATGTCTGTGATTGATAGCATTTATGGCTTAATGGATATCTACGAAGGGAATATGAATAGTGATGGCCATTTGGTCATGACGAATATTAAAAGCGATATCCATTTCCCATATGAAAATGATATTATGCATTTCCGTTTCACATTCAATGATGATGAAGCTGATAAAATTACATTTTCAATAGAGCAAACAAGCACACGCGGCGAAACATGGGCACCAATGCTTAACTATGTGATGACTAAGCTTTAAGACTGTATTATTCGCCTTTTATTTCTCTTAGTTTTCTAATAGATGGTGAAAATTTGGGATCTATTGCAAGCGCTTTTTCAAGTGAAGCAATAGCCATTTCCTTATTACCCATCAAATTGTATGCATCGGATATACTATCATAAGCATTTGCAGAATATGGATAGTCTCTGACATTCTGTTTAAATAGTTCTAATGCTTTTTCTTTATCTTGCTTCATGAATAGATAAGTATAAGCGATGCGGTTAATGACTGCTTCATTTGGTTTAAACTGATAGCCAACCTGACTTGAAAAAAACTTCAAAATGTCTATCAAGGAAAGTTGGATCTTCTATGGCTTTATCAAAAGAAAAACGATAATTTTTAAAGATAAATTCCAATCCGTTGAAAAAGCTGATTAAATCAACGGACCCATGATGTTCATTTTCATAATAATCACTTTTAATATTTAGGGTATCTGTATCCCATTTTAACAGCTTTTCCATAAATTCTTCTTGTGGAGCTATCATTATATTTCCATTGCCACCATCATTATTCGCAGAAGACATGTAAAAAGTATTCTTTGTATTTCTTGGTTTAGATATTTTTTCGGCTAAGTGTTTGTTCAGTATGCCATCATCCCACCAAAGACTAGGATCAATAGCGATAAAAGCGTTATAAAATTCTGATTGTTCTAAAAAGGCGTGGACGGCTAATAATCCACCAAAGGAATGTCCTGCAAATATTCTAAATTTTGACGATGTATAATTTTTTTCAATAAATGGGGCTAATTCTTCTCTCATAAAATTTAAGAAATTATCACCACCACCAGTTGTTTTTAAGAAAGGTTGTGGATTACCATCCTCATCAATTTCAACATGAGTAGGGGTTAAATCACGATTGCGATCCGTATTTAAAATACCACTAAAATCATGCTAGGCATTTTATCATTTTCAGCAAATTGTTTCACTAATCCGCTGGCATAAGTAAAACTTCTATCACCATCAAGCACATACATAACGGGATAGTTACCATTCGGGTTATGATTGGGTGGTAAATATATCCATATTTCACGTTCTTCGTTTAACGTTTCAGAATATATTTTATGTTTAGTGCCGATTGTAATTTGATCTTCTGTACTAAATGCTAAGTTAGTACTTAAAATAATAATGAAAAAAGATAATAAATAACGCATAATTTCCCCCTTTATGTTTGAGGGAATAGTATCACAGATTTACCTTTATTACTACTGCCCACCACGGATGCGGTCGTTGGCGCCGCCGTCAAAGGCCATAGGGATAACGGGGCATTCTGGGTTTGTGGTGTTTTCGCCTGTCATTTGTAAATCAAGGAAAGTTGAGGCGGCATAGGTCACAATGATTTCAATATCTTGATAAATATCGGTTTCCATATTGGAATGCTCAACTTCGAGCATATGACTTTGTCCTGGATTGAGTGCAGAGGCGGAAATTGTAAAGTTGCTTGCGCGGTACGTAAGTGATCCTTCATCAAAGGCATGACCGCTATGAACCGTTTCTTGGCCCATACAGTTGCCGAACATGGCATAGATCATATCGTCGATTATTTTGTCATCGTCTGTTTCACCCTTTATGAAGGGGGACCAAGTGACAAGCAGATCCTGATCAGGGTCAATGGCCGCGGGGTCAGCAATTTTGCCACCTTGGCTTAGAGTTAAGCTAATCGGGCCGGTGTTTAGACTTTCATCGCCGTCGCGTGTAAAGGTTGCGGGCATGTTATCAATGCGCCCATCAGGGGTATCAAATGAAAAATAATAAGTGGCGTCAGGGAAAATGGTATCTAACTGTTCAATGGTTTCTGTTCTGCCGCCCGTCAGGTATCTTGCTTCACCCATATCAAAAGGGAGACCAGCATTGGCTTTGCCGGGTCCCGTTAAGACACCGTTCATGACGGTTCCGCCTGCGGCAATGGCGTCTTTTGTTTGGAAAATTTCTGCAAAAAAGACGGTGTTTAGCATTTTTTGCTCGCCAGACCATTCTTGGCGAGTGTTAACGGATTTACCAATGACCACATAATCGGCATGATCAGCGGGTTTTCCACTATGCACTTCTTGTTCATTGGAACAGGCCGAAAGGGCAATTAACGCAAGTAGTGGGAAACCGTATTTCATTGATATGATCCTATTTGAAAATTTTCAGGATGGTATCAAGGAATGAGTTTTATAGCAATTAAGAATATGATCCGAGGCGGGGTGATGAGCGTTATAATATGTGTATTATAACAATTCATCACCCGCGCATGCGGATTTAAAGGAAATGGGTTTCCATCGCAGTTATTCAGTAGATTTTTGAATGTAAGTAACAACCCGGATAAAAGTTGTATTGGAGAGTATTCAAAAACAATGAATGTTGCCATTCACTACTGTCGTTATCAACTACATGATCAAGACTAACTCATTATTTCTTAAAGGTTATTTAAAGAAAAAATCACATTTAATTAAAATATCATGTTATTTTATTTAAAAATTTCAATGGCTTGTAAACGTTATGTTTTTTGAAACAAAATTTTTGAAATTCAAAATATTTTTTTATTCAATTCTATAGCCACTTGAACTTAGCAGTCAGAGGGCTTAAGCTCTTTCCATTAATTTCACATATAAGGGGAAGAAAATGTTGCGCCAATTCGCTACAGCTTTAGTACTATTCTGTTTTTCATTCACTGCTTATGCAGCGAGTATTTCTGATTTTACGAAAGACATGGAAAAACGAGAAGGTTTCTATACTGTTTATGCCGATCATGAAAATGGTAAAGTCTATCTTGAAGTTGACCGTGTCAAAGAAGACTTCATCTATAAAGTGAGCCTTCCAGGTGCGCTTGGATCAAACGATGTGGCACTCGACCGTGGGCAGTTAGGTGGCACTAAGCTCGTTTATTTTGATCGGGTTGGTAAGCGTGTCTTCCTTCATCAGAAAAACACCCGTTACACAGCAACAAGTGATAACCCGCGGGAACGCATGGCAGCGGTGAATGCCTTTGCGCCATCGATTGTATTTTCTTTTGATGTTGTTGCGAGCGATGATGATGGTTCACTCATTGATATCAGTGAAATGATGATTGATGATCAACACAGAAGTGCAGCAAAAATAAAACGCACAGGGCAGGGCGATTTTTCACTAGATAAAGATCGTAGTTTTGTCGATTTTGAATTTGTGAAATCATTTCCAAAAAACACTGAATTACAATCGGTTGTAACCTTTAAAGGAAATAACCCGGGTAATTTTGTTCGCTCAGTTGCGACAAATCCCAATATCATCACATTAAAGCAGCGTATATCGTTTGTTGAATTACCGGATGATAACTATAAGCCGCGCCGTTTCCACCCTGCGATGAGCTTTAACAAGACATCAGTAGTTGATTATGGAACGGAAATTACAGAACCAATTGAACAGCATTATATCAGCCGCCATCGTTTGGTGAAAAAAGATCCAAATGCCGCAGTGAGCGAAGCCGTTGAGCCGATTGTATATTACATTGATAGTGGTGCACCGGAATTGATCCGAAATGCCCTTCGGGATGGTGTTCAGTGGTGGAATGAGGCATTTGAAGCGGCTGGCTTTAAAAATGCCTTTCGTGCTGAAATTATGCCAGAAGGGATGGACCCGGATGATGTGCGATATAATGTTGTGAACTGGGTTCATCGTTCAACACGTGGTTGGTCATATGGCGCAAGCGTTCGTGATCCTAGCACAGGTGAAATCATTAAAGGGCATGTGACGCTTGGTTCACTACGCTCTCGTCAGGACTTCATGATCGCTAATGCGGTCACTGGCCCATATAAGGACGGCGGCAGCCTTGATAAAAGTTTGGAACTTGTTGTTGCGCGTACCCGCCAATTAGGAGCACATGAAGTTGGCCATACATTAGGGTTTGCACATAATTATATCGCCAGCCTGTTTGGTGATGATGATGTGATGGATTATCCGCATCCGCAAATTAAAATGGACGGTGATGGTAATGTTGATATCGTAAATCCATACCGTGAAAAGATCGGTGAATGGAATAAAATCGCCGTTAATTGGGGATACCGCCAATATGAAGATGAAGACGCAGAAGCGGCAGGACTTAAGAATATCATGGAAGAAGCATATGCCAGCGGTCATAAATTTGTAGCCGATGGCCCCGATAGTCGCGGCGCTGCAAGTCTGCATGCGGATAGCCATCTTTGGGATTTTGGTGATGATGTGCTTCAAAATACCAAGGATATGTATGAGGTTCGCCGTGTTGCGCTTTCAAAATTCGGGATTGATAATATTCCGGATGGATCACCGCTTTCACAGCTCGAAGAAACGTTGGTGCCGCTTTATTACCTGCCGCGTTTTCAGATAAATGCCACGTCAAAATCAATCGGCGGTATGATTTATGGTTATGAATTGAAAGGTGAAAGCCTTGTACCGCGTCATAGCATCGTCAGCCGGGAACGTCAGGATGCAGCAACAGATATAGTGCTTCAAGCCTTGAGCGCCGATTATTTGACGCTACCAAAGCATATATTAGACCTTATCCCACCAAAAGCATTTGGGTATCGTTTGACCAATGAGAGCTTCCCACGTGATACGGGTGCAAGCTTTGATGCGCTGGGTATGGTAGAGGCGCATGCAAATCATACACTGGGGTTGTTGTTTAATAAAGAACGTCTTGCGCGGATCAATGATCATAACGTGCGTGATAACCAATATATCAGCCTAGATCGTTATATCGTTAAGGTGGCAAGTAAAACAGTTCTTGCGCCGCTTAATGACGATCCCTTGAAAGCGGCGGTTCATCGCCGCGTAGGTCATGTGTTTGTTCATTATATGATGATGACGGCGGGTAATTCGGACGCATCACCAGCCGCACAAGCAATGACCGCATCACATTTAAACGGTCTTAAAGTGATATTAGAAGACCGCATTGCCAATGATGAAATGACCCGCGAATATAAGGCATTTTATCAACAACAAGCCCGCCGCATAGGCGAGTTTTTGGTAGGCGATTATATGCCGAAACAATCGGACCTTGCACCAATTCCACCAGGTGAGCCGATTTAATATCAAATCAAAAAAGGGATAGTCATGTGGCTGTCCCTTTTTTAATTAAGGAGATGAATAATTAGTAATGATCAATTATTAGTATTCTTGGGTTGGTGTACATTAATAAATTGGGGACTTTTGGTGTTTTGGGGGGTGATGCTTTTACTCGCAAAAGATTTTACCTACCGTATGCATAAATTATTTTTCGATTTAACAATCGATGAGTTTAACCTCGTTCATTATAAGATGATGGGGCAATTTAAGCTGTTTGTTTTTATGTTTAACTTTACTCCATATATCGTTTTAAGGTTTTTTATATGAGAAGTTTTATAATTCTATTGGCCATCAATTGCTTTGTTATAACGGCAAATGCAGAAGGGGCAAAGCTTTGTCATATCGCAAATGCGGGGTTTTATGCCACAGACGGTAAAAATGGCGTTTTACTGGACGCATTATATCGTGATGGACTTGATGGATTTGCACAAGCCAGTGATCTCACCAATGAAAAAATGGAAAATGTAGAGGATTTATTTGCAAATGTAAAAGTTATTTTTGCCAGTCATTATCATGGGGATCACATGACGGGCAAAGCAATGGTAAGACATATGCAAAATAATGATGATTCTATTGCCATTATAACGGAGCAATCAAAACAGTTAATGATTGCCGGTGGAACTGTTAAAAATGCTGAGACACGAATTAAAAGCTTTAACATTCCAATTGGCGAAAGTTTAGAAATAGAAAACATGCCTTTTCCCATAAAACTATATGGTATTAGTCATGGGGAAGGACGTCCTGATAATCTTGGAATAGCTGTTACGGTAGCAGGAAAAACCATCATGCATGTTGGGGATATGTATGGTGAGCAAAAAATAAACGAAAAAATTAAAGTTGATTATTTAATTTTGCCTTTTGGCACATGAGCACATCTGAGCGGGTTCAATATATAAATTCGATTTTTAATGCGACACACATTATTCCTATGCATTTTGCGCTTGATCATTCTGAATGGATGCAAAGTATGGGCGGTCTTGAATTTGTTAAAAAAAGAACATACGCTGCGATGAGTAATCTAATGAAACTTGACCAAGAAATGTAGTGTATACCGCTAAATTAAAATTTATAGCGTAACTGAGTGCCTAAACCATAATCTGTGGTGACATTATTAAGACCAACAACACCGTAAAAATTAATACCCCAATGATCATCTAGCTGCACATCAACGTAAGAAAATATTTCTTTCGGGCTGTTAAATCCTGGTGTTGCGCTTTCGCGGTAGTCATATGAAACACCGATACTCGTATCAAAAGTAAGATAATAGGCCAATCCGATTGACGCAAAGAAGCTATTTTGTAGATCAAACCTTGGTGTTTCACCAACAAAGCGGTACCCAAGAGTACCAAATGGCATAAAGTTTCCAAATAAATATGCAGCATCAAGTCGAGCAGTATAATCGACTTGTCCAGTTCCAAGTCCTTTATTTTCATCCGCTGTTGGAATTTTAATTTGTCCAGTTAAATCTATAAAGAAATCGTCCATATAAGGATTTTCAAGGGCATAAGTGGCACTTAAATAAACATCTCCAAAACCACTTTTTCGTCTGCTTCTTCTGGCTTCTTCGTGGGTAAGGTCAATATCCGTAAGGAGAGGTGCACCATTATCATCTGTGATAACGTTTCGGGGGCCAGCAAAACTGATATAGCCGCTGCTTGCTCTAAATGTCCAGTCGCCGGTTTCATATTTAACGGCGTAAGGTACATAACTAATGTTAGTACTGGTAGGTAAATTAAATCTTCCGCTTGAATAATCAAAACCTGTGATCAATGTAAATGTATCATTTTCTAATAAAGGGACAGAAACATAATCGTCTTCAATGGTTTGAGGATTAAATTCTTCATTCGCCTCATTTTCTTCCCCGTTAGTCGTTTGCGCAAATGAGGGAGATGAATATGTAATCGTCATCATAAATGTTATAAACAAAAAATTTTTGTTTTGTCTTAGAATTTTCATTTTACCCTTATTGTCCTCAGATTAAGATTTTTTATAACTCTTAAAATAATAATAATTTTTATCTTTTAATGACAATTTTATCAAGCAAGTATTTCAAATACATCTATTATAATGCTTTGCAATTTAGAAAAAAAAAGGCGACCTTTTCTGGAGGTCGCCCAAGTCTGGGGGGAGAGGAAATCTATATTGTCAAGATTATGCCTCATTAGTTTAAAAAGCGTTAATTTTTGTTGCTTAATTATGGATTAGTTATAATTTATTTAATTCATTAACTAATTTTACGGCTAATTTATCAATAGATAAGATTTTTAAGAAAGAAAAAGAGAAAATTTGACTAGTTTATAAAACTACTACTTGACGAAAACGCTAATATGATTAATTTCGAGCGGGTGCAAATTCTTACTTGATTTTTAATAATGAATATTAGTCCGTGTCTTATGATTTTTTAAAACATAGTTGTTCTTTTATAATAGGGGGAATTCTATTATCTAATGCTGCAATTTCTCAAGAAGCGGATGATATGGTAAGTAATGATTTATTATTGCTCCAGCAGCAGATTGATGATTTGAAAACGTCTAATGATGACCAATCATTAAATAATTCCGAAGCACAAAATAATGCCGAAGTTGAAGAGGAAAAAGAAAAGCCTATTTATACTTGGAACGCGGGGCCAAGGTTTGAGAGCCGTGATGGTCGTTTTTCATTTAGATTATCCGGCCGGTTAACTTACGATTATGGTAATATAACCTATAAAGATGGTCTTGGAATTGAAAGACCAGAAGAAAAAGTAGACGCGATTGCAAATCGACACCAAGAGTTAGGCATTCGCGGCAATATTTTTCGCGATATAAGCTATAGATTGGTGACGCGGTTTAGAGATAATGAAGCAACCGTTAGATTAGCATTTTTAGAATATGATTCAGGAAAAACCAGAATTAGTGCGGGTCAGATTAGAACATTTACGACCCTTGACCGTATGACGCCGCCGCAAAACCATAATTTTACGGAACGTTTTGCTTTTGTAAATGCCATTAGAGCAAACCAAAGAGTAGGGGTGGCCGCAGCCCGTTATGGCAAAGATTGGTCCGTGACCGGTGGTTATTATTATGAAGACATATATGAAACCGATTTGTCACTTGATGAAAATCATATGATCACAGGAAGGCTTAATTATAGCCCTCATCTTGATAATGGATTGGCGCTTCATTTTGGGACATCATTTTTTACACGCAATGAAAATGGTAAACCTTATGATTTTAATTATCGGACGCGTCCGATTAGTCGCCAAGGTGACCTTAGGCCATTAACATCAGAAGAATTCAATATTACCAGAGAAAACTTTATTGGTGGTGAATTTGCAGCTATTTATGGTGATTTCGGTATTCAAACTGAATATGCACAAATAAGCAATATTTTAAGCAACCAGGAAACGTTGACATCAAGAAACCCGAAATACGAAGGTGCCTATATCGAATTGGGATATTTTCTAACGGGTGAATCTAGGACCGTTGACGGAAGTGACGGGCGTTATAATAATGTTGATGTTGATAGCCCGGTTGGCAGTGGGGGTATCGGAGAAATTCGTGTTGCAGCGCGATATGATGTGGCCGATTTTACCCATGAGACGTTTGGTAGTAAACAAAAATCTATGATTTTTTCTTCGGTGTGGTTTTTAAATGATCATTTAAGATTAATTGGCACTTATGGTCATTCGATCATCAAGGATGCGCAAGATATTAAGACGGATGTTGTTGACACATTCAGCGCGCGATTAATGTTTTTCTTCTAATTAATTCGGTAATTGTTACTTTTACCAAATAATATTTGGTAAAATAATCCATAAACAAAATATTTTTCTGGAAATAGTGGTTTTTGTATGTTATCTGCTGTTCACTTTTTAATGAGCGGAATTAAAAAAGTGCCAGAATTAGAATTGAAAAAAGAGATAGAACTACAAAACAACGAAGACTTAAAAGACGTTGAAACTCTACTTGATCTTGCTTTTGGTGAAGATCGGTTTTCGAAAGCGGCTTATGCTCTTCGTGATGGCATTGAACCACTTTCCGATTTATCTTTTATCATTCGCGATAAGGGTGAGATTATTGCGACCTTAAGGTTTTGGCCAATAAAAATAAAAGAGAATCCGGCTTTATTACTAGGCCCCATTGCCATTAAACCCGAACTTCAGGGGTTAGGGTATGGCATCGCTTTAATGAAGCATGGACTTAAGCAGGCAAAAACTCTGGGCCATAATCGTGTTATACTTGTTGGTGATGAAGCCTATTATAAGCGTGTTGGGTTTTCTCGGGAATTAGCCGTGAATATATCAATGGCGGGACAGGATGAAGAGCACCGACTTCTTGCAAAAGAATTGGTTGAAGGGGCTTTTGATAAAGTCAAAGGATTGATTCAAAAGGATTATACTTCAAAAAACTGTCTTTAAAGTGTAATATGGGTTTCATATATAACTTTTAGAAAACCCATATGACAAAGAGCACTGACCATAAAACAAATAATTCGGGATTTAGACCAGAGCTTTTTGCCCTTAAAGCTGAGGAGGCAACTGGCGGTAATCAACTTCCACCTATGCATTTATGGAACCCGGATTTTTGTGGTGATATCGATATGCGTATTCGCCGCGATGGTAGTTGGGATTATATGGGCACGCCTATTACCCGAGAACGAATGGTAAAATTATTTTCAACTATCCTTAGGCGTGATGATGATCAGTATTTTTTAGTAACGCCCGTTGAAAAAGTGGGCATCAAAGTTGATGATGCGCCTTTTGTTGCTATTGAAATGGTGCTTGAAGATGACCATATTTATTTCAGAACAAATTTAGACGATTATGTAAAGGTTGATGAAGAACATCCAATTTACGTAACGGTAAATGAAAAAACTGGTGAGCCATCACCTTATGTCAGGGTAAGGGATCGATTGGATGCCTTATTAAGTCGCAGTGTTTATTATCAATTGGCTGAGAAAGCCATTGAAAGAGATGGTCAATACGGAATAACCAGTGGAAATGAATTTTTCCCAATTGGTAAAGTGGAATAATATTAATGAGACGCACAATTACGAGACTTTTAGAAAAGCATGACCCGATTATGCGCCGTGCATTGACCCCCGCTGAAGCGCGGGCATGGATTAGACCAGATACAGGTGATACCTCGCTTTATCGTCCTAAACTTAATCCTAGGGACCGATATATTTCACATGAATTACCGCTTAAAGTTTCGGCCGTTCTTATCCCGATCGTTGAGCGAGGAGAAGACCTTTCGATATTGTTAACGAAAAGATCATCGAATTTAAGCAGCCATAGCGGACAGGTTAGCTTTCCAGGGGGACGAAGTGAGGAAATGGACGACCATGCCATGGCAACGGCACTTCGAGAAGCGCATGAAGAAATAAACTTGCCACCAGAAAATGTGGAAGTTGTTGGTGCACTAGAAGATTATGAAACAGTCACTGGTTATAATGTGTCGCCCGTTGTCGGTTTCGTGGATCCTGATTTTGAAATTATCCCGCAGCAAAGCGAAGTTGAAGATGTCTTTGAAGTGCCGCTCGATTTCATTTTAGATGAAAGTAACCATAAAATAGAAAGTGTTATGTGGAAGGGTGCAAAACGGAAATATTATGTTTTCCCTCATGATCAACATAAAATTTGGGGTGCGACAGCGGCAATGCTGGTGCGCTTTGCAAACCTGGTGAATAAATATGAACAACGCGCCGCTTAATATTGGTACGGAAAAATGGCTTAAAGAGCCAGCCCTACGTGAAGTAATGAATGCATTAGTTGCCGATGGGGGCAATGCGAAAATTGTTGGTGGTGCAGTTCGTGACGCACTTCACAATATTTTCTGCAAAAAGAAAAGAAAAATAGGTGATATTGATATTGCCTCGGAACTTACCCCACAACAAAATATCGAAAGATTAGAAACCGCCGGGATTAAAGTTATTCCAACGGGGATTGATTATGGAACAGTTACGGCCGTAATTGATAAGAAACATTTTGAAATTACAACGCTTCGCCGTGATGTCGCTACAGATGGCCGCCATGCGGATGTAGAATTTACGGATGATTGGGCGGAAGATGCGAAGCGACGTGATTTTACCATTAATGCTTTTTATTCAGACTTAGATGGTACCGTTTATGACCCGCTTGGTGGGTTTGAAGATTTAAAGAAAGCGAAAATACGTTTTATTGGCAATGCGAAAGAACGGATTAAAGAAGATGCACTTCGGATTTTAAGACTTTTCAGATTTTCTTCAGAATTTGAAGTGGGTGGCGTTGATGAAGAGGGGTTATTGGCGAGTATTGAGCTTAAATCAATGATCCGTGATCTATCGGGCGAACGTATTTGGCAGGAATTTCAAAAGATCATTCTGTCCAAGTCGGCGATTCAGGCGTTACCTATTCTTTCAGCCGTAGGGCTACTTGATGAAATATTGCCGCACCATGAAAATTACGGTAAATTTTTGAAATATGTTAAAAGAGAAAAGAAACTCGGTTTGAGAAATCCGTTGGGTCGGCTAAGTATGCTCTTGCCGCGCGATGAAAACAAAATAAAAGAGATGTCATCACACCTTAGATTATCAAATAATCAGCGTGATCAGCTATTCCGTTTTGCCGACGATTATCATAAGCATGATTTAAGATCAAAAACCCTGCGCCGGGTCATTTATCAATACGGCAAAGATGTGGTTATTCATAACCTTATTCGCTTTGGGAGTTTGGATGAAAAAACTTTTCTTTATATCAATGATTATAATGTTCCAGTACTACCTTATACGGGGAAAGACTTAACGGCGGAAGGTTGGAAAGCAGGCCCAGAAATGGGTGCTGAGCTTAAACGCCGTGAGCAAGTTTGGATTGATGCGGATTTTACCGTTACTCACCATTGATTATTTACTTATGAATTCCAGCATTGCTTTTATGCTTTCATCATGGTCCATAATAGTTGTGTGGATGACTTTGACTTGTTTGAATTGGTGATAACCGTTAAGCCGTGTTTCTTCAACCGTGACAACACCGTCATTATCGCCCGTAAGCAATGGATTAAAACCAATGTCATTGCCGCTACCGCCAGCAATGATCAATGTTGGAATGGTTGGCTCTGGTAATGTTGCGAGTTTTTGGTCAGGACGGACATCTTGACCACTTTGGCCAGTGATGAATTTATAACTTTTCATACGGCTTAAAAATTCAGCGATTTGGGCGCCCTGGTTCGGTGTGCCCATCATGACAATTCGGTCTGCGACGACATCATTCCAATGGGTGTTACGGCTTAAAATTTCACGCGCAACCAATCCACCGAGACTATGGGTGACAAAAGAAACTCTTTTTATCCCTTTTAAGTTTTCAAGCAAATGTGTGAAATGAGTTGCTTGATCGTCCACCCCTTCAAGGAGAGTGGCATAATTCAAAGAATGCGCTGAAAACCCAGATTTCCTTAAAGCCAGCTTCGGTTTATCCATTATACCCGCATGGCGGCCAAGACCATGAATAAGCAAAACCAAATGGTCATGTTCGAACGTTGGGTTTAAATCAGAAAGTTCAGTAAGACATTCATCATACGATCCAAGTTTTAACCTTTTTCGATTGCCGTCTAGTAATCGATAATTGCCCGATTGGACGTTTTTTTGGATATGATAATTTCCTTGAAGAATGACGTCCGTCCAGACATAACGGCCGCCTAAGTTTTGAATTTCACGGGTGATATGTTCTTCAAAATCGGACCAGCTCATGGCTTTTCCTTAGCGCCATTTTGCTTCTGGGGGAAGGGACATTAATATGGCATCCACATTTCCACCTGTTTTAAGGCCGAATGCGGTACCACGGTCGTAGACAAGGTTAAATTCAGCGTATAACCCTCTATAATATAATAATTCTTCGCGTTCTTCGAATGTCCAGTCATTATTCATATGGCGGCGAACCAGTTTAAGGTATATATCAAGAAAAGTGCGGCCAACGTCCTGCGTAAAGGCAAAGTCAGCATCCCAACTGCCTGTGTTTAATTGGTCATAGAATATGCCGCCTTCGCCGCGGGCACGATTGCGGTGCGGGACATAGAAATATTCGTCACACCACTTTTTATATTTGTCATAATAGTCATCATTATGTTGATCGCACGCTTTTTTAAGAGCGGCGTGGAAATCTTTAGTGTCAAAATGATTAGGAATGGCTGCATTTAAATCGGCGCCACCACCAAACCATCCTTTGGTTGTAACAATATGGCGCGTATTCATATGAACGGCGGGTACTTTCGGGCTTTGCATATGGGCGACGAGCGATATGCCGCTGGCCCAAAACCGTGGATCTTCTTCTGCACCCGGAATTTGTTTTGCAAATTCTGGCGAAAATTCACCATAAACGGTCGAAACATTGACACCGACTTTTTCAAAGACGCGGCCTTTCATAACGGCCATGGTGCCGCCCCCTTTTGAGGGGTCATCATCGCGGTACCAGCTTTTTCGTTCAAATCGACCGGGATCAAGGTCCGTATAAGGACCAGTTACATCGTTTTCTATGGCTTCAAATTCGTTACAAATATTTGTACGAAGTTCTTCAAACCAGTTTTGTGCTTTTTCTTTTTGTTGTTCAATCGTCATTAGTCAGCTTTTGGAAATTGATTAGTTTGTCTTAAGGCTTCACCGAGCACCATAGACGCAGAAACGGCAATATTCAATGATCTTGTTTCCGGCGTCATAGGAATTAGTAAGCGTGCATCAGCCCTCGCATGTACATCATCAGGGACGCCCGCGCTTTCACGGCCAAGCAACAGGACATCATTTTCTTTAAATTCAAATTCTGTGTAGGGTTCTGCGGCCTTTGTGGTTAAAAGGGCGATGCGATGTGACCCCATTATTTTCAGAAAATCTTCCCAGCTTTGATATCGTGTGATTTTACTTTGATCAATATAATCCATTCCCGCACGGCGAAATGATTTTTCACCAAATGGAAAGCCACACGGTTCAATAATATGAATATGAACATCAAGGCACGCCGCCATACGAATGATGGTGCCAGTGTTCGGTGGGATATCAGGTTGATAAAGGGCAATATGCATAAGACGGGTTTTAAAGAATTGCTGATACATATGCAAGAGGCATATGGGATTGATTAAACCTTGACCCAGATCATGTAAGGGAACGTTGAATAATGGTATAATGAGGCATTATTGAATTTCATAAATTGAAAGGAAAAGATGATGAGAATTATACTATTTGTTACAGCAATTTTTTGTGCGTTGATTGTTAGTTCCTGTAGTTTTGGCCCTAAGTCCTCATATGGATTTACCTTGCCGGAAGGTAATGCAGAATATGGCAAAGCATATTTCGTTGAATATAGATGTGTTGATTGTCATACGGTCGCAGGATTAGAAGACGAACTATTGGCACCGGAAGGCATTGACTCGATTATGAATGTAGTATTAGGCGGCCCGGCAACCCATATTGAAACATATGGCGAATTGGTGACATCGATCATAAACCCGTCCCATAGGGTTTCAGAACAATATAGGGTGACACCATCGATAGATGAGCCACAATCAATGATGCGAAACTATAATAGCATCATGACAGTTGATGAATTGATCGATTTGGTTGCTTTTATTCAAGATCAATATTAATTAATGCCCATGACGCCGACGGTTTATAAAATCTATTAAAGTTTATATTCTTAGAAAGTATAGGATAGGCTGAATATGAAGCTTAGGTCATAATTGCTTGTAACGGCAGGGTTCGCGGTGATCGTGTCAGAAAGCGCGGTCGCCTGCGCAATTGATAAGGTGCTCCAATTTTCGTTAAAGCGATATATATGAGTTAACCCAGCGCTAAAGTTCACAACGGATTTATTGATGTTAAACGGGTTAAGGGTCAGCTCATCCGCATTGGCTAATGTTTTTTCAAATGTTTCTTGGTCAATCCCCCAAAGGAAATTGGCCAGCTTTTGACTTTGCCAAATAACGGAAAAGCGCGGCATAAATAAATTCTTTTTAACGAACGGAATGGCCAATCCATAACTTAAGGTGAGTTCCGTACCGTTTGAATTTCCGCTGATATCCTGCTGTGCATTAAAGGATACGGTATTAAGGCCAAATTGATATCCACCACTTAAGCCTGTGTCGACGGATAGTTTCCTGCGGCTTTCGCCGGGTCGCATGCGTGGTGTGATGTAACCATCAAGAAAAACCCCACCTTTACGGCGGTCTTCGATATTTTTTAAATGGTATCCTGCACGCAGCCCTTGAATAAAGAAAGTCTTACTTTGATATCCGATAACGGGGATCGGCATGGCGTTTATTTTTTCGCCTTCAAATGGTGAATCCTGTACTACCGCTCCAATCCCAAGTGACCATCTGCCTTCATTTGACTGAGCAGGGGGCATTTGCCCTGCTGCCCCGTCTGGTCTGCCTTGTGCTGATTGCGCGACAGCATTTTGAGAAGAGAGTATAGTGAAAGAGGCAAGAAATGCACTTATCACAAGATTGTTTTTAAGATTAAAGGTCATGTATAGATAGTGTCACAGCTTTATTAAATATTTATAATTTTCCCATAAAAGTTTAAAAAAGTGACGAAATTAAGTTGAATGCATTTTCTTAATTTAGGGTTTATACGCTTCATAACAGTAAATGGATGATAATCAAGGAGTTATAAAATGAATTGACTTTATTTTACCCTTTATCAAATGGTCTTCAATCCGCTGGATTATTTAGATAGCCAAGTGAAACTAAGAATTTATCAACTTCTAGTAAAGTTTCACTGTATTTATTTTTATTGTAAAACTCATGTTTTTGTCTATCGTATAATACTAATTCAGATCTAACTCCGTACGAAGTCATTTTCTTTTGTAATGATTTTACTGAAGAAATAGGGATAAATTCATCCTCAGTTCCATGCAAAATTAGAGTAGGGGGTGTTGCTTGGTTTAAGTTATTAAGGGGATTGATTTCTTTACTACGGTTTATTATGGGTTGATATGTTGGAAGTGTATCCCGTCAGACCAAGTTGGACTAATTAAGGGTATTGCATAAGAGAGTGTTTTTGTTTCATCGTAATGACGAATGAACGAAGATGACACGTAAACACTCTAACAA
>Ga0255753_1001731_pt1 | contig 25299 bp, 19 predicted proteins | sample 041ome_10_FD_179953 | JGI IMG/M metagenome (GOLD analysis project Ga0255753, IMG submission 179953) | Coastal salt marsh microbial communities from the Groves Creek Marsh, Skidaway Island, Georgia - 041412US metaG (version 2) | ecosystem: Environmental > Aquatic > Marine > Intertidal zone > Salt... | reverse complement strand
TTTTGACATTTTTTCTTTTTTTCCAATTTCGAGGCGCACAAATTTTGCGCGCATTCATATCGCATTAACACATAACGTCATCGAAGAGATGCGGGATTGACCGCTGGAAGAAGAAGACCAGCGCGATGAGGAGCGCCGCTACCGATGGCAAGAACAACAAAAGCGACGACGACTGCGACGAGGAGGACGTGCTCCTCTCGTGCGCGTCCTTCACGTACGACGAGGGAATGCGCAACGCGCTTCTCGTCAAGACGACGCCAAGACGACGACGGTTAAAAGGACAAAGAAGAAGAGAATATCTCTTCAACTGTCCGGAATCGTTCGCACGTTTGAGCATGGAGACGTACTCGAGACCGAGAGGAGGGTTTTCTGCGATTTTCGCGTTCGATGATATCTGCGAGAGCTTAGCGGGCGCGTGCTCTTTGATCTTACGGTTGAGCGCGGATGGACACGAGAAAGTCGCCGTGGTCGGGAAACGAGGCGTGGGAAAAGTCGTCGAAAGGTTAGAGAAAAATTTATTATTCGCGCGCGCGGGCGGGCAGTCTCGTCCGTGTTATCGTAACGCGGTCGTTTCGATTCTTTCTTTCTTCTCTCTCTCTTTTTTAGCTGACGCGGAAGTTTCTCTTTCTTTGTCTTTCTTAAAACTCACAGTCTCTCGGCGGTGGCGAAGTGGAAGCACCCGAAAGTCACGGGGGTCGCGTTGGCGGGCGAAGAGCGCGACGCGAGAGAGGATGAAAATTTGTGTTATCAAGACAGCGACGTGATCGTTTGGCCGGTGATGGATGTCGAGGAGGAGGACGTCGAAGGCGTGGAGGTGTGCGCGCTGTGCAGGTTTCGAGAGAGGCGCGAGAATCGAATGCGGAAACGGAAACGGGGAGGCGTCGCCGAGGAGAGTAGTAGCGGTAGTACCAGTAGTTGTAGCAGCAGTAGCAGGAAGCAAGAAGAAGAAGAAGAGGAACAGATAGAAAAAGGAACGACGACAGAACAAAAGAAGCGAAAAGAAGCGAGAGAATTTAGCAGCAAACCGCCACCACCGCCACCGCCGCCGAAACGGATGCTCGGATACGTTTTGGAAGTCTTGGAGAACGAAGACGAAGACGAGAACGATGGAGAAGGCGGCGAAAATTCTAACGAACCAGTTCGAATTCTCATCTTAAACTGCACCGAGGAAGACGTGAAGAAATCGAAACATGCGCTGTGTAAATGTTTAGTGAACAACGATGGCATGCGTAAGCATAACATCAGTGGATTGTTTTTCCTGTCATCCTCCGCTTCTCCAATAGACTACGGGAAGGAAAACGAAGGCAACAAGGGGATAATTGAAATCGATCGTAAAAACGTATTCTCGATTGGTGGTCATGGCGATAGAAGTCACGTCGAGGTTGGGTTTAGGTCCTCGACGAGACAGTTAGCGCGTTTACATTGCGCCGCTCCAACCGCGTTTCCTCTTCCGGAGAGCTTGATGATGACATCGAAATGTCAGCCTTGCGAAGAAGACGATTCCAAGAAGGCGACGTCGACAACGATGATGACGCCAAAAGCTCTTGGATTATGCGATGAGGTTGCCTTTTATTCCAATCGAAACGCAAACGGTGTTAAGAACCAACACAAGATAACGCGTGGCGAAGAGATGCTGAACGAGCGAACGGGGGATCCAAAATTGCCTAAACTTGGCTTGCGCGACGTTTTCGAAAACTTGGAACAGTTTGATGCGTTCAAAGAAAATGCGAGGAAAGCTAGACGCCATATTTTCGGCAGTTTCGACTGCGATTTACAAAAGAAGAAGAAGAACGAAGAAGAAAAAGAACCCGAAGTAGAAGAGGATGACGAAGAAGATTTACTACCGGCATCGTTCGGTAAGTATCCCGCTCATCCGAAGAAAGGCCGTGCGGCTCCTCCGAGCGCGTTGGGAGGTCCCGAGACCATCTTTTTAGGCACCGGATGCGCCGAACCGTCCAAGTACCGAGCAGCATCCGCGATTCTCTTGCGCGACGAGGAGGAAGGAGGAGCTTCGAAGTCATCTATGTTACTCGATTGCGGCGAAGGATGTTTAGGCGCCATGCGACGGTATTTAGGTCACGAGGAATGTCTGAACACGCTGAAGACATTGAAAATGGTTTGGATTAGCCACCACCATCCGGACCACTGTCTCGGTATCCTCGCTGTTCTCGAAGCTCGATACGAGACTTTGCTGCGACAGGCATCGTCGTCTCCCCTCACTACGCCACCACCTCCTTTGCTCATCGTTGGTCCTACGCCAATCCAAAAATGGTTCGAAACCATTGACGTTCCGAGTTTCAAATACACGTTTGTGAAATCAAGCGAGTTGCAAGCGCGCGGCGGCATCGGCGGCCCATTTCACATCTCCGTCATGAACAAGCCTGGTTTGACGCATCCTCCTCCGCCACCTCCACCTCCTTCAAAAGGTAACAATTCCGCTTTGTTGCAGCCAGCGCATCCCAACGTTGCCGCACGCGTCGCGCAAACCATCAACTGTCAACAAATCGTCGCCGTCCCGGTAACGCACTGTCCGGAAGCCTTTGCGATTATCCTCCGCGGATTATTCACCACGAAGCGCTCCGTCGCGTACAGCGGCGACTGCACGCCATCCAAAGATTTTGCCAAAGCTGCATATGCGGTGGATATATTAATCCACGAAGCGACGTTCGGGAACAGTTTATGGTCGCACGCGAAGAAGAAGAAACATTGCACAACCGAGGAAGCGTTACGAGTCGGTCGAGAATCAAACGCAAAGACGGTATGTTTGACCCATTTCTCGCAACGGTACCCGAAGGACATTTTTGCTTCTTCTTCTTCTTCTCCTTCTTCTCGGCAAAATCATGAAAATCAACACGTGTTCGCGTGCGCCTTCGACGGCATGCGCGTCAAATGGGAAGACTGGGATCTTTTGAAGTCTCAACGGGAGCGAATCTCGGAAGTTTTATCGCTCAAGACGCCAGAGAAAATTGGGGAAGAAGAGGAAGAAGAGGATTTGCAGGAAATGGAGATCGATTAGATAAAGAAACAGAGACAGAGAGACAAAGAGAGTAGTTCTGATACAGTGGTGTTCGAAGCGTAGATCATCATCATCATCATCATCATTCAGAATGAGATTTAGGCATTTAATTACTAGCGCGGCATGTACAGATACTCGTAAACAAACTTTTCCCAAATTCATCCATCAAAAAACGCCAAACTAAATGCACGCGAGAAACAGACACCAACACAGCGTCCTTCCTCTCGGGGAAGACGCGGAAGGCGCTCCTCCAGCCGCGGCGCTCGCCTCTCCCAAAAAGCAAGCGCAGCAACAGCAACAGCAACAAGTGCCCTCTCCGAGAGCTTTGTTGATTCAAATGCTCTTCGTCGTCCTCTTGGCGTGCATCACGTTCACGTATTCCGAATTGAACTTGAACTTTTTTCCTCCGTCGTCGACAAAAGAAAAAGATATCGCCGAAAATACCCCGAACGACGACGATGAGTACGTCAAAACGACGAACTACGACGAAGAATTAACGGAGGAAAAACAAGTACCCGCCTCGAATGAGGAATATCTCGTGCCTTGCCCAGATGTAGCCAGAGTGAATCGAGAAGATTACGAAACCGATTTAGAATACGTGTTGGAAAATTTCAAAAGAACTGAAACATTCTCCCATCCGTTCGAGGAGATTGTGTACGTGTGTAACGCTATGCCTCCAGAATTGTACGAAAGGATGAAGTCTGATTTCCCTCTGATTCAATCGATGGAACCGGCGGAGGGGGGAAGGTGTTCGAATCCAGGCGATTGGATGTTGGAGAAGTGCGCCAACTACTCGGCGGCGGGGTCGAATCAATTCTACGACATGCGATGGAAGTTGAGCGGTTACGACGTGATAGATCCTGAGAATAGCGAGAGGTTGGACAAATCAGGTTTTAGAGACTTTGAGAGCGCGAAGGAGACTTGGAAAAGAGTGGAACAGATTTTGTTCAGCGAACGATTCCAGAATCTCGTTTACGACAAGCTGAAATTACCCGAAGAGTTCAGAGAGAAGATGGTGACTGGTAACGTGCCGACAGATTTTAGGTTGCAAACGGACAAGATGGGCGCGAACGGCTACGCGATTGGAGTACATCCAGATACGCCGAAGAAGTTAGCGACTATGCAATTTTATCTCCCGGGTCTGCACGGAGGAGATGCAAAGAAGCAAGAGAGCAAGTACGGGACATGCGTGCACACGGCGAAGCAGTTCGAGGAGAGAGACAGAGCGAATAACAACGCTGTACGGTGCGAGAGGAAGTTCGGTTTTCGAGAGAACAGCTTTTATGCTTTCAAAGTGCACGAAACGAGTTATCATAGCGTAGAACGCGTCATCGATGCCGGGGAGAGGAACACATTGTTGGTGAATTGGTATCGTGACGTTCCGCAAAAGTTAAAAGCGACGAAACGAAAACGAAGAACGAAAGGCCGTGGCCTCATGTAGAAATAGCGTATAGTAGATAGGCTGAAAAATCAAACTTTAATGTAATAATATGTATAGCCATCGCCCGCCTAGATTCTTATTTATACTCGACTTTCTAATCTTCTTTCTTTTCTAACTGACAGACTACTTCTAAGAAATCAGCGTGCCACGGAAAGTGATCAAACGCGGCGAGCCTTTTCACTCTGTGCGTTTCGCTCAATTTCTTCTCGCCTAAATCTCTCGCTAAACTTCTCGCGTCGCACGATATGTATATTATATCTTTGAATTCTCTCACTAAATCTAAGGTTATTTCATCCAATCCAGCTCTTGGAGGATCAACGAGAATAAAATCGTTTTCTGTGAACGGGTATTCCTCGCCTTCGATGTTCTCTTCGCCTCGTTTCTTTTTTTGCAGCCGGGAGAGGAATCTTCTGGCCACTATCTCCGCTGGCGCGTTTATAATCGTTCCGTTGCCTATAGAATTCATCTCTAAATTCACTTTTGCCGCTCGGCACAAGTTCTCGTCCCGTTCTACGCCTATAACTTTACCTCTCGGAAAATATTTTGCGAGATAACACCCGTGGTTCATGTTTCCGCAATAGAATTCCACAAACGACCTCGCTGGTTGCGCAGCAATCTCATCCGTCTCCATCGCTCGACACAGCCAATTCGCTGTCATTTCCGCGATGTCGCCGTTTGGGTTTGAGAACGACCCCTCGGGTTGTTTATATCGTAAAATTCTGCTCGTTTCGTTACTCGCGGCGTCTTTAATCTCCATCTCTTCGACGACGAAATCCTCGCTGCTATTGTTTGACACTCTCCTATCACCTTTCGTCCTGCCAACAACCGCTTTCACCCCAATCTCTTTCGCTAACAGACCACTCACCTCCGCAAAATCTTCACGAAACGGTTCTCCTCTCCACAACGTCACCACGCATTCAGTGCTCTTCCTGTTCTCGTGAAGCGTCACCGCTGAGAGCCGACCTTCTCTCAACGACTTGAATCGATCGTCCTCGTTCAACGCGTCGCGCAGTTTGTTCATACTCCCTTGCAACGACTCCGACGCGATGTCGAATTTGGTTTCAATTCTCGTAATTTCAGACCTCTCGAAGATGCAGTAATCAAATTTCATTCCCTCTTTCGCTTTCTCTTCCTCCGATTGATTCTCTCGTTCGCATATGCCGAATCGAACCCGTTGCCGAAAATGTTTCAACTTTGGACTCGGAAAGACTTCAAATTCGATTCTTTCTGAAGAAGAAGAAGAATGACAAGAATAAAACGGCCTCAGCAAATTTTCTATCTCGTTCGCTTTCGATCTCAGAACCTCCTCGTACGACTCCGACGACAACTTGTGCTCCTCATCCTCCGTTAACCGCGCTTTCGTGAACAACTCTCTGCTCACAAAAGGTAAATTTGGATTTCGAATGATGAACCGCTTCTTCGCTTCCGAGCATTTCTTCTTCCCCGGAGACATGCTTCTTCCTTTTCCTCTCGAATGAACCCCAGAAATAGAACGAGAAGAACGAATAACGAGACAACAACCGCGAGTAGCGCTGCTCGAGCCGCCGCCGCTACCTCTGACGATGATGATGCTTCTTCTGAGCGCAAAAGCGGCTGCGGAAAAGGGCATGTATTTTCCCCTCTGCCGCCGCTTTTTTTTCTTTTGGAGTTGCTCTTTTTTTTGAAGAGAATTTTTGTGTTTTTTCTCTCGATTTTGAGAGAAACCTAAAGTTATATAAATAAAAAAGTGCCCCCACACTCTCCGAAAAGGCAAAAGAGTTCCGCCGATAGACGACGCGCGCTACCAGCGCGAACGTTTCGTTCTCTTCTCTCATCCGTGTCTCTCTCCGTTTCTTCTTCTTCTTCTCGTTCTTCTTCCTTCGCGTGGCGCGTCTCGAGAAAAACACCAAAGAAAAAAAACTCCCCTAAAACTCTTCTTTTTTTGCCACGTGGCAATAAAAAAGTGAGATCTGAAAGGCACCTCTTTCTTCATTTTTTTTAAAAAAAAGTGCGCACCAAACAAAACCAAATGCTTCGCAAACTGCTCTTGTCGTCGTCGTCCTCTGCCGCTGCGCGACGCCGGCTGTTCGCGTCTTCGTCTTCCACGACGTGCGCGAACAACAAGACGAGCACCACCAAGAAGAAAAGCGATAAAACGAAGAGAGAGCAACCGTGCTCGGCGCTCGTGATCATCGCCGACGCGGCGCACGGATTAGGTGAATTTTGAGATTCTTCTTTTTTTTTTTTCCCCGTCGCACGAAGAGATACAAAAAACTTTTTGTGCGCTTTTGAGAGCAACACTTAACTTTAACTCTTGAACAACACACGCTCTCTTATCTCAATCTATCTATCTATCGATGCGATGCGCAAAAAAAACAGGACCATTCATCACGGACGCGTTTTTGAACTACGCGGACATGTACTTCTTCGTGGCCGCGGCAACGCCTTCGGAATCCGCAAAGCTTGAAATGCAAGAACAGTTTCATTCGTATTTTATGGGAGAGAGGCTTTCGATTGAACGCTTGGATTTGAAATCCCACGTGGACGTCGGGATTTGGAAGGATAAAGTCTTATTCACGCACGGGAGAACGCCGGATATTGTGGTGGCGAACGTGGGGAAGCTACCGCAGACGGTCGCGGAGAGCATGCACGAAACGTCGTGCGCGCCGCGAACGTGGGCGGAGAAACCGCAACATTGGGCCCGAGCTTGCGACGACATGAAGGGGGTTCTGAACGTGCAAAGTGCGTTCGCGGGGACGATGGTAGGCGGAGACGAGAAAGTTTTAGGGAAAGGGTGGCAAACGCTCAGGTCACCGGAAGAGTGTTCGTGTCACGTGAGACCGAGAAAGATTGTGAACGTGACGCAGGTGATTCATCCACCGTGCGCGCACTCCATCGCGCCGTATCGGGTGTCCCTCGCGAGCATTCAAGCCGCGACGAAACTGTTGGCGAGAGATTTCAAAGGCGAAAAAGCGGAGGAAGAGGTGATTTGCGCGAGCATCGATCCAGGGTGTTTACCGGGAATGACGTGTGGGATGCCGCCGCAGAATCCGTACCAACCCGTACAAAAGGATAAGCTTCAAGGCGAGCACTTCGAAAAACACGGCATCACCGAGAGAGAGAAGTACACGCAGTGGGCGAAAGCTTTCGTGCCATTTGTTTTGGGCTTGGAAAAGCCGCACAACGGGAAAGCTTTGCACGTGCCGGGGTTCCCAGGCGTCCCAGCTTTGAAATAAAATGATGGGAGGAGGAGGGGAGAAAAGAGAAAAATACACGCAAGAACACAAGAACACACATCATAGAATCATCGCATCACCATCCATCATCAAACGACACTTTTGCGCGAAGCAAAAAAAAAGACATGGATGAACGCAATCGCGCTCGCACATTTTTTGTTTATAGAACTATATCATCGCTGCTAACAACATCTACATTGTATATATATTGTAATATAATATATAACTGCACTACATTCACTGCTTTACGATCCGTTTCAAGCCAGGGTACCAATAAACGGCCTCTTCCCAGTGTTTCGCACCAATATCTAACAAGACCGCGTTGACCGTCGCAAAATCCACTCTCTCTAAAGCGCTGGCTAAATCGTTCAACTTTACGCCCAACTCGTGAGTGACTGCGCCGTTCTCTTCCGAGATATCTTTCCCCATCAGATAAAACAAACCTCCAATCTTTCTACTCACGACTTCTAACTCTTTCTTCTTCGCGAAGGATACGCTATTGCTATCGCTATTATTACCGCCAAACAACCCTTCGTACCTCTTTCTGAAAGTCTCGCAACATTTCGCATACTCAGGTTTCACTCGCGAAAAATCGCACGTCTCCACGGAACAAGTAGCCGGTGGCGTAGGCCACGCCGGCGCTGGACCAACCCACGCGCCCCCAGAACAATACCGCTCGCGTCCACGAACCGTTGTGGACGTCGTTCCTGGCATTTGCTGTTGCTGGTACGGTTGATTATTAAAAGCCGCCGAAGCCGAAGGAGGATGTTGTTGTTGTTGTTGTTGTTGCACCACTAACGGCTGTTGCTGCGAATTCGGATTGAAAAACTGCGTCGGTGGTTGCTGCTGCTGCGCAGACGTCGCGCTAACCGATGCCGGCGGTACCGGAGCCGGTGGCATAAAATGGTGCTGTTGCGCCGGAGGATCCGCGGGCGCGTACGACGCCGGTTGCTGCTGCTGAAATCCAGGAGTAAAAACCGGCGGGGACGACATCTGTTGATACGGAGGATATCCACCAGCGCTACTCATCGTAGGAGGTGGTGGTGCCATCATCGTTTGTTGTTGCGGTTGCTGAGGGTAGGCAGAGGAAGAAGAAGAAGGAGGGGGTGGAGGAGTTGCGTTGTTGGTGGTATTGGAATACGGCGCGTTGCCGATCTGATTACTCCCCACCGGTTGATGATGACTTTGGTGTTGATGATTGAGAGGAGGAGGAGGAGGAGGGGTCGCTTTTAAATCGGATAAAGGCGCTGAATCTCTGAATCCCATCGTTGGTTCCTGCGAACGTTCCACTGCGTGCGCGTGAGAGATAGAATGAAGGAGAGTGACGTTTGATATGTACTGCGCGCGCGCTTTTAGAAGAAAAATATTCTCGAGCGAAGTAAAAGAAAGGATGAAAATTTAATCACGTAAACGACTTTAAAAGACTCTCTCGTCGCGCTGATGATACACACACACACCACACGCAATTCTTCTACAATCTAATCTGCCCCTATTCGATAGACCATATCCAATCTACCGTGCTGCAACCGCAACTCGTTGCTGTTTTTCCATCGCAAAGTGCTTTTATTTTGGATTTGCTTTTGTTGTTGTTGTTGTTGTTGTTTAGTGGCGCTAGAATCCAAGTCGTCGAGCGGAACGCAGGGCATCCGTTGGGAGGTGCCAAGAGGAACGACGCCGCGCGCAAAGGCGTGACGCCAGCTCGGATTGACGTTCCATACGTACACAAAACAGCGTTCGTGGAGGTAGGCGGCTATCTGGTGGCCCTCTTCGTCGAATGCTACGGCACCGAGCGAGGAGCAGATGACGTTGGAGGAAATAGCGCCCGATTTCTGTTCCGATTGTCTTCTCAAGTTGTTTGTCGATTTTGCAGGGCTTTGTCTCTGTAAATCTCCGATGCCTAATCCGAAGGTTTCTTTCGCCAACGCTTCGACAACGCCAGAGACACCGCTTGCCGCGCTGCTCGCGAATTTTTCCGCAGCGTTGTCCACGGTGTCGTCCTCCAACGTGCGCCATTTTTGTCCAACCGATAAATCGTAGACCGCTAACAGCGATCCGCCCTTCACGGCGCCATGAAGACCAACGGCTAAGCGCTTCGTCGGTTCGTGGAATGCGACGTTACGACAGCGTTTAGCGAGCATCAACGCTAACGAGACGACAGAACGTTTACACGTCTTTCGTAAACCTGAAGGCGTAGTAGGCGTTTGCGTGGGCGTCGGCGAGAGCTGCACGGCTAACGATATTTCCGCCATTTGCATGCCACCTCCGCTACTTGAGAGTGCACCACATATGTTACTACTCACGCACAACGAAAGCATTTCTGCGATTGAAACGACGTGTGGCTCAAATGTGCGTCTTTTCGTGGAAGATTGTAAAACAGCTTCTGTTAAGGCATCGATGGATGTTGCGTGCAAAGGCGAATCGGCTGGAATTTCGCGGAACCGTTTCATCACGTGCGCCACGTAAAAAGACGGTGAGGCGGACGCCAAAGCTGTCAAAACTTCAAAAGAAGACGATTTGAAAGCATCTTCGAGACATCGATTCGGATCTCGGACGCAAGAAAACCAATCGTTGTTGTTGATCACGTTCGAACTGACTAAAGTGTCCTCTTCGCAGTCGTCGTCGTCACCGTAAATGCCACTTCGTAAAATGCACGAGGCCAACGAATGCACGAGCGTGGAATCGTTGTCGCTTGCGTGAGCGACAAACTTCAAGAGATGCGAAATAGCCGCACCCTTCCAGGCATCTGTGATTCGAGCATCGCTCGTGCTTTCGTCGGAAGAAAGTAAACCAACCGCGCACACAAAGAGACCAAATACGCCTTTGTGTATTTTCGTACTCGAAGACAAAAGGATAGCTTCGTCCTCTTTCCGTATAAAAAAAGCGTGCCAAAACGATGCAACCTCATTTTCTCCTTCTCGTTTATTATTTTTAGCAACAGCTCTATCGAACAAGTCGCCTCTTTCTTCTTCGTCACGCTCGTCCTCGTCCGCTTCAGGGGGCGCCGGTAAGCGCAACGCTTCAGAGATGCCAGCTTTGTGAAGAACTGCTTTGGCTATGTTCCTCGCCGCTGCCCGAATGCACGGTGTTTCGTTCGACCAAAGAGATACGCAACGGAAAAATAATTGCCTCGCTTGCATTTCGGTGAGTTCTTGGATTTTTATACATTCAGTGGCTGAATTCTTCATGGATTCGGCAGAAGAAGATGCAGCCACCTGAACCGCCAATCGAGCAATCGCAGCTTCCATGAAATCGTCGTAACTTGCCTCGTCGTGGTCATTTTTATCGTCCCCGAGAAGTACCAGCGTCGTTGCGTCGTTGTTATATCCAAAACGAACTTTCGAAAACACTACGCTTCGTTTTTCCCGCCCGTTGGTTACTCGAGAAGCAACCGATAACGCAGATGCGGCAACATCTGAAGATTGCTGCGCCAAACCATTCTCTACAATTTTCCCAAGATTCGCAAGACTAACGCAGAATGGAGCGTAGGGTGAAGCTAGCGGCACGATGTCTTCGCGAAACCAGCTGCTCACGTTTGAAGATTCTCTTTTTGATGACGATACGCCGTCTCGCACTCTCCAAAACTTCCCTCCGCCAGCAAACCTCATCTCTGGTGGTCCCGTTGGTCTCGATTGTTTCCACATCTCCACACTCAACGAAGAACTGTACAATTCTCTCTCCAAAATTTCATCTCTGAGCGTATCCCAAATCTTTACACTTCCTGAAGCGTATAAAATTCGAAGCAAATGCATCTTCTCGTCGAGAATGATTTCGCAAACGCCTCGTGTCAGTTTCGAGGGGTATAAATCATCGTCCGGTTCGAATCGCGAGAACAGTTTACACTCCGCAATTCTAAACCGAATATTGTTACAATTATTAATTTCATCTTCAGTATGATACACTAATCCTTCCTCTTCGGTAACGACTCCTAAAACGCCAACATCGCCATTTTCCGATATCGTCATGAACTGAACTATTTTTTCTTCTTGTTCTCTACCTTTGTTACAATGGAGCGGTAAGATTGCAACTGTTGGCGCAATGTGATGCCGAGACTGCGCGACAAGTTCGAGGCTTCGCTGACCTTTTCTCTCCTCAATCTTCCAAAGTTTTGTTGTCCCATCGTCGCCGCCGCTCGCGAAGAGAAGTAACTCATCGGCTAAAATCATATCCTTATTCTTCACAGAGGGAATTTTCACCTGAGCGAGACACCGAACCGCACCTTTGTGATGATGTCTGTCAGAAGTGAGGTGCGCCTCTTTCACATCATCACCAGCATCAACATCATCATCCATTGAGTGCACTTCAATGACACCATTCGCGAGTCCAAAAGCTACCAAGCTAAATCCTATGCCGTGCTTACTACTACTACTACTACTACTACTACTACCGCTGCTGCCGCTACTGTTGCTTCTAGCGTTGGAGGTATCTCCACTCTTTACGTTAGATTGCGCCATCGTCGTCTTCCTTTTCCTCCATCGCTCTTTGATTAAATACGTCTGCGAGGAAACCACCGACTCGTCGTCGCAACTTTTTAGGCCACCGTCGTATTCCGATGCGTTCGTCGCACTCGTTGGAGGCATCTTTTGAAAACGCCTTCTTCCACCGCCTAAACCGGCAAACTCAGCAAATCTTTTCTGCGCGGCGCCGTTTCTGTTCGTATGTGCATCTCCACCGTCATTATCATCATCGGTCGTATCTGTCGTTGCTGCCGACGATGATACTGCTGTACCTGTAATTGCTTTCTCTTTCTCCAATTGTTTCTTTGCGAGTTGTTGATATTGCTTTTCAATTTCCTCTTTCACGTTGATCAATTTCACCTCTCCGTCGTCAAACGTTGCCAAGATCTCGTCGCATTGCACACCTTCTGGCGCACCAAGTTTTAAACTCACCACCAGCGCACCGTCGATGTTATCATCACTACTGATGATGTTGCCGCTACTACCACCGTCGCCGTCGCTCCCATGAGTACAAATCTTCGCGATCTTCTTCATCGTCTTTGCGTCGTACGCCGTCGCACCCGAGTCCAACGTTGCCACCACGACAACTTCCAATCCTCCTTGCATCTCCAACAAAACGCAATCTAATATTCGTATCATCGTTCTCGAATCATCCATGTGTTTCTTTTCCTCGCATTGCATGGTTTTCTTGTTCCAAACGCACACGCTACCATCCCTCGCTATCGACGTTACGCGAAGCGAGGCGCTGCGAAACATCGATACGATTTCCGCGCCGTCGTGCCCGCGCATAATGTGCGTCGGTTTTAAAAGAAGCTCGTCGTTTTGCATCAGCGCAGCTTTTATATTCCGCGCGGATGCCAGAGTGGAACTTTGCAGAGATGGCGAGCATTGCCACCGGACGATTGATCCGTCTTCGCTCCCGCTCCATATCGAAGAGGAAGAAGAAGAAGAAGAAGGAGGAGGAGAATTAGACGAGGAAGAAATCACATCGTCCTCGTCGTTCTGAACGACACAAAACGCCAAATGCTCGTTCTCTCTCCACGCGTCGCGCAAAGCGACGCCGCGATAACCCTCGCTCTCTCCATCCTCGCTGCTTCCCTCTCGTCTCAAAACTGCCGCTCGACACGCCTCGAGTTCCGCGTCGAATTTCATGAGAATTGTTTTTTTAACTGCTCTTTTTTTTTCACAAACACAAGTCTCGAAAAAACAAAAAATCACACCCGCCCACTACTCGGCGCGTCCACCAGAGAGACGACGGACGAGAAAAGAACGAACGACGCGGACGGGTTTCGGGGTGTGTGTAACGGAAGCGCGTTTAACGCATCTTTGAGCGAGTGGCTTTTAACGCGGGAACCAACAACGATGATGCGCGAGAAAAAAAAATTTTGTTTCGATTTTTTGTTTTTTTCTCTCTTGTGTTTTAAAACAAAAAAAAAGACCCGAAGAAGAGAGTTTTTGGACTCCTCTTCTCGTTGTTTATCGTCAAAGTAAAGGGAAACGACGACTCGTCTTCCTTCCTCTCTCTTTGCTTTTCGTAAAGATGAGAGCGCTTCTCGTGCTTCCGTCTTCTTCGTCGTGTTCTTGCTCTTACTCTGCCTCTCGTTGTTCTTCTTCTTCTTCGCGGGTGGTAGCGTCGTCGTCGGCGGGAATACCTTCTGATTCTTCGTGCGCGAGAAGAAGGAATGGGCGACAACAACGGTCCGAATCTTTTTCATCCTTCTCGTTCTCTTCGTCTTCGTTAGCGGCGCGACGTCGCGTGTGTTCTTCTTCCTCTTCCTTGACGACCACCGCGGCGTCAAAGAAGAAGAAGAACACGAAAAAGAGCAAACGATCATCGTCATTGCCGTTAAAAATAAGAGCGTTGATTTCCGTGGACGTCGGTCCGGCGGCGATTTTAGGAACCAGTTTGATGCTCTCGTCGATAGCGCTGTACCAAATTCGAGCCTCTCGACCGGAGGTTTCGAGAGATAAAGACGTGTTTTTCTCCTCGGTGGGTTTGTTGTGCGGGGGGATTTTGGTGTTTCAAGGGTGGCGATTGGACCCGCTGATGCTGTTTGGGCAACTCATGACGGCTGGGACGGCGGTGGCGTTCGCGTCGGAGACTATCAGTTTACGGCAGAACTTGTTAGAGGTAGAGGAGGAGAGAGGATACGGCGGTTTATCGGACGACGACGACGACGAGTACTACGACGACGAAGAGGAGGAGTTTGGCGGGAGAAGAGGCAGAAGAGGCAGAAGAGGCGGCAGCGGCGGCGGAAGAGGACGACGGGGGACTAACAATCGAGGGTACGCTTTGCCGTCGCAAACGCAAAGCGGGTTCCGGAGGTTCGACGATTCGTTCGACGATTTGTACGAGGAAGAGGAGGACGCCCGCGGGATGACGGGAAGAGGAGGATTTAGTAGCGTTAGCGAAGCGCGATACATAGGTAACGGTGGTAGCGCGAGCAGCAGCAGCGGCGGCGGCTCGAGAATGTCTTCTCCCTCTGCTGCTGTCGGGTATTCGAGTACTTTTTACGAGGAAGAGGAAGAAGAAGAGGCGGGAAGCGACTTCTCTCGCGAGTTTCAGCGCTCCTCAGCCTCTTCGCAAGGAGGACGACGACGACGCGAGGAACGAGACAAAGACGACGACGACGACAAAGCCTCGCCATCGTCGTCGAAACCGTCCTTGGACGTTTGGGGAAGCGAAGGCGACGATGTATTTTGAACATCCTCTTCTTCTTGTACATTTTGAACATATATAATTACATTGAAATACGCACACACACATGGTTTTCGTGGTACTATTTTCTCTTTCGTGTTTGTGTTTCTCTCTTCTTTCTTCTTTTTTTTTTCGAGAAGAGAGAGATCGATTTGGAAGTCGTGGTGAGATGAGAGAGATCTATATGGTAGACTACTAATAATTATCTTGATGAATGTCTCGTCATAAATTTTTGCTTTTAGGCGTGAAAAACCGATGAGCGGCCGGTCCACGCCCGCAATCCCAAACCTTCGGGTGCTCGTCGTGGACGACGACGTGTTGTGTTTGAAAATAGTCACAAAAATGTTGCAGACGTGCGGGTACACGGGTGCGTTTCGCGTTCGCATCGTCGCGCGGTATCGCAGAAAAGCGCTTAATTTTTTTTTTCTCCCCCCCCTCTCTCTAGAAAAGGAGCGAATTTCGCGAAAAAAGGGAGCGCGATTTGATTTTCGAAAAGCGGTGCTCGCGCGAGTGCGGATGACACCGGATGATTCGAGACAGTCGCGCGTCGCGTGTTTCTGATTCGTGCGGACGCTTTCGGAATCTGAATGGCGTTTTTTTATGCTCGCGCGCGCGCGGTTCGCGACGATGCGCGATCGCGTAACGAACACAATCGAAAGCAATTTATCCTTTTTTACGGGAAAAAGCGTGTGTGTTGAGAGATTGGTGGTGATTACGCTTACGTGTGCAAACAACTGACCTTTGTTTTACTCTCTCTCTCTCTTTTCTTCATCGTGCCGACAACAGTGACATCCACGACGTCTTCTGTGACCGCGTTAGAGTACTTGCGAACGAAGAAGGAGGATTTTGATATCGTTTTATCCGACGTGCACATGCCAGACATCGATGGTTTTAAACTATTGGAACAAATAGCGTTGGAAATTGATATTCCGGTGTTGATGATGAGTGGGAACGCGGATCAATCGGTGGTTTTGAGAGGGATCATTCACGGTGCGGTAGATTATCTGTTGAAACCGGTGAGGATACACGAGTTGAAGAATATTTGGCAGCACGTGGTGAGGAAAAATGGGACAGATTCGTTGCAGCGGTCCGGGTCGATGTCGATGTCGCCGGCGAGGTCGGGTAGAACCAGTCCGGAGAAAGAATCCGGAATGAACGCGACCTCGAATGGAACGCCGTCGAATAAAAAGTTGAGAACGATTGCGGCGGCGAATAATGCCGTATCGGCAGACGCGAGTGCTGTGGCAAAGGGAAATAAGAAAGCGAGCATGGTGGAGGGCGTAGCAGAGTTACAGCAACAACAACAACAACAACAACAACAACAACAACAACAAATAACGACGAACGGCAACGATAATAATAATAACGATAATAATAATAACGATAATAATAGCATCAATACAGCTCCAGCTCTAGTGGTAGGAGCTGCAGGAGCAGGACAGCAACAGCAAAACCAGATGAATGTAGCACCCTATCCAAACGCCGGGGCAGCACCGGGAGGAGCGCCAGGAGTAGCAGTAGCACCAGGACACCCTGGGGGTGGCCACCCGCCAATGCAATCACATCAACAACAACATTTAGACGGTTCTATTCCGCAACCGGTTGGTAACTTGATGGGAGGATATGTAGAAAACGGTATGCCTCAGGGAGTGCATCCGCAATACCATCCGCAAGGCGGTCCTCCGCCAATGGGATATGTAGATCCAAATATGATGAGTGGTGGTGTTGGTAATAGTGCTGGTGCCACTGGTGGCGTAGATATGAATGGTATGCCGATGCAAGGAAACGGAGCACCTGGAGCCGGTCAACCTGGTGGAAACGGGGGTGGAGGCTCGAAAAAGCCTCGCGTAGTGTGGTCCGCAGAGCTGCATCAGCAATTTGTGAATGCTGTGAACCAGTTGGGCATCGATAAAGCCGTGCCAAAGCGCATCTTGGACTTGATGAACGTGCAAGGGTTGACACGAGAGAACGTCGCGTCGCACTTGCAAAAGTATCGACTATATTTGAAACGTTTACAAGGAGGACCGAACAACCCGAGCGGTCCTGGCTTTCTGAGCAACAAAGTAGCTGGTGGCGCGACTGGCGCCTCGAAACCATCTGGGAAGAGCAAGAATAATGCGAGTAAAGTTAGCGTACCTGGTGGGTCCTACCAGTTTCACCCTGGAGCTGGAGCACCTCCGCAGCAGTGGAATCAAGGAATGCCGCCGCCACAACCGCAACAACAACATCAGCAGCATCAACCACCACCGCACGTGGTTGCGGCTGGAGGTCCCGGTGGACACATGCCTCCTCAACATCACCAACCGCACTATTCTACCTTTCCGCAACCTCAAGGTATAGCTCCAGGCCCACCACCTCCAGGAACGGTTCGTTACAGTTACGGTCCCGTACCTATAGATGCGTCTGCGTTCACGCCAATCCCGCTGGACTTTGATGACACTGGTCTTGGCCTCGGCGCATCCAAAGGTGGCTTTGGTAGTAAATCAACTGACGATATGTTGAGCATGTTTTTGAAAGACGGCGATCCCGAGTCAATTTTGTAAAATAGATAACTCTTCGTTCTTCTTTTTCACAGAGCAGTGAATGCGAGAATAACTCAAGTTTACGAGCATGGAAAAGAACGAACATTTGTACTACTATAGTTTTAGATTAAAAAAAGAACCGAGGAGAACCGAGGAGACGATTTTGAGAAGAAAGTCTGCGCGTATCAAACTTCTCAATGATTTCAACTTGGAGCGGTTGTAACCATTAAAACGAATTCTTTTTTAGTACAAGCAACTATCTTACCCATCTTCGCGAGTTTTTACTCTTTTTCTTCCCGTCGTCGTCGTCGCCTTTGTCGTCCTCTCGCGCGTTCGTTCGTTCGTTTGTTGTTATGTTTGTGAAGTAAAAGAAAAGAGTAGATCGAAAATACGAATTTTTTCTGCATTAAATGCGTCCGTGCAGTCGACGCACAAAAAGTTTAAAGTCTGCTGCTACCGTCTTCCTCAACCACCACCAAAGTAGCGGTAGTAGTAGCATTAGTAATACTAGCGGTGCTATTAGAAGTAATCATTGTTCCGTGAGGAGCTGCGACGGCGTCGCATCATCTTCTTCTTCCCTTCGAATGATGAATTCTCATCAACAACGAACGCAATTCAGAATGCGACGCGATTCTTTGTCGTCGTCACTACATCAATCACATCGAGCATACGGCAACGCACCCCGCACGAGCAGAAAAAGTATTCCCAGAGTCACCGTGGCGTATTCGTCGTCGTCGTCGTCGTCGTCGAAACACGAAAGCGGTGGTGGTATTCAATTGCACCCGCACGTGCTCTCGGCGTACGCGTTGGATGTGAATCCAAATTTTGAGCTGACGGTTTCAACCGTCGCGAGCGTAGAGCCAAAGATGAGAAATTTTCCGTCCGAGGATGAGTTGAAGGAATTCGCGGAGGTTTGGGACACGACGAGGACGCGCAGAGAGAAGATGACTCCAACGGTATCGCCATTTTTGAGAACACCGGGAGATGAAGCGGAGTTGTTTGCGCGGACGAAGGGAGAAATCGTGAGATACGGCGATAGAGGAGGAGGAAGAGGAGGCAAACAATCACTCGGCGAGAGGAGGATTGATACGACCGGTTTGATTTCTAGAGATGTTAATAGCGCTTCAAGTGAAGTAGAAAATGACGAGGATACCGAGTTGTGCGTAGAATTGATGCGAGAATGTTTGTATATGCATTGCAACGCGCACGAAGCAATTCGCGACTCGTACACCGTTTCGAGAGGTAAGGATAAATCGAGCGTCGTGTTGACGGCGAGAAGTGCAAAAGACGACGACGTGAAGAAACGAGGAGGGAAGCAAGCGAGCGAAGATGAAGATAATTTGCTTTTAGACCAGTTTACGGTGACGATAAACGCGCATTCGTTTCCGCCGAGACTTGAAGTCCGACTGGGAAAGGAACGTCGAAGCGCTTTAACGGTCCGCCAAATTCTCGACGATCCAACGTTGCGAGACTCCTTGAAAGATGGCGACGAGGTTGTCGCTTTGGGTGGACCGAAAGTATCGGGTAAGATTGATTTGACCAGTAAGACTTTTGGCTCCGTTGGCGAACCGAGGAAAGAATTGAACGGAGAATCTCTGTTGGATTACCATCGCTCGCGATATAAAGATCGAATACCAATGCTCGCCAACGCGCGAGAAGACGACGATGCAGTTGGTTTGAAGCTACCGGGACGGGAGTCTGCGTGGGCGTATCCGGCGGAACTCTTATCGTTGAAGAGTGAGAGTTCGAGTGCATCTTCATCATCATCGTTGTCGGTTGAATTGCCAGATCCGGAGACGTACCAGAAGAAAGTATCGAAATTTAGACAACTCCTCGGGGACGATGTGTTCGCGCCGTTGGCGAGAATACACCCGAAGATGATGCGCTTGAGTAGTTACGAGACGGCATCTGTCTATTCGTGCAGCGCATCCAGGGAAGGAGGATTATCAACCGGACCGTCGAAAGTATTTAGCGATTTTGATACGTCGTATTACGATTTGGCGTTTGTTTCATCATCCGGCGGTAGCGAAGAAGACGCTCGAGTAGAGATTAAACAGTTGGCGAGCGAAGTCGAATCCTTGCTGAGAACAAAGTGGGCTTCTCACTTTTCGGAAGAACAGGTGGCTTTTCTCGTGAACGATGTGAAATCGATGCGAGTGGTTTCAACTCCTCCTCCTCTGCCACAGCCTCCTAAAGAAGAAAAGAGAAGAAAAGGCCGAAAACCAATCGCGTACGTCCAAAACATCTTCGCGGCGAGCAGTGATTTGAAAACGAGCAAAAATAGCAGATGGGCGGCGGATAAAGAGCGCGAGCGTTTTGTTTTGTTTCTAAACGCAAACAGAGGAGGAACGAGCGTAACGAACGAGAGAGCTTTAATGGACGATGTGGAGGATGATTACGGATTATCGGAGACTTATTTCGTGGGATGTTCCGTCGATTACAACCAATACGGCGAAGGAACGCGTTCTTCACTTCTTTCTCTTCTTGGATACCCTCTCGTCGATTCTACCGGTGCGGTTGTAGCGAGAGATGTCAATGCTGCTGTCGATGCCGATCGCAATCACAAACCGATCACCTCAGCCGTCGCGTTTGCTTTAAAGCGTATTACGACGGGCGACTTTTACGACGCCGACAAAACGATAGAGCTCACGGTCCACGCGTTGTCGTACTACTCGAACGCGAAGGCGCCGCAGAAAACGGACATCGAGAGCGCGTTCGCGTTAGCGGCGGCTGAAAGCGATCAAAAAGTGCAACTGAAAATCTTAGAGATCAAAACTGGGTACAACAACTTGAAAGCGTTCAGTTGGGATCCCGAATTGAAGAGAACCGAGCAAGCGCAATACGGGTTCCACTGCGTCGACGCCGCGAGCGACAACGAGAGCGTGTGCGTTACCACGCACACGACGACGAAAGAAGACGGTGGTGGTTTCGGAGGCGTCGTCGCGCCTCTTTTCGTTTCGTCGATGTCTTTTCAGAAAACGCGAGCGGCTGATTTGAAACGCATCATAGCGCTGAGCACGTGCAACCAATTTGGCATCGGGGAAACGAGGTTACCGGTGACGGTGAGCGCAGACGTCAGCGGTGATATCGTCGTTTTAGTGTAAAAGCGCACTGTTTTTCTTTTTCCTTTCTCCTGACTGCGCGTCTGTATAACGTAGAATTTTTTGTAATATTAGTATACTAACATGTAAGGGACTCGAACAAAACACGACATAAGTACACCACAAGACACAAAAAAGATGCAGGAGGGCAAAGGGAAACCTCCTCCCGTCGTCGGCCCGGGGGGCGTTGGTAACAATCCTCCCCCGAAAAGAACAAACTCCGCGACCACAAACTCCATGTCCATGTCCCTCGGCGGTCAGACGACGACCGGAGGCAACGAAGGCGCCGACTCCGCGGAGAATAATAATAACAGTAACTGCAACAACACCAACAACGCGAAGAGAGAAGTATCCTCGAAAAAGAAATCATCTTCCTCCTCTTTCTTTTCGGTGCACCGGTCGCCGTCCTCGGAGAAGTTGATGAGCGCGATGAACAACAAGCGCCCGCGAGCGTCCATGGATGGTTTTCCGATGGAAGACGATTGTCACCCGAGAACTTTAAACTCGAAGCGATTTCTCTCGGACGCCATGGCGAACGAATTAGGCTGGAAGTGGAGTTTAGAAGACAACAACAATAACCACCACCAGGCGGAGACGACGGCGACGACGACGACGACGAGTCTTTCGATGGATGGTAATCAATCGAGGCGTCAATCGATGGATTTAGATACGACGAGTAACAATAACAGCAGAGAAAACTTGTTCAATTATAGTAATAGTAATAATAATAATAGTAACAATAACAACAACACCTTGCGAAGAACGGTGAGCGCCTCGGACGTTGTCGGGGAAGACTTGTTGCTCAACGGCGGAGGAGGGAGCATGGATTTGCTTCGAAGACGCGCGATGAAGTACGCTCACGAGCAAAAGAATTTAAAACAAGATTTTCCTTTTCCGAAGGCATTGGAAGTCGTAGTAGCGACAACAGATCATCTGAATCAGGAAACAGTTTTCGCAGAAAGAGACGAAGAAGAAGAGAAGAGCAACAGTAATAATAATAATCCGACCACGCCGAGGAACGAAGACGACGTGTTGGAGGAAGTCGCTCCGGCGAGTTTCTATCCGGCCAGTCCGTCGGACCAATCGCCGTTGATGACGAATTTGAGAAAATCGGCGCTGTTGAGATCGCTGAGAGGCAAGCAGGCATTTTTTAAGTAATAAGTCTTTAACTTTAGCAGCACATAGGATTTTGGCGAGAAATTTACGAATCCTGCTTTGACAAAAGCAGTTGTAATAACATGTATCAAGGGCGATGTACAAAAAAAGCATTCACAAGTCATGATGATAAAAAAAAGTGAACATTGCAAATGAAATTGCATCAGCAAAAAAAAGAGTGACTATTGAAGCACATACATTTTAGACAATTGTATCTAAAGGAGATGATATTTCAGGCCGGAGTCGAACCGACGATCTCCTGCGTGTTAAGCAGGCGTCATAACCAACTAGACCACCGAAACGAACGACATGCGTCCGTGCCGAAGTGTCGTGTGAGGACACATTTTCGGTACTATTGTTCGAAAGGGTTGACATCTAAAACTACAAAGAAAAACTACCAAAAAAATAATTATAAGGAAAAAACCCTAAAACAAAAACGCTTCGATTGAACGAGAAAAAAAAAACGCATCTTCTTCCTCAACTTCGTCTTCTGCAACACAAGAGAGAGACATCTGAAGAAAAGAGCGACGACAACATTTGCGCGATGGTTGCGACGACGACAACGACGACGACCACGTCTCCTCCTTTAGCTCCGCGCACTTTGAACCGAAGAACATCAACAACAACAACAACGGATGAAGAGAAGATGAAAAAAAAAGCGCATGTCGAAAACGTCAATGAAGAAGAAGAAGAAGGAAAAGAAAAAGTCGTTAACGAGTCGTCTTCCTCCTCCTCCTCCTCCTTTCTGATGAAGCTGGCCGGAATACGCGCGACGACAACAAAAAGGGACGATGATTTTGTTGTCGATACTAATAATGAAACGTCGTCGTCGTCGTCGTCGTCGTCGTCGTCATCCTTGTTGGAAGAAAATTTTGAGGAAAACGCTTTCATCGAAGATACGGACGAAGAAAAAGAAGAAGAAAAGAAAGATTCATTACATCCGCCCTTGCCACCGGGTAAACCACCATCAAAGTCATCATCGAACGCTTTGATGGCGAAACTTTTCGAAAAGGAGAAAGGAGGCGAGAAGAAAAAAACTGTCGTTGGAGGCACGTTGCTGTCTTCTACCTCATCTTTATCGTCATCGTCGTCGTCGTCGTCGTATTCTTCTTCTTCGTACATTTCAGTCGTGGAGAAAGAGAAGAAGGAGATGGAGAAACTGTTGTCGTTTCCACCCCAGCCAATGCAACCGTTTGCGGTGCAGAAAGAACTCGCCGAGTTGAGAGAAAGGTGCACGAGGTTGGAAAGCGCGTTAGAGAAGGTACTGGAAGAAAAGAAAGAAGAAGAAGAAGAAAAGGACGAGTTTCCACCGCTTAATAATAATAATAATAATATCGATAAAACGAAGAGTCCGATTTTCGCTGCGGCTACGAAGACGACGATGATGAGAACACCTCCGACGACGCCGCCGCCATCGTATTTCGCGAACAACCATCATCATCATCCTTTCTCTGGTACCAAAACCATCCGCTCGACTTCGAACAAGAAGAAAAGCGAAGACGCCTCCAAAAAAGACGATATCGTCAAGAAGCGCGTCCAACCGTCCAAGAAGTTGACCGCCATGTCTTCGCCAGAGCTTCTTCGAACCAGGCAAAGCTTAAACATGCTCGCGTACGAATGCGAAGTTTAAAATAAAGAAGAGTTAATCATCACACATTATTAATCATTTGTTAGTAAAATATAAATCTCTCTCTCTCTCTACGCGCTTAACATTCCTCTAATCAAACACCGGCTCGGCGTCGAACCCGTTCTCTTTGAGCGCACCCACGAGCTCTGGTATTTTCCCCATCGCTTCCACCGCCGACGCGCACCCTCCCACGCTCACCGTCACTAACTTTGTCTCCAAATCGATCGAAATCTCTCTCGTCGTCGAACTCTCCTTCAGCGCGTTCGTCACCGATTCCGCGCACCCTTCGCACATCATGTCCGGAACTTTGAGCACGACTTTGACGATATCTCCAACCCCGTCGTTGTCGTTGTTGTTTGCAGAAGAATGCACTTTTTGATGATGATGATTACGACGATGATGATGTTGCTGTTGTCGCGCTCGTCTCCACGACGACGACGACGACGTGATAGTGGTAGAAGTAGCGCTGGTGGAAGTGATCGAGCTGCTCCGCTGCATGTTCGTTTCTAGTTTCTTTTTTGCGCGCGTTTGTTTTGAGTTGTTGTGCGTAACTGAGGAAAAAAAATCGAATTTTCGGCACATAAAATATCTTATAATAATATATGTACGATGAAAGCGTGATGGAGAAGAAGAACAAGAACAAGAAGACGACGACGACGACGATGTCATCATCATCGTTCTCTTCCTTCTCCTCTGGTAAAAATAAGCGACGATTTAAAGTATTGCTCGCGCTGAAACTTTTGTTCGTAATCGCGTACCTTTCGCTTTCGTTCATCTATTCCGACGGGAATCACGAAGAGGAGATTGAAAAGATGGAGCGGATGTTGCGGGAAAGCACGAGCGAGGAGAAGGAGTGGAAGGAAGATTTAAAAGAGGTGATGGAATATTTGGAGGACGGTTTATCAGAGGATGATGGTGATGGTGCAACGAAGACGACGACTGCTGACGCTTCAATGCCAATAAAACCGCTCGCGAACAAGTGTTTTCCAAAGCTGCAACACAACGAAGATCCGACGTGGGGACGATACGCGGATTTCGATTACAGGGGGGATGAAGAAGATAGAGGAAATAAAGAGGTGCAGTTGTTTCAGAAGATTTTGGAAAAGGTGAGCGGGAAGGAACCGGAGGAATGCATCGACACGTCGACGTACCAACGAGAGACGGCGACGACTTCATCGGACGGGAAACATTTTTTGAAAGGGTCGTGCGCGTTGGTGTTTCCAACCGGGCACTTGTCCGTGGGCGGCGCCGGGATGCAAATAGAAGCGCACGATTGGGTCATTCGGTTAAATGGACACAACGCGCCGAAAAAATTTAGTCGAGACGCGAAAGATATGGGATCGAGAACAGACGTTCGAGCCATCACGGCGGCGTTGGTGAATATAGGTTTGGACCATTCGATTTCGTACGCAAAGAATCAGGAAAACTGGTTGATGTTTTCCACGTGTTCGCACCGAAGTCCTCAGCCGTGGTGCGTGAAGTTGAACCAAAAGTTGAAGCATAAACCGGTGAAATCGTTGAGGTTTATCAAAGGTGAATCGCACCGAGGCGTCGTGTGTTTAAAGAAACTGACAAAGGAAACGCACGGAGCGAAACACAAGTACGATAAAACGCCGACGACGGGATTTTCCACTTTGTTGTATTTAACTCGACAGTGCGATTGCGTGACCGTGTTTGGTTTGTGCAACACGACCAACTGTGGCCACGCGTTGGCGTGGTCTGGTCATTCCGACCGAAGCGGATGGAAAGATCCCGTGCATAACTTCAACATCGAACACATCGCCGCCGCCGTCATCGCAAAGAAACTCCCAGACAAAGTCCAATTATGGGTCTCGCATAAGGGCATGAGGAAAGAACCGCACAAGGCGTTTTCTGCGATCGCCGAGAAAGTTAAAGGCGTGTTTAGTGGCGTCCGAGACGACGACTTTAGTTGATATATTAGTGCTTTTTGCATGTAGTGATTGCGCTCAATGGAGTGTATAGGAGTACCTATAGAAGTTTTTAGTTTTGTTCTTGATTTTGCAAAACACAAAAAAAAATACGCGAAAGAAACAACGAGGGAGAGAAAGA
>Ga0255753_1001730_pt1 | contig 25311 bp, 27 predicted proteins | sample 041ome_10_FD_179953 | JGI IMG/M metagenome (GOLD analysis project Ga0255753, IMG submission 179953) | Coastal salt marsh microbial communities from the Groves Creek Marsh, Skidaway Island, Georgia - 041412US metaG (version 2) | ecosystem: Environmental > Aquatic > Marine > Intertidal zone > Salt... | reverse complement strand
ATCATTTCTGCGGCGGGGTTCATTTCGACGACGATGCCCTTGATGTCCATGACGATGATGGCATCAAGCGACGCATTCAAGACGGTGGTCATACGTTTGTTTATGATGCGAGTCTGAGCATCGCTTTTCTGGCTAATTTGGTTGAACCGAAACAGAAAGATGCTTGAGACCAGCAACACCGCAATGGTCGCAGAAGTAAAGATGGCGAGCCGCAGCAACGTATTTGCAATATCTTCGCGCTGATGGTCGGCTTTGGCGACGATGGCTTGCAACCCAAAGACGGATACGCGCCGGACATGAGGCTGTAGCGCGTGAACATCGTCTACAAAAGATTGAAGTCCGCGCCGCACGGCGGTGTCGCCCGCATCAATGATATGCGCCTTGGCGTCCAGGAATCGTTCAATTTCGTTGAATGAACGTGCGGTTTCCATGTCTGCAAGCAAAAAGCTTGCATATGGTCCTGATGAAACATTGACGATCCGGCTGTAGAACACGTCGAAGGATTTAGAGGCCGCAGACAGATCGCTTAGCTTTGTATAGTTTGCGATTTCGAATTCGGACCTCATACGATAATAATCGACTTCGATCTGAGAAAAGCTCCATTCTGCGTTATCTGTATTTGCCTCTTTTAGGTGTTCGAGCTTGTTGAATACCTCAATCGCCAAGGACAAAAGTGCCAAAAAACACAATAGCAAAACCGCCCCCAAGGCGCTGAACCTTGCGATCTTGATGGCGTTGGGCGAAAGTACCTCTGATACATCGCTGATCGCCGTTGATATGTTTTCGCTACTCGACATCTAAGCGACTTAACTGCCAAACGTTCTGAGAATAGACATAGTCAGTGCGGAACTCTGATGATTCGTCATACGGAAATACGATCCAAAGCGGCCCTTTTTCACGCACATGCATGTTTTGGCCGTTCATTGAATAGGCAATCAATGCGGCGTCCCAGCTTGGTTCATCGGGTGAGAATTCCGCCATATAGTCGTTGATGGCCCATGCGGTGACCGAAGTCGGGCTTGCCCCAATCGTTGCCAACAATTCGGTCAACAGAACGCCGTCAAACTGCGTTTCACCCTCTGTCCAAATGGTATTTGTCGAATACGATGTCTTTGGCATGCTTTTCAGCATGGCCATGGTGAACGCATATGTAAGTGAATTTTTTGTGTCACCGTCTATCACGGCCACTTGTAAAACAGGGCCTTTGTCAGCGGGAGTGGTCGCATCATCTGCAAAAGACGGAATCGCCCACAGTGCAAGACCCAGTAAAATGACTGAACAAAAGTTTCGCAATCCCATAAAAACAATACCCCAGCATCAATTATATCCCAAAGTTATACTTTGCATACTCTAAAGGCTAAACGGATTTTACGGATATAAATATATCCTAAAGTATATAAACGCATGTGTGTCAGTTGATAAACGGGGCAAAAGCAGCAGTCTCACCCAGAAATCAGGTAATGTTGTGTCCCCGATTTTGTCATTAAAAATCATCAAACGAAAGTTAGTTTCTTTTAATGCCAATTTTGCTAATTATGCCAATACAGTTATAAATTTCCCCGTTACGAAAATTAATTTCCATACCAAAAGCTTAAATTGTTATCAGATTGATGAAATAAGTATTCTTAATTTCGATCATAATGGATTTTCTAATATATTCTAACTAATCAAAAAATATCCTTTAGTATCTAAATGCGTTACTCTTATCTCTTTGGTTTTACGAAATGTTGTTGTGAATTTCGCCGAAATTCCACATGATGAAATTTAAGATCAACAAACAATTTTATGGCGTAGTAAAAATGAAAATTCTAATTGCTGATGACCACGACCTCTTGCGGGACACACTTGTTATGTTCCTTCAGGGCGAGGGTAATATTGAAACGGTTACGGCTTCTGATTTTGACGCAGCGATGGCTTGCGTTGATACTAAGGGGCCATTTGATTTGATCATGCTTGATTACAACATGCCTGGCATGAGCGGGCTGAACGGTCTGAAAAAGGCGCTAGAGTACAATGGCGGACAACGGGTCGCGTTGATGTCTGGCATTGCAACCAAAAACGTGGCCGAAGAAGCATTGGCAATCGGCGCTGCTGGGTTCGTGCCCAAGACGCTGTCAGCGAAATCCTTGGTAAACGCGGTTCGATTCATGGCGATGGGCGAACAATATGCGCCGATTGATTTTATGACCCAAGAAGAAGACAGCGCACCAAACCCATTGGCAGAAAAGCTGTCGCGTCGTGAATTGCAGGTGCTTGAAGGTTTGTCGCAAGGCAAGTCAAACAAAGAAATCGCGCGCGACTTGGACCTGCAAGAGCCAACAATAAAATTACACGTGAAAACATTGTACCGCAAAATCGGTGCAGGCAACCGCACACAAGCGGCGTTGATCGCGAAAGAAGAAGGTCTGTTCTAAGACCTGACATGACAATTCAAATGAAAAGCGGTATGTGCATGCACAGCCGCTTTTTTATTTGGAGCCATACGTGTCTGCTGCGCTTACATTTTCTTGGCATCCTGATGCGACGATTATTTCCGCTGATGCCTGTATGTCTCATGCGGATCATCGCGACTTTTACACCGACGATATAACTTGCCCCCTCGATGATCAGGCGCGGGCGATGGCGTTTTTTTTCTATGCGTTTGAACAAGGTCGTGGTGATGTTGCGGTGAGTGCACGTGATATGTCCATTCTTGCGACGGCAAACACTCCGATGTTGTTATGTCAAACCGGTGGAACAACAGCGTCGCCCAAACGTATACGACGCAGCTGCGCAAGTTGGATGAACAGCTTTGCGGTTAACATGCGACGCTTTGGTGGGACAGGTCACAGAATTGCAACCCTTGGACATCTTTCGCATTCTCTGACGCTGTACGCCGCGTGCGAAGCATTGGTCAGTGGTGCCACGTATATTGCGGCCCAAGGGTGTGTAAATCAAATAAAATTCATAAATGACCATCGGTCAACTGTGTTATATGCCACACCCACGCAGATGCGTGCCCTCGCGCTGCGGGCGCGTGGGCAGGTGATGGACGGTTTGCAACACATTATGCTTGGCGGTGGTGTCTTGGATCAATTGACGCTCGATCTGGTGCGCAAGCTTTGTCCGAATGCGCAAATACGTCAGTTCTATGGCGCGACGGAAACCAGCTTTATCTCGATCACGGATCACACATCTCCGCTAAGTTCGGTGGGTAAACCGTTTGAATGCGTTGACGTAACCCTTGCGGATGTCGACCCTGAAACGGGGATCGGTGACATCTGGGTGCGTTCGCCCTATCTTGCCGACGGTTATGATGACCCTCATGCCACTGGTGCCACATGGCGCGACGGTTGGGTGTGTGTCGGCGAACAAGGGTCTTTCGATGCGCTCGGAAATCTTTATATCGCGGGGCGAAAAGGGCGTATGTTTTTGGTGGCGGATAAAAATGTCTTTCCCGAGGATATAGAGACACTCATCCTTGCACACACGAACGCGCAGGCCTGCGCGGTGTTGGCACAGCCTGAGCCCCTGCGCGGTGCACGAGCGGTGGTCTGTGTGGCCAGCGACGATGCCGAGGTCGTGCAAGACGTCCGTTTGATCATAAAAAATACCCTTCCCCCACATCTTCACGCCGCGCAGCTGCGGCATTTTTTGATTGATGATTGGCCCGTGTTGCCATCAGGGAAACCAGACCTTCGCCGTTTGGCGCAATTGATTGAGGCTTCATGACATCTTACCCGATTATCGTATCCGCCTATCGGACCATCGTTGCGCCACGATCAAGTGTGCTGGCGCCTTATGATCTGGGGGCATTGTCCGCGCCCGTGATACAGGCCTGTTTACGCGCGGCGCGCGTTGTGGCCGATGACGTTGATGAGATCATCGTATCAAATGCCTTGGCGGCGGGGGGGAATCCTGCGCGGTTTTGTGCGCTGGCCGCTGGTTTACCCCAGCGTGTTGCGGGGCTTTCGATTGATCGGCAATGTGTTGGGGGCTTGGATACCTTTCAACTTGGTGCGGCCATGATTGCATCGGGTCAGGCAAATGTCGTCATCGTTGGTGGCGTTGAAAGCCATTCACAACGTCCCTTGCGGATGGCAAATCCGTCTGGTGCGGCCGTTGCGATTCCATATGATCGCCCCGCCTTTTCACCGCATGATGATCCCGACCCAGATCAAGCGATGGCAATCGTTGCCGCGAAACATGGTCTAAACCAGTCTGATCAAGATGATTGGGCGATAAAAAGCCACCAAAAGGCCCGCTTGCATCAATCAAGCCTTGCGCGTGAGATCGTGGAAATCGGGGCTTCTGGTCATATTGATCCCTACGCCCGCGATTTGACAGAACAGATTTGTCGTCGTGCCAAAAAAATCGCCGGAAGCGTCACATTTGCAAACACTGCCGTGGCGGCCGATGGTGCCGCGTTTGCGATCATGATGTCGGCGGATTTTGCCGAATCGCGTGGAATTCAAGGCGTTTCATTTCTGGGCGCGCGCACGATTGGCGGCGACCCGACAGAGCCCGCACTTGCCCCCGTTCCTGCCATTCTCGACGTTCTTCACCAGTTTAACGTAGATCCGCAATCCCTAGACCATGTTGAGATGATGGAGGCCTACGCAGCGCAAGCTATGCTATGCAGCAGCCTAACGCGCTTGCCGAGTGAGGTCATAAACCAAAAGGGCGGCGCCTTGGCACGCGGCCATCCCATTGGTGCGTCAGGGGCGATATTGGCGGTGCGACTGTTCCACGATTTGTCCGGCACATCCAAAACGGGTCTTGCCGCTATCGCCGCGGCAGGCGGAATTGGAACGGCCGCAGTGTTCAGAGGACGGGGTTAGCCCCGCGCAAGCACAGAGGTTGGCCGCGCACGATATACAGCTTGGGTAATGAGCGCGGTCAAACATGCCTTCAACACATCCCCTGGAACAAAAGGCATCATTAACAGCGTGGCTTCGTTTATAGACTTACCCAACACAACCGCCATGCCGATGACGCCGGGAATGTACAAAACAACGACACCCCCCAAAAATGCAGCGATTATGGATGCAAATGCGATATTTGTCCGCTTCAAGCGTTCCGCGATATAACCCGTCACGAAAGCCGCGATTGGAAAGCCGATGATAAACCCAACCGTCGGGGATGACAAAAGGCCCAAGCCACCGCGCCCGCCTGCCAATAATGGCAAACCAGCAAGGGTAAGTCCGATGAACAAGGCAACGGCAGCCATGCCACGTTTAGCGCCCAATATTGTCCCAGCCAACATGATCCCCATGCTTTGTGCAGTGATCGGTACGCCGCTGGTCAGCATGATTTTCGGGATCAGTCCCAGCGCCGCAATCAGGGCTGCAAACAAGGCGATTAAAACAACTGAGCGTTCCATAGTATCCTTTATCTTTCGATCCCGCCACGGGCCCGCAGCGCATTTGCGACAGCTTCTGCATCATCTAGAGCAGAAAAGACAAGTGGTAAAATAATGCGCCAACTTGCGCGCCTGCCCGATCTGGCGCGATAGGCCAATGACAATCGTTCCGCACGGTCCAAAAATTCGGGAATAAACCGCACGACCAAAGCGATTGCAATCGCGATTGATTTGGGTGAAATTCCAACATGGCGCAAGGGGCGTGCAACGGTTGACAGGCAGTCGATCATGTCTTGCAGACGTGTGGTCATGGTCACCAAATTCGACAAGCTGACCGCCGCGAGCAAACGCGCCGTTATCACGATACCCTGTTCATAATCCCCGGAATGTGCATGCCATATCGCAATAACTGCAACAAATGGCCAAAGACCGCGGGAGGCTGACGCGCCGCGTTTCGCGACATCCCAACCCAACATAAGATATGCCGCCATCACCACCAAAAGCACCGATATCGCGACAGGCGCGGTGGAAATGGCAAACATTGCGGTAGCAGCCACGCATAAAAACAACAGCTTGTAGGATGCGGGCACAGAATGAAGGGGTGTCTTGCGGGGATGCGTTAAGCTGAGCATTACAAATCCACCGCAGTGTTCATCGCATTCAGAAATGCAGGAACAACATCGTTTGGAGTGCCGTCTTGGACAATCGTGCCAGTTTCGATCCAAATGACGCGATCACACGTCAATGCAATCTTTGGGTCATGTGTGATGTGTAAAATTGTTTGCGGCAACGGATCTAGATATGCCGATAAGGTACGCGTTGTGGGGATATCTAATCCGCTAAAGGGCTCGTCCAGAACCAACACCTTTGGCCCCATTGCCAGAACAGCCATCAAACACACCAATTGCCTTTGGCCTTGGGATAAGGTGACAATAGCACGGTCATACCAGTCAGGTTTTCCAAACTGCCGCAACATCTGATGTACATGGTTTTCGACATCAGCCTTGGACTGACCAAGCTGCCTAAGGCCAAACGCCATTTCTTCGCCAACTGTCGGAAAGATGATTTGATGGTCTGGGTTTTGGAACAAGATGCCAACGCGTGATATGGCGGCCTTGCGATCACGATAGACGTCGATTTGGTCAATATTGACCCGCCCTTGCGTCGGTTGAATCAGCCCGCACAAAATCCGAGCCAGCGTCGATTTTCCCGATCCATTACGGCCGATGATTGCGATGCGATGCTCTGCAATATCAAGCGACATCGTGTTCAGAATCGATGTGCCCCCGATTTCATATCGGATTGAGTCAATCGAAATTGGCGCGTTTGTCATTACAGCCCCACGGTCAGCAGCGATAGCACCCCTAGCCGAGTTTTTGGAAAGATGTCAAATGACATAAAAAAAGCTGACCCTAAACAGGGCCAGCTTTCAAAAGCTAACTCAGCAAAAAATTATTTTTTGCCTGCTGCAGCTGCGATCAGAACCAACAGGATTGCTGGCATGATCAAGTTTGAGCCAGAAGAAGATGCAGAAGCTGCTTCTTCAGCCATTACAACTGGAGCTTCCATTACTGCTGGTGCTGGGTTGCCTGCGAAAGCAGATGTAGCTGCAACTGCGAAAGCGGCGGCAAGAGCGATTTTTTTCATTTTATTACCTCATAAGTCGCAAAACACGATGTATTAGTCAGGGTTTTCCTGATGTCCACAATTCCCGTAATATAACCAGTTGTGCGGATCATGCAATCTTTAGATTAAAGATATTGTTAAAAGGGATGTTAAATCAGCAACACTTGTGTGCCGACTTTAGTCATTTCAAATAGTTGCGCAATCTGTTCATTATACAAACCGATACACCCATTAGACGAACGTCGACCAATTTTACGCGTATCATGGGTTCCATGTATACGGTAATACGTCCAAGACAGATACAAGGCATGCGTGCCAAGCGGATTGTTCGGGCCTGGTTCGATAAATTTGGGCCATTCTGGGTTGCGCTGCAACATCGCGGGGGTCGGGCGCCAGCTTGGGCCTTCGACTTTTTGAACGATTGTTGTGCGTCCCCGCCGCGTCAAATCTTCGGATAATGGGACGCTGGTTGGGTAGAGTTTGTAAATACTTTGATCTTCTGACCAATAATGCAAGGCACGCGACGCAATATCGACCAGAATCGCGCCATTTTTCAGCGAATCAAAGTAAGGACGCCAATCCAGTGCACGAAAGCTTGATGTATTATGGCGGATTGAGCCCGCAACATCATGTTCAGCCTCAGTGGTGGCGTTTGAATTCACGGCTTCGATTTGGGCCAAGGCAGGTGTCGACAAAATCGCGCCCGCAGATGCCACAAAGCCCCGTCTTGAAAACTGTGTCATAGTAATCCCTCTAGATTGGTCAATCCTTATGACGAGAATGTCGCAGTCTCAACTCAAACTGCTGTGAGGTAGCGATTTTATGCCAATCTGGGTTTGATTAGCAACTCTTTGCGCTGTAAACAGAGCCGAACTTGGGATTTGGGGGCGAAATGCGTCGTTTCAATACTTTTACTGCACTTATTGCATTAGTGATTCTTGCCGCGTGCGGCGGTGACACGACAGAGGTGCGACTTGCCCCTGATGGAAAACCATTGCCAAAATTCTATAATTTGGCGACACAAGACGAGGCAACGATTGAATATCGAATGCTTGATGCTGTGAATGCGCTTCGCGCATCGGCGGGGTCAGGGCCTTTGGTGTTAAATGCGGAATTAACCGCCGCGGCGGCAACGCATTCGCGTGATATGTCGGTGCAAAACCGTCCTTGGCATTTCGGGTCTGACGGATCATCCCCATTGGACCGCGCGCGTCGCGTTGGATATCAGAACGTATTCTTGGGCGAGGCGATTTCAGAAACCTATGAGAATGAAATGGCAACGTTGTCAGCGTGGATGGAAAATCCAGATACGCGTTGGGTGATCTTGGACGGGAATGCCAATGAAATGGGATTTCACTGGTTCCAAGAGCCAAATGGCAAGATCTGGTGGACCCTTGTGACCGGTGGTCCCTCGCTGAGCAAAGTTGCGCTTACGGCTGAATGAAAATCGGGGTTCTTAACCCCACCATCGCATAGATTTCACGAATCTCGCTGTTGGTCACAGCGATGCAACCTGCCGTCCAATCGCGTTGAAACAATTTGGGCGGGTTTGATTGCCCGTGGATAAAGATGTCACCGCCTGGTGATTTTCCCAAGGCAGCGGCTTCGGCACGATCCGCGGCGTTTGGATAAGAAATTCCCAAGGAAAGATGGAATTGCGACTGTGGATTTTTGCGGTCGATAACATAACGCCCTTCTGGCGTTTTGCCGTCGCCTTCGATTTTCTTGTCACCGACGGGGGCGAATCCCAACCCGATATCATAGGATTTCAAAACATTCCGGTCGTTGAGAAGGAACATTTTCCGCGCGTCTTTTTGAACAACGATTGATGTCACCTGTGGCCCAGCATACGGCGGCGGGACCCGCGTACACGCGGATATAAGCGCAAAAGCAGAAAACAGTATTATGAAAACTGTACGTGACATGTGATTTTGTTGCCTGATATGGATGCTCGATTATTTTGGGAACACAGTATCAGCGTTTCCGTGTGAGAGATAGAGCTCAAACGGGTTAGATGCGTTCAAATGCGGCGACAAGTTCAATATGTGAGGACCAGCGGAATTGATCAACGGTTTGAACTAATGTCAAACTGTAGCCCGCCGAAATTAGCTGTGCGGCATCGCGTGCAAAGGTTGTTGGATTGCACGAGACATAGGCGATCTTTGACACTGTCGACCCTGCGATTTCTGCGATCTGCGCTTCGGCTCCTGCACGGGGTGGATCAATGACAATCGCGTCAAATTTGTTCAATTCATCCGGCAACAATGGTCTGCGGAATAAATCGCGCGCTTCTGATGTTACCTTTTTCAGACCTGTTGATTTGCGCCAACCCTGATCCAGCGCGGCGATCATCGCGGCACTGCCTTCGACCGCGTGAACTTCGGCCTTGTGCGCCAGTGGCAAGGAAAAGGTGCCGCAGCCGCTAAACAGGTCAACGATCTTTGGCGCGGTGCCGACGATATCTGCGACCGTCGTCACAAGATCCTGTTCGCCCTCTTTCGTTGCTTGCAAAAAGCTGCCCGCAGGGGGAACAACCTGAACTGATGCAAATGTTTGGATAGGTGCAGCACGCAGCGCAACGGTATCGTCGTTCCAGCTGAGACGCGCAAATTTATGTGTTTCACAGAATTGTCCCAAGATGATGTGCAAAGGCCCATCCAAGTCGCGTCCACCTGTGACGGATATGTCCAAACCGTTCGCGGTTTGGGTCACAGATACGCTTAACTCGCCTTTGCGCGAGGCGGTGATTTTGGTCAATTCCGCGATAACCGGCTGCGCGGCGATCAATGCCGGTGTCAGAAGTTTGCAATTTGGAATTTCGACAATCACATCGGAACCACGCGCGTGGAAACCGACCGAGGCGCCTTTTTTTGTCCGACGGGCAGAAAAGGTTGCCCGACGCCGCGACCCTGTTGGAGAGGTCAGGCAAGGGCGTAGGTCTGTTTCGATCCCATGCGCGGCAAGCGCGGTTTTGACTACATCCACCTTCCATTGCGCGACAAAGTCATCGGCGGCATGCATCAATTGGCAACCACCACAGGATTTGTAATGCGTGCAGATCGGTTTCACACGTTGATCTGATGGCGTCACAATCTTGATATCCGTAATGGTTTTTCCATCAACAGTGCCGGTTATGATCTCATCAGGCAGGGTAAGGGGCGCAAACAAGGGTCCTTCGGCAATGCCGTCGCCATGATGCCCCAAACGTGTAATGCGAAACTGTTCCATGGGTGTGAATTACCCTAGATCAACACCGATCAAAACCCCTATTCTGCGGCGGTGTTGACGTTGATGAAGCCACCAGATTGCCGATTCCAGTATCGGGCGTAAAGCCCATTGCGCGCCAATAACGCGTCATGGGTGCCGTCCTCTATAATCCGGCCTTTGTCCAAAACAATAATGCGATCCATTCTTGCGATGGTGGACAAACGATGCGCGATGGCAAGAACCGTTTTGCCTTGCATCACAGTGTCGAGAGACGATTGAATGGCGGCTTCGACTTCGCTGTCCAAAGCACTGGTGGCTTCGTCCAAGATCAGGATTGGCGCATCTTTTAGGATGGTGCGGGCAATCGCGATCCTTTGTCTTTGTCCCCCTGACAGTTTCACACCGCGTTCGCCCAAATGCGCATCATACCCCGTGCGGCCTTTGAAATCGCGCAGATCGCGGATAAAAACATCGGCTTGTGCCTTTGCGGCAGCCTCATAGACCGCGGGCGCATCGGCGTTTGGATTGCCATAGTGGATGTTGTCATATGCGGACCGGTTAAACATTGCGGTGTCTTGGCTCACCATGCCAATGGATTGACGCAAAGAGGCTTGGGTTACGGTTGTGATATCCTGATCCGCCACGCGGATTGTGCCGCCTTCGGCATCATATAGGCGCAACAATAGATTGACCAAAGTTGTTTTGCCCGCCCCTGATGCGCCCACAATGCCGATTTTTTCACCGGCCGCGATGGTTAAACTTAACCGATCCAAACCGCCGGTAGAGCCGCCATAGTGAAAGCTGACATTTTCAAATTCGACTTTGGCCGTGGTCATAATCAAGGGGTGGGCGTCTGGCGCATCAATCAAGCCGTGTGGCGGCGTAAGCGTGCGCATGCCGTCTTCGGCTTCGCCGATGTTGGTGTAAATGCCCATGATCGTAAAGCTGACCCAACCTGTCATCTGTGACAAGCGCAGCGCAATCGCCCCGGCCGTCGCGATTTCCCCGACACTTGATGTTCCGTTCATCCACCCTTGGATGCCAAAGCCAACCAATGCAACAGGCAAGATACCACCCAACAGCATCAACATGATCCGAAACGACACCATGGGTTTGGCGCGATCCACGGCACGGTTGAAATAGCCTTCCATCGATTGCACCACGGCCTGATCCTCGCGGTCGTCATGGGCGAACAATTTCAAGGTTTTGACATTGGCAATCGTATCAACAATTTGCCCAACCAAAACAGATCGTGCATCCGCATGCGCCTTTGATTTGCCCCGAATCCTTGGAATGTAAAATCGAATGATCGCGATATAGGCAACAATCCAGAGACCAACAGACACAACCATTGGCGTGCTAAGAGATCCGACAATAAACACCGCCCCAATCAGTGACGCAGCTGCGAAAACGATGGCGTGCAAGAATTCAATAATGACGTTCGTAACCGCGGATGAGGTTTGCAGGATTTTTTGCGATATGCGCCCTGCAAAGTCATTGTCAAAAAACTCTATCGAGTGTCCCAACGCCCAGCGATTTAGACGAAGCGCGATCATATTCAACATATTGGGTTGAATGATCAGTGTCTGGATCAATGAGCTCGCCCAAAAGGTAATCGGTCGAATAAAGACGAAAAACCCAATTCCCACCAACATCAACCACAGATGATCCGCGATGAACGTGTCAGGGTCGCCAGCGACGGCGGCATCGATCACCCATCCCAACACAACCGTCGCGACCATGTCGAAAAAACCGGCCATGCCTGATGTCAACGCGGCCAAAGCAATCATTGTCCAACTGCCGCGCGTCGACCACGCCATAAACGGCCAAAGCCGATTTGGCGGTGGCCCGTCAGCCGCCGTTCTATAGTCAATCAGCCGTGCCAAGCGTTTCATTCAGTATCCTTTGAGGCCAAAAAACCGCCGGATTGGCGTGACCACAATTGTGCGTAAACCCCACCTTGGGCCAAAAGCACATCATGCGGGCCGTCTTCGATGATCTTGCCTTGGTCCATCACAACGATCCGATCCATCTGTGCGATAGTTGATAGACGATGGGCAATCGCAATCACTGTTTTACCCTGCATCATATCATAGAGCGTGTCTAGGATGGCGGCCTCAACCTCGCTGTCCAAGGCGCTTGTTGCTTCGTCTAGCAATAGAATTGGCGCATCTTTTAACATTACGCGGGCCAAGGAAATCCGTTGGCGTTGCCCACCCGATAATTTGACACCGCGTTCGCCAACCTTGGCGTCCCATCCGACGTTGCCGTCTTTGTCGACCAGATCGGCGATAAACTCCATCGCATGGGCCCGTTCGGCGGCCTGTTGAATGTCCGCTTCGCTTGCATGTGCGCGGCCGTATCCGATGTTTTCACGGATGGATCGATGCAACAGGCTGTTGTCCTGCTGGACCATTCCGATCTGGCTGCGCAGGCTGTTTTGGGTCACGCGCGTGATATCTTGACCGTCGATCAAAATCTGTCCGTGTTCCGCATCATAAAAACGCAGCAGTAGCTTGACCAAGGTTGATTTCCCTGCGCCCGATCGCCCCACCAGGCCCACTTTTTCGCCAGCCTTGATCGTAAGGGACAGGCCGTTCACCCCGCCGCTGTCGCGCCCATAGTGATGCGAGACGTTTCGAAATTCTATCGTCGTATCCGTGATTTGTAGGGGTTTGGCATCGGGTGCATCCACCAATGCAATGGGTTGCGCGATTGTTTCCATGCCTTCACGAACGACGCCAATTTCGCGAAACAATCCTGTGACTGCCCACATGATCCATCCCGTCATCGCGTTCAATCGCAAGACCAAGGCCGAGGCAGCGGCAACCATACCCGCAGATGTTTCGCCCTGTGCCCACAGCATAATGGCAAGGCCAACGACGGCGACAATCAAAAACCCGTTAAGACCCACCAACGCGAAATCCATCTTGGTGATGATGCGCATTTCGGTTTTGAATTTCTCACGCGCTTGGACCATCGCGTCTTTGGCAAAGTCCAATTCTGTGTCCTGTGTCGCAAACATTTTTACCGAATGGATATTCGTGTAGGTATCAACGATATGTCCGTTCAATTCCGAGCGTGCATTTGATGCGGCTTTGGACGCGGGGCCAATGCGTTTTATGGTCCAAACTGTCAACAAAATATAGCCGATCAACCAAAGTGTGAGGGGCAGCATCAAGATGGCGTCCGCCTCTTGCAGAACGAAATATGCCCCCAAGACATATGCCGTCGCATAGGACACAGCGTCAAAGGCGCCAAAGACACCATCACCCACCGCAGAAGGCGTTTGCATGATGCGGTTCGAAATGCGGCCGGCAAAGTCATTTTCGAACCAGCCCACCGATTGGCGAATGACATATCTGTGCGCCCGCCACCGCACAAGCGTCGCAATGTTTGGGATAAATGTATTCATCAAAAACAGCACATTCACACTGAAAAAGATCGGGCGAATGAACATGATGAATATGAATAATCCAATGAATACATACCCATACTCTGCAAACATTTGGTCGGGGGATGCATCTTGCATGATGTCAACGATCCACCCCATCGCCCAGATCAACACCAGTTCGACCAAGGCCGCGATGATAGAAAACAACCCCGCCCATACAAAGACGCCGTAAAAGGGTTTCAAGTATTGGTGCAAAAACGCAGGCAGTGTTTTTGGCTGGGTTTCAAAGTCTTGATAGGGTTGGAATGGATCGACAAGGTTTTCGAAAAAGCGGAACATTTAGGGTCTCAGATCAAAAAAGAAAAAGCCGCTCAGAATATCCTTGGGCGACGGATTGTAAAGCGAAAAATTGTATCAGTACGATGTCTGTATCACGTCGGTATCACGTCGGTGCAACGTCGGTGGATTAACCCTGCTTGGGGGTGTTGCGAAAACTGGCCAAAAGCATTTCCGTGCTCGGCCGAAAGCCCCCATCGATCCACTGCTGTTCCAACTGACGCAGTGTTTGGCCCAGTTCCGCGCCTTGGACGGTGTCGATCAAATCGCCGGCAGTGATCGGGAAACGCGCCGTTGCGCCCATGCTAATGGCGTCGCCCGTCTCAGACGGCAGGGGTGTTTCGAACATCGCCGCGCGGCACAGGGCGACAGACCACGCAATCTCTGCTGTTTCGCGGTAGGCCACTTCTGACAGGGGTGTCATGCCTTCAATATGGGTGCGCAGCGTGGCCAGCGTTTTTGTGTTCGCTTTGCTGAGGCGCAAACGCTCTGCCACATCGGTTCCGCCCAATATTGCCAATCGGCGTATGGGATCGGGGGGCATACCGTTGATTTGTTCCAAATGCACCAATGGGGCCAAAGCGCGGTCGTCGGCCCCTTCAAGAAGTGCGGCCAACACCCCGCATGCGCGCATCGCAGCAATCGCAAGCGCGGGATCGGGTGCGGATAAGAGCTTGGTCATTTCTGATCCGACCCGTTCGCGCGATAATTTCGGCAAGCCATCCAGATTGCGCGCAATGGCGTCGAGAGCGTCTGCGTCAAATCCCAAATCAGGATCGCCATAATACGCGGTAAAGCGGAAAAAGCGCAGGATACGCAGGTAATCTTCGCGAATGCGGTCTTGGGGGATGCCCACAAACCGCAGATGGCGCGCCCGCAGATCACCAAGCCCGCCAAGCGGATCAATGATGTTTCCCGCAGCATCAGCATAAAGGGCATTCATCGTAAAATCACGACGCGCCGCATCATCGGCGATGTTTGTAGAAAACCGAACCTTCGCGTGGCGTCCATCGGTTTCAACATCATTGCGAAAGGTTGTGATTTCAAACGGTCTGCCATCGATCACCAAGGTTACCGTGCCATGATCAATGCCTGTGGCCACCGCGCGTATGCCGGCGGCTTGGGCCAGATCCATCACGATTTCAGGCCGCGCATCGGTCGAAATATCCAGATCACTGATGGGTGCGCCCAAAAGGTCATTTCGCACGCAGCCGCCCACAAAATAGGCGGCGAACCCATGCCTGTTCAAAAGGGCGCAAACGGATTGGCATGCTGCCTGAGAAATCCAATCGCCCGTAATCTTCATCCTGAAACCCGTGTCGCCAATCCATAGAGCATGCGTGCCGTTGCCCCCCAAATGTAATAAGGACCATAGGGCACCGTAAAGAATTTTCGGCGACTGCCCCTCCAAATGCGCGATTCAATCAAATAATTCTGCGGATCCAAGACATGGGACAATGGCACGCAAAAGGCTTCTTCGACTTCGGTGGGATCTGTTTTCGGGGTAAAGGGGCGCGTAATTTCCGCAACAACAGGAACCACATTAAATCCCGTCACGGTTTCATGCGGCGACAACGTGCCCATGATCCGCAGATGTTCGGACGGAAGCGCGATTTCTTCGTTTGCTTCGCGGATCGCAGCCGCGATTTCGTCGCGATCTGATGGGTCAACCTTGCCACCAGGAAATGCAATTTGTCCGGGATGATGTTTCAAATGGGACGCGCGCTTTGTGAGATAAACGACCGGCGTTCCAGCGTTTTCAAATATGCCGACCAACACCCCAGCAGGGCGTAAAACACGGTCAGAAGGCAGGGTGATTTCTGGATTCAAATCGTAATCGGATGATGCCGCCATCGGGCGACCCAAGGCGGCATCAACACGACGAATTAAATCATTCATTCGGCATCGCCAGTGTTTGCATTGGCTTCAAACCCGACTGTCGCGGGATCCAAATCGTAATGTGCGCTGCAGAACTGACAATCGGCCGTGACGCGGCCTTCGGGCGTGGTCATTTTTTCGATGTCTTTTGCGGAATAGATCGATAAGGATTGGCGCACGCGCTCTTCGGAACAGGTGCAGCCGAATTTCACCGATTGGGCGTCAAAGACGCGCGGTTGTTCTTCGTGGAACAGACGCACCAACAATTCGGTGGGCGGAACGCTTGGGCCGATCAATTCCATGTCTTCCACAGAATCAAGCAAGATATTGGCGCGATTCCAGTTTTCTTCGTCATCACCGTTCACAAGGTCATTGGCCGACAAAAGTCCACCTTCGCCTGATCCGCCTTCGCCGCTGACAAAGGGGCTGGCTTTTGGCATGTGTTGTAACATCACGCCCCCTGCGCGCCAATGTTCCGGCACACCGGGTTCAATGGATTTTCCAAAGCTCAGCGCAAAGCGCGTGGGAAGTTGTTCAGATTGCGCAAAATAGGCTTCTGCACAGGCGGAGAGGGACCCCCCCGCCAACGGTGTGATGCCTTGGTACGGTTTCATTCCGTTGCCTTGGTCCATCATGATGGCGAAATATCCCTCACCTACTTGGTCAAAGGGGGCACCCGTCGTCAGGCGTTCGGCGTCAAAGCTGGCATACGCGCGGATGCGTGCGGGTTCACCATCGTCGGTTGGGCCGTAATAATCGGTTGCAATCATGCGAACAGCACCGCGCGATTGAACCTGAAGCGATAATTTCCAGCGCAGTTTGATCGATTGACCGATCAATGCTGTCAAAAGTGCCATTTCGGCAACCAATGCTTCGACCTGTTCGGGGTATTCGTGCTGTTTCAAGACGCCACTGAGAACGCCATCCAAACGGGCCACGCGCCCGCGAACATCGGCTTTGTCCAATTGGAACGGTAAAACTGTGTCGTCCCATGCAATCTGTTGTGCGTCAATCATGTCGTTTCCACTTCCAGTCTTTCCCGTCGCATACAGCTTCTATATAGGTGGAGCAAGAGTGGTACCAAAGGTAATCTCGTATGAAAAGATTTGGTGAACCCGTAATCGCGGGGCAAAAGTATATCCCTCGGCCTGGGTCCTATGTGATTTTGCATCATGGGGATCAGGTGTTGTTGACGTTGCAAGATGGACCTGATCCCGAATTCCAACTGCCCGGTGGCGGGGTGGAACGCGGCGAACATCCTATCCCTGCGTTGCATCGCGAAGTGATCGAAGAAACGGGTTGGATCATGGGAACACCGCGCAAAATCGGGGTGTACAAGCGATACGCCTACATGCCCGAATATGACATGTGGGCCGAAAAAATATGTTCGGTTTATGTCGCGCGACCCTGTTATAAGCTGTGTGACCCATTGGAAGACGCCCATAGCGCCCATTTCATGTCCATCGATTCTGCCATCGAATTGGTCGACGACGACGGGCAAAACGCATTTCTGCGGGCGTATTTTGGGCGTTAGTCGGATGATGCCTCTGGCATGACCTCGATCAACAGGATGGAAATGTCGTCTGGAAAGGCTGCGCCGCCTGTGTAGCTTTGTAAATCATCCATGATGGCCGCGACTAAATCGGGGCCAGTTTTTTCAGGATGACGCGACAGGATGTTTTGAAATCCGCGTTCTTCCAAAAGTGTTCCATCGGCATCAGGACATTCCGTAATGCCGTCGGACGCGATGAACAATCTATCGCCGTCCGTCAGAATGAATTTGACCGTGTTATATGAGGTCCCCTCTATCAACCCGATGGGCACGCCGGTTGAGCCGCATAGGGAAAACTGCCCATCCGCGTGTTGGATAATCGGATGAGGGTGTCCCGCTTGGGACAGTGTCACTTGCCCTGTTTCCATATCCAGATTGGCTAAGGACATCGTGAAATAGAGGTCGGTATCCATTTCATCCAAGACCCGTTGGTTCAAAAGCGCCAACACCTCTTGGGGGGGTAATGGGGCAATCCCGCCTGCGTGATTTATGTCCAACGCGATGTTATGTTCCGCCGATCCCGACGATAAAAAACCCGCAAGCCGCGCGGTAAACAGGGCCGAGCTGATGCCGTGACCGGACACATCAATTCCGAATAATCCCAGATGCCGATCGCCCGCAGGAAAGAGCCCCACCAAATCCCCGCCAACGTGACCTACGCTTTGCAAAAATTGGGTAATGCGATACCGACCGATGGTTATGTTTGGATCCCGTATCAAAGATTGCTGTAACTTCTTGGCTTCAACCAAGTCATTATCAATCGCCAAATACAGTTTCTGCAATTCGCTTAGCGTTTCGGAAATGATGGCATTGCGCGAATGTAATTCCCGTTCCATCGACAAAATGCGTTCGCCCGCCGTAATCCGTGCGCGCAATTCATAGGCATTGACCGGCTTGGCCAGAAAATCATCGGCCCCCGTTTCAAGCCCTTGGGCAATGTCATTTTTTTCCGACTTGGACGTCAGTAAAATGAAGTAACTATAATGGTCTGGATACAGCGCACGGAATTCTTTGCAAAACTCCAACCCAGACATGCCGGGCATCATCCAATCCGAAAAGACCAGATCAGGATATGTGTCGCGACAAAGCGCAAGCGCCTGATGCGCATCGGTGGCTTCGGTTACCGAGAACCCCCAACGGGTCAACATCGATGACAGGATCCGTCGCTGCAGGCGGCTGTCGTCCACGACCAGAACATTGCGGATCGCCTGCGTGGTTGGACTTGGATCTGCCGCCTGCTGCACTGGCACCTCGTAAACTTGTTACCTGATTGTTCTAAGGGGGCAGGATTAACACAAGATGAATAGGGACAATTCGAAATACTACAATTTGAACATCAACACCCTGTTTACGGTTTGGCGGTCATAACAGATCTGGGAAAGATAGGAGGGTGCCATGATAAATTGGGATCGTGTCGATGAATTGCGTCACGAAGTTGGGCCAGAAGACTTTAACGAAGTGATTGAGCTGTTTTTGGAAGAGGTGGACGATACAATTTCCACCTTGGGTATGTGTGATGGAAATAGAACCCTGGAAGAACAGTTGCATTTCCTAAAAGGCAGTGCGCTTAACATCGGGTTTTCGGACTTTGCGTCCCTGTGCCACGCGGGCGAAACCGCATCTGCCCAAGGACAGGCGGATCAGGTGGACATCGCCGAGATCCAAGCGGCCTATGGCGCGGCACGGGCAGAGTTTTTGATGAAAACGGACATCCGGTATGTCGCCTAGTCAGATCAACAAATGGATTTTTTCCGGATGGGTTGATCCTGTTTCATCCATCGCCTTGCGCCGAAGTTTTCGCATTCCGCGAATCCAGCGGTCGCAATCATTGGCTTTGTTTTGGGTGTAGGTTTCGACAATGGGGTGGGGCAAGATCAAAAACCGTTCCGCCGCAATCCCATCCATCACAGCGGTTGCTACATCGGCGGGCGTGATCAAACCGTCATGTTTTGGGGCATCGGCGGGGTCTGCATATCCTAACATATCCGATGCCACATATTGCGGGCACACGACCGAAACAGCGACACCATCATCCCCGTGTGAAATGGCAAGGGATTCTGCAAGGCTGATCGCGGCGGATTTGGTCGCGCTATAGGGGGCGTCCCCAATTTGATTCAACAATCCGGCCGCAGAGGCGATGTTGATCATATATCCACTCCGCCGTTCAATCATGGCAGGCAACAACCGTTGCGCGGCCCACACATGGGCCATGACGTGGATGTCCCATGCTTTTTGCCACACCGCGTCTGGTGCGGATGCGGCATGGGTTGGATCGCCGCCGATGATACCCGCATTTGAAACAAAGATATCAATCGAGCCCAGATCACGTTCAACCGCATCAATCATCGCTGTGATGTCTGTCGCACGTGTCACGTCGCATTGAAGCGGCAGCGCGCCAATGTCTTGGGCCGTTTTCGATACCGCATCGATGTTTAGATCACAAATCGCAACCTTGGCGCCATGTGCAATCAACGCTTCGGCGATGGCGCGTCCGATCCCACGTGCGGCCCCTGTGACAACCGCGATTTTACCCGCGACGTGCATCAGATGACAAACTGCGACAGCAGATCGTCATTCGTGATGTCGGAATAGGTAAATCCAGCCTGTTCCAACCGCATGAAAAACCCGTCAAACTGTTCGGGGGATTTTGTTTCAATACCGATTAGGATCGACCCGAAATTTCGCGCGGATTTTTTGAGATATTCGAACCGCGTAATGTCGTCTTCGGGGCCCAAAAAGTTCAAGAATTCCTTTAGCGCACCAGGACGTTGGGGCATGCGAAGGATCAGGTATTTTTTCACACCCATAAAGCGCTGGGCGCGTTCTTTGACTTCGGGCAGGCGTTCGAAATCGAAATTCCCGCCTGAGGAAACACAGACAACCGTGCGCCCGCGGATCGCTTGGCCCAGATCTTTTAGGGCATCAACGGCCAAAGCGCCGGCGGGTTCCAATACTATGCCTTCGACGTTCAACATATCCAGCATGGTGGTGCAAATACGGTCTTCGGGAATGCGTAGCACATTGGCAAGGCCCACGCCTTTTAGCCGTGCAAAGGTCTTTGCCCCGATTTGGCCAACAGCGGCCCCATCGGCAAATGTATCAACCTTGTCCAATTTCACAGGCTTGCCTGCTATCAATGCCGCCCACAGACACGCGCCACCCAAAGGTTCAACCAATGAGAAATGACACGCCGTATCGAAATAACTGATTACACCTGACGACAATCCGCCACCGCCCACGGGCAGGACGATGTGATCAGGTGCGCGGCCCAGTTGCTTTTCGATTTCAACAGCGACCGAGGCTTGCCCTTCGATCACGTCTTCATCATCAAAGGGGGATAGGAAATGCGCCCCTTCATCGCTGCAATAGGCCTGTGCCGCACGCAAACAATCGTCGAAATAGTCCCCGATCAGTCGAATTTCGATATTTTCGCCCCCGAAAATCTGGGTCTTTTGGATTTTCTGTTGCGGTGTTGTCACCGGCATAAAAATGACCCCATGCACGTCGAAATGACGACACATATAGGCCACGCCCTGCGCGTGATTGCCTGCGGATGCACAGACAAATTTGCGTTGTTCGGCGACCACCTTGCGCATCGCATTGAACGCGCCGCGCAGTTTATATGATCGAACGGGGCTTAGGTCTTCGCGCTTGAGCCAGATATCAGCATCATATTTCGCAGACAGGTGTTCATTGCGCTGCAATGGCGTGTCTTCGAACACGTCACGCATCGCGGATTCGGCAGTTTGGGCAAGTGATTTGAAATCGGTCATGCAAAATGTGTGGCGCAGGAAATTGATTGATGCAAGCGTATATCTGCATTCCACGAGATATACTTTTGCATACCGAAACTGATAAAATTGGGTTCAAAACGCAGGATTTTCTTGGCCTATCCTTGCCCCCGTACGCAAAAGACTGTATCGCGCTTGGCAACGCAAACTGGGGGATTCCGCATGTCCGCACCGAAAAAAGTTGTACTGGCCTATTCTGGTGGCCTTGATACATCCATCATCTTGAAATGGCTGCAAACCGAATACGGTTGTGAGGTCGTGACCTTTACCGCCGATTTGGGCCAAGGCGAAGAGCTTGAGCCAGCGCGCCAAAAGGCAGAAATGTTGGGCATTAAGCCCGAAAACATCTTTATCGAAGATGTGCGCGAAGAATTCGTGCGTGATTTCGTGTTCCCGATGTTCCGCGCTAATGCGGTGTACGAAGGACTGTATCTATTGGGTACGTCGATCGCGCGTCCGTTGATTTCCAAGCGCTTGGTTGAAATCGCGGCCGAAACAGGTGCAGATGCTGTTGCGCATGGTGCCACAGGCAAAGGGAACGATCAGGTTCGGTTTGAATTGTCGGCATATGCGCTTGATCCGAACATCAAGGTGATTGCGCCTTGGCGTTTGTGGGATCTGACCAGCCGCACCAAATTGTTGCAATTTGCAGAACAAAACCAAATTCCAATCGCCAAAGACAAGCGCGGCGAAGCCCCGTTTTCTGTCGATGCAAACCTATTGCATACCTCGTCTGAGGGTAAGGTTTTGGAAAACCCTGCCGAAGAGGCGCCAGATTACGTGTACCAGCGTACCGTCCACCCAGAAGACGCGCCAGACACACCAGAATTCATCGAAGTGACCTTTGAAAAGGGCGATGCCGTTGCGATCAACGGCGTGGCGATGTCCCCAGCGACACTTTTGACCGAATTGAATGAATACGGCCGCAAACACGGTATCGGTCGTTTGGATTTCGTGGAAAACCGCTTTGTCGGCATGAAATCGCGCGGGATTTATGAAACACCAGGCGGCGACATCCTGCTTGAGGCGCATCGTGGTATTGAACAAATCACCTTGGACAGTGGTGCAGGGCATCTAAAAGACAGCATCATGCCCCGCTACGCAGAGCTGATTTATAACGGCTTCTGGTTCAGCCCAGAACGTGAAATGCTGCAAGCCTTGATCGACAAAAGCCAAGAAAACGTCACAGGTACAGTGCGCTTGAAACTGTACAAAGGATCCGCACGTACTGTGGGTCGCTGGTCCGAGTATTCGCTTTATTCCGAAGCGCATGTGACATTCGAAGATGATGCCGGTGCCTATGACCAAAAAGACGCAGCAGGGTTTATTCAATTGAACGCACTGCGGTTGAAACTATTGGCTTCCCGCAAACGTCGGGTATCCTGAGATAGCCGACAGTTTTTGGCGGGTCGGGTAACCGAGCGCACGTAAATTACAGCTACGACACAGTGACCTGTCGTAGCTGTATTTGTTTCAAGGGATGACAATTTTCTTTCCCCACGGCGCAAACGCGGTACATTGGGGGCAGTAATAATTCAAAAACGGATCCAAGATTAGATGCATAATCCCGAAACACCGCTGTATGTTGTTGGTGATATCCACGGCCATCTGGACACATTGATTGACGCACTGGATTTGATCGCAGTTGACGGCGGACAGGATGCAAAGGTCGTTTTTGTTGGGGATTTGGTGGATCGTGGGCCCGACAGTCGCGGAGTGATTGAGTATCTGATCAATGGGATTGCCAATGGTCAGGATTGGACCGTGTTAAAGGGCAATCATGATCGCATGTTCGAATGGTTCATGGAAAGCCCCCCGCGTCATGACCCGCATTTGTTGGTCGATATGCATTGGTTTCACCCGAAAATCGGTGGGATTGAAACCATGGCGTCGTATGGGGTCGAGGTCATTCCAATGACGTCGCGCTTGTATCAAGTGCATGCACTTGCCCAAGACGCAGTCCCACAGGCGCATGTGTCATTTCTGCGCTCTCTCAAGCTGTCACATATTGTGGGGAATTTTGTCTTTGTTCATGCAGGGCTTGATCCGGCTGTGCCACTGGATCGGCAGGCCGAAAACGATCTGCTCTGGTTGCGCCCGACATCTGTGATTTATCCCGATGATATGGGGTTCACCTTGGTTCATGGGCATACGCCCGAAAGCATTCCCAAATATTACGGAAATCGGATCAATGTCGATGGTGGTGCGGCGTTCGGGAACCCAATTGTGCCTGTTGCTTTGATTGGGTCCGATGCGTTTTTGTTGACAGCCCATGGGCGTGTCAAAATGGAAATATCAGCCGCGGATTAGGCGGACTGCATTTCCGCAACAATCGCTTGTGCTGCGGCGCGTGGGTCTGCGGCCTTCCAAATTGGGCGACCAACGACGATGTGGTCGGACCCGTTTTTGATGGCATCTGCGGGTGTTGTGATCCGTTTTTGATCGCCCGCATCGGCGCCTGCAGGGCGCACACCGGGCGTCACGATCAAACGGCCTGCGGATTCAGGCAGCGCGCGGATCAATCCTGATTCCTGTGGCGATGCGATCACCCCATCGGCCCCCGCATCAAATGCGCGTCCTGCGCGTTCGACAACCAGATCCTGCACATCGCCTGCTTTGTACATCGAGCGATCCAAATCCTCGCGATCAAGTGAGGTTAGAATAGTTACGGCCAAAATCTTTAGGTTTGATCCTGCGGCGCCTTCTTTTGCGGCGCGAATAACGTGGGGATCGCCATGAACCGTCAGGAAATCCAAGTCATATTGCGCGATGCCGCGCACAGCCGCTTCGACCGTGGCGCCAATGTCAAAGAATTTCATATCCAGAAAGATGCGTTTGCCATGTTCTTGCTTGAGCTCATTGGCCAAAGCCAATCCACCGCCCGTCAACATGCCAAGCCCAATTTTATAAAAGGAAACCGCATCACCCAGTTTTGTCGCAAGATCCAGTCCAGCAACAATATTGTGAACGTCCATAGCAACAATCAAACGGTCATCAGACATGCGAATTCTCCTTAGGCAAAAACTTTGCGTGTCTTACATGTTTGACGGTGTCAGTCAAGCAACCCGAGACATCAGCATATCATGAACCGTGACGCTGCGCACTTCACGGGGGATATGACCATTTCTGCGGATTTTTGCTTTGGCTTCGGCCAATAATAAGGGGTGCGGATCCATGATGTCGCGGTGATCTTTTGGCGTGACAGCGCATTCGATATGCACCAACCCTTGTTCTGTTTCAAACGTGACCAGACCAAAAATCTGTTGACCTGCGTGCACAACACGCACATTTGAAAACCGCGCCGAGATAATATGCATTGTGATGATCCTTTCGTATATTAAACAATCACAGTGGATATCAAAGTATATATTGGGATTGATATTAGTCTGTTGGGATATATTTTATGAAAAAATCTTGAATTTTCGTGCGAGACCCCCAATTTTTTAACCAAGGTCACACCAAATCGTGCCGACTATCGGGCGAGACATGTGATGCTTATGAAAGGAGAATACCATGGACTTGACCAAGTTCACGGAGCGTGCTCGTGGTTTCATTCAAGCCGCTCAAACCATCGCAATCCGCGAAAATCACCAACGTATTTTACCCGAACACATCCTCAAGGCGTTGATGGATGATGATCAGGGATTTGCCACAAACTTGATCGCAAAAGCAGGCGGAAACCCTGCACATGTGCGCGCGTCGTTGGATCAGGCGATTGCAAAACTGCCCCGCGTCGAAGGATCGGCACAGGCCTATATCGACAATGCGACGGTCAAGGTTCTTGGCGACGCCCAAGATATCGCGAAAAAAGCCGGTGATCAGTTTGTTCCTGTAGAACGCGTTCTTATGGCGTTGGCCATGGTGAAATCTGCGGCCAAAGATGCGCTTGACGCAGGCAAGGTGTCTGCCCAATCCATCAATTCTGCAATCAATGACATCCGCAAAGGCCGCACCGCCGATAGCGCCAGCGCCGAAGACAGCTATGACGCGTTGGAAAAATACGCGCGTGATCTGACAGCAGCGGCCCGCGATGGCAAAATCGATCCCATCATTGGGCGCGATGATGAAATTCGTCGTGCGATGCAAGTTCTGTCGCGTCGCACCAAAAACAATCCCGTGCTGATCGGTGAACCCGGTGTCGGCAAGACCGCCATCGCCGAGGGAATGGCATTGCGGATCATCAACG
>Ga0255753_1001718_pt1 | contig 25379 bp, 17 predicted proteins | sample 041ome_10_FD_179953 | JGI IMG/M metagenome (GOLD analysis project Ga0255753, IMG submission 179953) | Coastal salt marsh microbial communities from the Groves Creek Marsh, Skidaway Island, Georgia - 041412US metaG (version 2) | ecosystem: Environmental > Aquatic > Marine > Intertidal zone > Salt... | reverse complement strand
TAACCTCAAGTCCTCTTAGATAGGTCAAACTAACCGCTAAGGTAGAATGTCCCATAGCTTTCTGCAGTTTACTTAGTGAACCTGTTCTTTTATAGATTTAAATACTCTCAATCTATTAATATTATTAGTTGTTAATAGAAATAAGTAAATTAGTATTTCCAAATCTTACTAAATGAAAAAGCTATTCTTCCTACTTAGCATCTTCGCTATTGTTTTATCCTGTTCTTCAGACGAAACCTCAACACCTGTTACCCCACCACCTGCTCCAATAGTTAAATACACTATAACCTTATCTGCAGGAGAAGGAGGAACTGTCTCTACCACAGGAGGTGAATATGAAGCAGGACAAACAGTCTCTGTTACAGCAACTCCTCAAGGAGAGTATGTATTTACAAGTTGGTCTGATGGCAATACAAACCCTACAAGAAATATTATTGTTGATGCCACTAAAACGATAAATGCAAATTTTGAAAAAAGAAAATATGTGCTCTCATTAAATTTTGTTGGAGAGGGTGAGGTAATTGAAGAAATAGTAAACTCAGGCAGAACAACTGAATATGATTCAGGCACGACCGTGAAGCTGACTGCCCAAGCAGCAGCTGAATGGGTATTTGTAGGATGGACAGGTGATATAGAATCTACAGAAGAATCTGTTCAGATAGTAATAGGAGAGCCTAAAGAAGTTACAGCCACCTTTGAGAAGAAGAAGTATCCTTTATCAGTTAATATTGAAGGAGAAGGTGAAGTAATAGAAGAAATAGTTAATTCAGGTAGAACTACTGACTATGATTCAGGGACTACAGTTAAACTTAAAGCAGTGCCTGCTGACGGATGGGATTTTGTTGAATGGGAAGGTGATTTAAATGGTAACTCAAATCCTCAACAAATAAACATTATGGATTCTAAAACTGTAAAGGCTGTATTTAAAGAAAATTTACAGTCAGAGATTTTAGCTTTACTATATGACAAGTGGAACTTAAAAACAACAATCTCAAAAAAGGTAACATCAAAATCACAACAAGACTTTGTTATTTTTACTTCAGCTAATAAATTCATTTTAAATATCAATGAGGTAGAAAGGAGAGGAAGTTATATTATTGAGAATGATAATATTATTTTAGAGGGTTTAGGTAATATTAAAATCAATGAAATCTCAGAAAATACTATAAACTTAAATATAGATACAAGCGATTTTTATGTAAAAGATATGATAGCATATTCTGACAAAAGTTATTCTGATGGTGATTGTATTACTTTTCTTGAGTGTGCTGAAAATAAAACATATTCTATTTTAAGTGACGGTTTTTATAGTGCTTTAAAAAAAACTTATCAGGATGAATTTTTCATTCTTAAATTTATGAATAACCCTAAAGATTGGATTGAAATTTATAACAATAGAAAATTTTTTAAAATCTTCGCACTATCTGATAATGTGCTTCCAATAAATTTAGATTTTACTTCAATAAATTATAGTGAGATTGATTTCGATATTCCGATTTACACTGAGTGTAATCAGGCAGATTGGGCATTATTTACGAACACTAATTTGGTTTTACGAAACAATATAATTGTAGATAATTATACAATTCTTGAAAAAAATCTATATGATAGAATTTCTTTTTCAATGACAGACAATATTGGAAATCAGCTTGTAAAAATTGAAATTTCACTAAACATTGATAATACATTAAAAGTTCAAACAACCTTTGATGCATCTTTTTTTGACCTTCCAAAAGACTATACTTCTTCTTTTTATTTAAAGGAGCGAACAATGACATTACCATCTGAAGAAAATATTTGTCAAGTAAATGATATGAGTCATCTAATTGATGAGGAATTAATTATAACCCCTCTTTCATATTGGCATTTATTACTAACTAATTGGGGCTTTAATGAATTGCTCAATAATTAAACCATAGGCATATCTTCTTCTTCCAACTCACTTACTTCTAAACCTCTTAGATAGGTTAGACTAACCGCTAAAGAACTATGACCCATAGCCTTTTGTAGTTTACTTAGTGACCCTGTTCTTTTATAGATTTCTATAGCTCCTGAATGTCTAAAAGAGTAAAGTGTTTGGTCTTGTTCAAGTAGCTTAGAAACCTTCTTAAAACGCCCCCAAATGGTCTTAAAATAGTCAGGGTTAGGTGCTTTAGTTTTTCCTGTAAATATGTTGAGGTTATTATCTCCTTTATTCAAAAGTTCTCTAACGTAAGAAGGCACAGGAACTATTCTATTTCTACCTGATTTATTTCTACTGCCTGATAATTTAATATAAGACAAATCTGCTGTAAAGTCTCCCCAAGTAAGTTCTCTAACCTCTCTATGTGGTCTTAGAAGACAACCATAAGTCATTATGCAACACAGGTATAGATTATAGTTGAAAGCCTTTATTTCGTTTAAAATTGCAGGGATATCATCAAACGGTTTGTTGAGGTTTGACTTACTCTTAATAGACTTAATGTTCTGCATTGGATTACTATCCATACCTAGTTTTTTAGCCTCGTTAATTAAGACGCTTAGATGCCTTCTGATAGAGTTATAACTAACTGAACAAGTAAAGTGATTAAGATAAGATTCAACGCTCTTAGAGTTGATTAAACCACCCTTAGAATGGCTTAAAAGACCTCTTAAAACATACTCTAGCATAGATATATACTTATCGGAGTAGTTCTCCTTAGATTTTCTATTAAGAGCCATCTTGAGGTAGTCAATGTCTCTAAGTTTGCCAGTAACTAAAGACTCTTTATTATACTCCTTAAAAACACCTCCATTAGTTAAGTATTTATAGACCTCAGCGGCTAGGAGCTGAGCCTTATCATATCTCAAGTTATCAGGATAAGAGTTAGGGTCTAAATCTATACCTATTCTTCTACCATTAAACAACCTATACCTTTTACTATTGATATAGAAAAACACATAAACTCTCTTGTCTTTACAGACACAAATCTTTGGATAGTTAACACTCATTCTGACACCTATTTGACAGTTAAACAATAGTTAGCTGTAATAGAAGTGCTTGAATGCTCAGTGGTTAGAAGGGCTTTGCCCGCTAAGGCGTTAGCCGATAGCATCTGACTGTTAATCAGAGGGTCCTTGGTTCGAGCCCAAGAGGGGGAGTTTTAAAAAAAGCCTTTACAGAAATGTAGAGGCTTTTTTTGTTCCCAAAATTGTTCCCAGATATAATTTACATATTCCAAAACCTCTCTTTTTGAGTCTATAATTAAGGTAAATTTGTGGATATAAATTTAATTTAACTAACCAGATAATTATTTTGTAAACCAACAAGGCTAGGATTGCCTTAATCCCTGCTATTGCACAAACCCAAGCATTATGAATATAGGCAAAGAATACGCATCATTCCTTAATCAATTTGAGTGGAATTACTTTATCACTTGTAGAACTCCTTACAGTATTTATACAATGACAGTAAGAAATTGGATTACAAAGCTTCTACAAAAGACCAGTAAGGTTGAACAAGTGTTTTATGTATCAGAAAGAGACAAGGGAGACTATAACAATACACATGTTCATATGCTGATTGGCACTAATTCAGACATAACTTACAAGGAGATTAAGTATGGCATGGGTAATGTATCAGTTGGAGACTATCAGCCAATATATGATAGTGAAACAGTATGTAAGTATGTTACTAAGTATGTAGGGAAAGATGTAGACTACGACATCATGTTTAAAAGCTAAAAGTTTCTATCTAGCACTCAAATAAATAAAGGGGTGTGGGTTTTAGAAAACAGTTTTTCTTTTAAGCTACATATTTCATAAAGTGGTATATAACCCCAATTCATGTAGTATGAATTCACAAGGTTGAACTATAAACTTTCTAGTATCTTACAAGCTATCTCATCAATAGCAGTCTTTGACATTTGACATATTCCTTTGGAGTCAATTAGGTTGAGTTTCCTAAGGTTATTTACGGGCAAGAGCTTTTGTTAGCCATAATGTGATGTTAAGTCGATTCTAAAAAAACTACTTTCTAGTTTCTTGAATCTATAGATTTTGTAATTTCTTTCACTTTGCGAACTACTAATGGAATAGCAGGATAAACCATCATGTGGCCATATCCTTGAAGTTCATAAATTTCTGTTTTTTTGTGCTTAATAAGTTGCATCATACGCCACATATATGCGTTTTCTTCATAACGACCTAACATTTCCAATTCACGATCACCTGTGATGATGATGTAAGGCGGAGCATCAGCTCTTATATGATGTAATGGTGCCCATTTATCAACTAGGGGCGTCAAGGGTCCTATGCCAGATTCTTCACGAACTGTCATGTGTGTGATGGTGTGTCCGCTAAGAGGAATAAGTCCAGCAATTTGATCGGCATCGATATTATAGTTATTTAAGAAATGTTTGTCTAATCCTAACATGGAAGTTAAGTAACCTCCAGCAGAATGACCCGACAGAAAAATTTTATCTTTGGATCCACCTAATTCTTCAATGTGATTAAAAGTCCAAGCTACTGCTGCTGCTGCATCATCAATCACAACTGAGGTGCTTACCTGTGGAAAAAATCGATAATTAACCGCAATTACTGCTATTTCATTTCCTTTTAGGTTTTCAGGGATGATCTTATCACCTCCTTTAAGTCCTCCACCATGAAAGTATACTAAAGTTGGAAAATCACTCACTCCTACTGGAATATAAGTATCCAAAACACAGCGCTCTTTTTGATAATCGTTTTTATAAAATGAATCTGATTTATACTTGATGTTTTCTGTAAGTACATAACTTACTTGTGATAGGCTAACTTGACTAAATAAACTAATAACTATTATTATAATTTTTTTCATATCGTTTGATTTTTTTTATTTTAAATACCAAAATTTTTTTCAAGTGATTTTACAATTCAATATACGGATTTAACGGAAATGAGAAAAAATGCTTTTTGTAAAGTAATATTGATTAATGTATTGAGAAATAGCTAAATATAAATCTGACTATTGGTATGATACTTAGTGTAAATGATTTTAATAAATTTTAAATTAGTATCATTAATTTTAATAATTAAATTAAGATAGGATATCTTTTTATTTCGGCACATAAATTATAATGCCAATAAATTTATCTTCAACCAGGCAACATGAATTCACAATGTTGAACTAACTAACTATCTAGTAGCAGATTTGCCATTTTATTAATAGTAGTTTTTTTGTTTAATAGATCTCATTGGTTTGAATTATGGATAGTTTCCTAAGAGTAATGGAGAGAACGGGTTTGGGCACTCTTTTTCAGCTCTTATTAACTGAAAAAATTTAATTTAAGAGAAATTTAATCTAGAAAATCAAATTTCTAAAATAAAAATTTGACTAGGTTTATTTTTGAAATGAAATACTTAAAAATAAATTGCTTAGGTTAGGTTCAAAGTTTTAGCTAATTATTTATTAAATAATGAGAATTTTCGTAATAATTTTAATTTTATTAGTTTTTGAACCATTAAGTGCTCAAAAGCTTTATCCTCCCATATACAATTATAAAATTTCTGATTATGGAGCAGCACCACAGAATTGGGAAGTTTCTGTGGATGAAATGGGAGCTATATACGTTGCAAATAATGAAGGACTTCTTCATTTTAACGGGGCAGATTGGCAATTGTATAAATTGCCTAATGCGACCATTATTAGGTCTGTAAAAGTAATTGACGATAAGATATATACGGGCTCATATGAAGAGTTTGGGTACTGGAAGAAAAACTCTTATGGACTGCTGGACTATCATTCTCTATCTAATTTAATAGAAGGTTATACCTTTTCAAATGAAGAAATATGGGAAATTGTTACTTTAGGAAACAGAATTTATTTTAGGTCTTTTTCCAAAATATATGAATATCACAACAATGTCATTACCCCTATTGATACTCCTTTTTCTGCAACAGATTTATTTGTTTTTGAAGAATCCCTTTATGTGGCAGGTGATGTTGCAGGTATATTTAAGTTAGAAGATGGTATATTACTTCCAATTAAAGGTTCAGAAATATTCAAAGGAAGGAACGTAAATTCATTATCTGACTACAAAGGAAACTTAATTGTAGGAACAAAGTTGCAGGGATCCTTTGTTTTTTCAGATAATGAATTTACTCCTTGGAAACATCCTTTAAATAATTTTTTAAAAAATTATCAGCTCAATAAAATATTAAAGATATCAGACTCTACACTCGTATTTGGGACTATTAAAAAAGGACTTTTTATTTTATCTACTCAATCTGGAGAGTTTATTAATTTGGATAGAGAGAGGGGCTTACAGAACAACACGGTTTTAGCCATGACATCTTTTAAGGATCAATTGTGGATTGGTTTGGACAACGGTTTAGACCGTATTAAAATAAAAACACCCATTACCTATTACACAGATTATTCAGGAGCACTTGGAACTGTTTATGATTTGGAGGTATATAAAGGAACCATATTTATTGGAAGTAATACGGGCTTATATTATTTGGAAAATAATAAACTACATTTTATAGAAGGCTCTCAAGGACATGTATGGGATCTCAAAAAGATTGAAAACACTCTATTGGCAGGGCATAATACAGGTACTTTTTTGGTAACTAAGCAAGGTGTTTCTAAACTATCAAATTATGCAGGGGGTTATCAAATAATTAATGCGTATGGTAATAGTAATACTTTTCTTCAAGGCACTTATAATGGTGTTATTCTCTATGAAAAAAGTTTAGATCAAACTTGGGTAACAAAAGCAATTAAAGGGATTGACTTTCCAGTTAAACAATTAGTTTTTGAGGGGCCAAGGACGTTATGGGCTGCTCACCCTTATAAAGGGTTTTATAGACTATTACTTTCTGAAGATCTCTCTGAAGTTATTGATAGTCAAGGACACCCTTATTATTCAAATATAAACCCCTATAATGTTAAAGTGTATAATATTAAAAATAGAATAGTATTGCGTTCGAAGGATAATTGGTACACTTATAATTCTATCTTAGACCAATTTGACTTATTCAATGAGTTTGACCTATACGCGAATATGGAGATTATTCATAAAGATGACGACGTTATTTGGTTTTTGTCAAATAAAGAATCAAGAGAAATTATAGCCACTGACCTCAAAAAAAATTTACTTTCTATATCTGAGAAAAGTTTGCAAAATAGATTGGTTCATGGAACTGAAAAACTTATTTCTATTGACCCTAATACATCATTTATTACACTAAACGATGGATTTGGAAAAATAAGTCAAGATAAGCTCGATGAATTTTTAATGCAGATAAAAGTGCAGCGGCCAATATTAAATTTTTTCAGCACTCAATCTAATTATCTTGTATTGTCCGATAATTTTGAAATCCCTTTTAAAAATGCTCAAACAATAGAAATAAAAGTTTCATCTCCTGAACTTATTTCACCAAATTATCAATATCAATTAAAAGGACCTAGATCTGAATCACAAATTATTAAATCGGGGTATATACAATTTCAAAACCTCCCCTTTGGTGAATATAAGCTGGAATTTTCTGCCATTAATATGAATGGAATCGCCTCTATTCCTAATAGTATCTCTTTTTCTATTAAGCCTCCCTGGTATTGGACTCCTTTAGCTTTAATTTCTTATTTAGTTACCTTCATTTTTATTGTTTTAAGTGTTCGGGCCATAACAAAAATTAAAATTAAACGCAAGCAGCGTCAAGTTGAGATGCGTATGAAGCAAGAACAAGAGGAAGCTATTTTAGCCCTAGAGAAAGACAAGTTGGCTAAAGAAATTAAGCTAAAACAAAACGAGCTTACAGGTACAACCCTGGTTATTGCGAAAAAGAACGAGTTGCTTTTGGAATTAAAAGATGTAATTTTAAAAAATGCGAATGCTTTTAAAACTGATAAAGTTCATTCCCCTATAATTTCTAAAATTGAAAAATCAATTGACCACTCTGGCGATTGGGATTCATTTGAAATTCATTTCAAACAATTGCACCAAGATTTTTTTGAAAAAATGCTTGTAAAGTTTCCCTCTCTCACGCCTAAAGATCTAAAATTAGCAGCTTATCTAAAAATGAATTTAAGTTCAAAAGAGATTGCTCCACTAATGGGAATTTCTATTAGGGGCGTAGAAATTCATCGTTATAGACTTAGAAAAAAACTTCAATTGGATAATTCAATTCACCTTAGTAACTTCCTAATCACTTTTGAATAAAGTTTTTAGATTAAATACTACATCTTTAGTACATCATTTTTTTTTTAAAACTACGTCAAAAAATTTTTTTTAGTCAAAATCTTCAATTTTATTAAGGTTTTCAAACTTACTAATTATTTGATGTATTTTTTATGTAGGCAATTTTTAGTTTTTACCTTAAGTTTTTATGTAATTTGGAATTAAACAAACCAATTAATGAAAACATATGAAAATTATTAAGCTTTTTTTGACAATTTCATTTATTCTTTTTCAGAGCTTATTATTTGCCCAGCGCAACAACGCGGTATCTGGAAAAGTTTCTGATTCCAATGGGAACCCACTTGCTGGAGCTTCTATTGTGGTTAAAGGTACAGTAATTGGAACGCAAACCGACTTTGACGGCTACTACAGCCTTAATAATGTGCCAAATGATGCTCTTTTGGTATTTACCTATGTTGGTTACTCTTCCAAAACAATTACAGTGGGCTCACAAACATTGATCAATGTAGAACTTGATGAAGATGCTTCTGCTTTAGATGAGGTTGTATTGGTAGGCTATGGATCTTTAAAAACTAAAGACCTTACCTCTTCCATTACGACTATAAAGTCAGAAGAAATCAATGCAACCCCAACTGGCCAAGCTTTGCAAGCACTTCAAGGAAAAGTAGCGGGTCTGCAAATCGTTAACAATGGTGCCCCAGGACAAGCTCCTGTTGTTAGAATTAGAGGTATAGGATCATATGCAGGCGGCGCTTCCTCCCCTCTTTTTGTGGTAGATGGCATGTTTTTTTCAAATATTGATTTTTTAAACACCGCAGATATCAATACTATTTCTGTTCTAAAAGATGCTTCTGCTGCAGCTATTTATGGAGTTAGAGCTGCTAATGGGGTCGTTATTATAGAAACCAAGTCAGGGAAAAGAAATGCTTCCTCTGAGTTCACCTATGATGCTTATACCGGAATCCAAGTAGCTCAAAATATATTGAAACTAGCTAATTCGGAACAATTCTCGACGATTGCTCTAGAGTCTGGATCAGCACCAGATGCTGAGTTTATTTTAAATGCTATGCAACGTTATGGAAGAAGTAGGGTCAATCCAAATATACCAGATGTAAACACAGATTGGTATGACGAAATAATTAGATCTGCTGCAATTCAAAACCACAGTCTTGGATTTTCAGGCGGAAGTGATAAAGCCACTTATGCTATAGGAGCGAATTATTTTTCTCAAGAAGGGATATTAAAAATGAAGAACCAATTTGAGCGTTTTAACCTTAGATCTAAATTAGATTTTCAGGTGAATGATTGGTTTAAAATTGGTGCGAATGTGGTCTTTAGTAATTCAACTAGATTTGATCCTGAAAATAGCGCTTGGAGGTCTGCGTATTATGCAGTGCCCATTTTACCAGTTTATGATCCAAACAATACCAATGCAACACCTACTAACTACGCTAATGCGCAGGATTTGGGATATAGAGGTGGTCAGAATCCATTCCCAATGTTAGATCTCAATGAAAATAGACTTAAGATAAAAAATATATTATCTAATTTCTACGCGGAGATTAAATTACTTCCCGATCACTTAACTTTCAAAACAGCATATAATCACAATTTCCAAAACATAGAGGGAAGACAGGTAAGGTTGCCTTATTTTGTTGGAAATAATTTTCAAAACGAAAATTCAATACTAGTTAGAAGAATGACTAATGTATCTAATCAGATATGGGACAATACATTGACCTATCAAAATAATTTTGGTAAGCATGATGTTACTCTTTTGGCAGGAACCTCCTTTAGAGATGAGGCCTACGAAATGCTTGGAGCCACCGGTTTAAATTTTCCAACGAACAATGAAGCTTCTTATTATTTGACACAATCCTTGACAACTCCTGAAGAGAGTGTAGTTGATGGTGGAGCAAGAGAATTTGGATTATCTTATTTCAGTAGACTCTCTTACAATTTTAATAGTAAGTATTTATTATACGCAACTTTTAGAGCAGATGGAACCAATAAATACCAAGAAAAGTGGGCTTACTTTCCAACATTTGGTTTAGGCTGGGTGGTAAGCGAAGAATCCTTTATGAAAAACCAACAATTAATAGATTTTCTTAAGTTGAGAGGAAGTTGGGGAGAACTGGGGAATGACAAAGTAGCTGCTAGTTCAGGATCTATTACTTCTTCAGTAGTTAATACGGCACTTGGAGACCAACAATTTAGTGGATTGAGCACTGGAAGTGATTATACTGCTTTAAGGTGGGAGGTAGTAGAGGAGAGAAATATAGGTCTTTCTGCTACATTACTTAAAAACTTATCAATTGAAGCGGATTACTATGTAAGAGATACAAAAGATGCTGTTATTCCAGTAGAACGCCCATTAATTCCAGGTTCAACCAGACAGAATGTAGGTAAAATAAGGAATAGTGGCTTTGAACTTGCTTTAAATTGGAGTCAAACTATAAACCAAGACCTTAGCTTTAGTTTAGGTGCTAACTTAGCTACATTGAACAACGAGGTGTTGGATTTAAATGGGCAGCAATACTTAGACGCAGGTTCTGCAGAATTTAGACAAAGAACTATTGTAGGAGAATCTATTTACGCTTTTTATGGAAGAGAAGTCGCTGGGGTATACCAAAATGAAGCAGAAATTCAAGCTGATCCTGTAGCAGTTGCAAATGGATTGGTTCCTGGAGATTTTAAATATAAAGATCAAGATGGAGTAGAAGGAATAAACGATGATGACAGAGTTGTTTTGGGCTCATTTTTACCATCATATACTTTTGGGTTTAGTACAAATGTAAATTTTAAAAACTTTGATTTCTCGTTGAATGGAATGGGTCAAGGAGGTAATAAAATTTTAAATAGAAAAAGAGGCGAAGTAATATTTACAAATGATACTAATATAGACAGAGATTTTGCCATAAACAGATGGCATGGAGAAGGAACTTCTAATAGCTACCCATCTGCAGCAGGAATTAGAAGAGGTTGGAACCAAAAGTTAAGCGACTATTTTGTGGAAGATGGAGATTTCTTTAGAATACAAAATATTACGCTTGGTTATACAATAAAAAGTATTAAGGGAATTCAAAACTTTCCAAAAACAAGAATTTATTTAACAGCAGAAAAACCATTAACAGTGTTTAACTACAACGGATTTAATCCTGAGGTAGCTAGTGGAGTAGACAATCAAACTTATCCTATTCCAGCCATTTATACTATAGGCTTAAATATTAAAATATAATTTAAACAATATGAAAAATATTTATAAAATACCCGGAATAGCATTATTTATCTGCTTTATGCTTGTGCTTAATGCATGTGAAGAAAAGCTAGACGAACCTGCATTGAACAATACCTTTGCAGGAGGGACTGACTTTTCTAAAACTGATGACATCATATTATCCATTGTTGGTGTTTATGAGGCTTTTCAATCTAGAGGATGGGAGCAACCGCTTTTGATATCTGTAAGAGGAGACGACGTTAACTCAGGAGGTCTCGGAGATCAACAAGACTTTACAGAAACGGATTTATTTAATTATAACAAAGATTATTGGATGTACAATTCACTTTGGGAGAATGTATATAAAGACGTTATTTCTGCTCATACTGGAATGGAGCAGATGGAAAGATATAAAGAATTGGCAGACGCAGAAGGGAAAAAATTAGCAGACCAATATATTTCTGAAGCAAAAGTTCTAAGAGCGGTAATGTTGTATCAAATTTCACAAGTTTGGGGAGATGTATTTATTCCTGAAACCTCAAATACAACGGAGTTATTGCAGGTTGAAAAACTTCCTACTCAAAAAGAGGTTATGCAACACATTTCTGATCAAATGGATGAAGCATTAGAATATTTGCCAAAACTAAGGCCTAACGAACGTAAAGATCTTCCTGGTGGAGTTACTTATTATACTGCTCTTGCTGTTAAAGCATTGGCCAACCAAGAGTTAGGAAATTTTCAGGCTACAGCAGACGCTGCAGGAGAAATTATTAATTCAGGTAAATTTTCTTTGTTTGAAGACTTTTACGAACTGTTTAAAATCCCAGGGAAGCTATCTGATGAAAGTATTTTAGATCTTCAGTATTCAGACTATGGCCAAGGCACTGGAGACCGTTCAGGACATTTATATGCTCCCTATGGACCGCAAGGATGGACTCCAGCTGTAGAGGGTGCTGGAAGTGGATGGGGCTTTTTTGAACCGAGTATGAAATTCATAAAATTCATGTTAGATCGTGGAGAAACGGTAAGACTAGAGACCAGTGTTTTATTCACTAATAGAGGAATTGCTTTATTACAGGAAGATACTAAATATGCTGACTTACCTTCATTTGTGAAAAATACGACAAGAGATGGCGACAGAATCAATGATTTTGCAAGGGCATTGTTTTCTAGTGGAAAACACTATTTACCATCCAATCAACTTATCCCTGGAAGAACATCTTACGGAAGTAATAAAAATTTCCCTGTAATTAGATATGCAGAAATATTATTGGTGTATGCAGAAGCTGTTGTTCAAGGGGCTTCACCATCGGCAGGAAGTGCGTTAGACGCCGTAAATTTAGTGAGACAAAGGGCTGGATTAGCTCCTCTATCTGGAGTAAATGTAGACCAAGTTTTAGAAGAAAAATTTGCAGAGCTTTCCATGGAATGGGGCAAGCGTTATTTTGACCTAGTTAGGTTGGGTAGGTATAACGAACTGAATTATGATGGAAGGAGTTTTTCACAAGACAAAAAATTCTTGCCTTACCCTCAAGTGCAAATTGACCAATTCCCCATTTTAGGAACCAAATAAAAAAGACCATCATGAAAAGATTAAAATATATTTTATTATCATTTATTACTGCTGGATTTTTATGGAGTTGTGAAGAAGGTATAGATCCAATAACCGCTGTATCTCCTCCTGCAGATGCTTCTGCTCCACAGATTATAATTAATTATCCATTAGAAGGAACAAAAATTAAAGTATTAGAAGTTTTAACTTCGGTTAGCTTTGATTTTGAAGTGACAGACGACGTTGAAATTGCTAATGTGAAAGCAATTATAGATGGGATAGAACTGGCATCTTATTCCAATTTCACAGATTATAGAAGGTTTTTACAGTCAGGCTTGGAATATACTGCACTTGCAGACGGAATCCATGAATTTACCGTTATAGGAACAGATTTAGACGGAAAAACAACATCTAAGTCAGTATTTTTTGAAAAAGAGCCTGCTTATGTAAAAAAGTACCAAGGAGAAATTCTATATATGCCTTTTGACGGCGACTACGTAGATCTTATAAGTTTCAAAAGAGCTAATGTTGTTGGCACACCAGGTTTTGCTGGAGAATCTTTGGCGGGAACAAATGCCTATGCTGGTGCAACGGATTCTTACCTTACTTTACCAACTGAGGGACTGACAAACAGTGCTTTTTCTGCAGTTTTTTGGACTAAAATCAACAATATTCCAGACCGAGCTGGCATATTAGTGATGGGTCCAGAGGATCCTAACAGTTCTACCACTCAAAACAATAGAAAAAGTGGTTTTAGACTCTTCAGAGAAAACGGTGCTAACGGGGCGCAGCGTTATAAACTCAATGTAGGTAATGGTACTGGAGATCATTGGATAGATGGAGGTAAAGCTGCAGATGTTAACCCTAATACAGGTAAATGGGTTAGTATGGCCATTTCTATTTCTCAATCAAAAGCAAGTTTTTACATTGACGGTGAACTTGTAAAAGAAGGTAATATTAACGCATTGGATTTCACAGGTTGTGACATTCTTTCCATAGGATCTGGATCACCTAGGTTTAATGGATGGAACCATAAATCGGACCTGAGTTATATTGATGAGCTCAGAATATTTAACAAAGCCCTAACAAAAGCAGAAATTCAGAAAGTAATTTCTGACGATTCAGGCTTAGATTTAGAGGATTACCAAGGAACTTTTGATGGAGAGATTTTTTATATGCCATTTGACGGCAGCAATAAAGAAATGTTCTCCAAAAAAATGGCAACGCAAGTTGGAAATACAGGCTTTTTAGGTTCTGGAAAAGTGGGTACAGATGCATTTAAAGGATCCGCAGAAGGATATTTAGAAATGCCAACCAATCAATTAACAAATGAATCCTTTAGCGCCACTATGTGGTATAAAGTAGACACTTCGTTAGATCGTGCAGGAATTTTAGTCATGGGAGCGCCTGACGAAGGTAAAGATGCAGACAGTCAAAACAATAGGAAACACGGATTTAGGCTTTTTAGAGAGGGAAATGCTGAGTCTCAAATTTTTAAAGTAAATGTTGGGAATGGTACTGGTGATCACTGGGTAGACGGAGGTAATGCTGCAAGAATTGACCCCACTAAAGATGAATGGGTACACTTAGCTTTTACACTTAATTCATCAAAAGCTATTTTTTATCTCAACGGAGAAGTAGCCAAAGAGGTAGATACCAATGGACTTGATTGGACCAACTGTGATGTATTGTCTATAGGATCTGGAAACCCAAGATTTAACGGCTGGAATCATAAAAATGACCCCAGTGCTATAGATGAACTAAGAATTTTTGATAAATTTTTAAGTGCAGATCAAGTCAAGGCTGTTATGAATGCAAATTAATAAAGAATACATTTTTTTAGCTTTTCTGCTAAAGCATAATGTCAACCAATTATGAATTATTATTTTAAGTTAGTTTTAAGTTTAGTTATTGTTGCTGTTACATCCGTATTTACAGGATGTAACAGTATCAATGAAACAGATGAAGCACTTTTGGACCAAGTTCAAGAAGATACTTTTAATTATTTTTGGGAGGGTGCAGAGCCTATTTCTGGATTGGCTAGAGAGCGAATACACTTAGACAATATATATCCTTCTCATGATAAAGACATTATTACCATTGGAGGATCAGGCTTTGGTCTTATGGCAATATTGGTAGGTGTTGAGCGTAATTTTATTAATAGGGATCAAGCATTAGATAGATATGAACAAATTTTAAATTTTTTAGAAAAAGCTGATCGCTTTCACGGAGCATGGCCACATTGGTTATGGCCAACAGGAAAAACTGCACCATTTAGTGCAAAAGACAACGGAGGAGATTTAGTAGAAACCGCTTTTTTAGTTCAAGGTCTTTTAACAGTTCAGGCTTATTTTAGTGAGGACAATCCCAGAGAAAAAGCCATCAGAGAAAGAATACAAATGCTATGGGAAGGAGTAGAATGGAGTTGGTACACAAAGGGTGAAGATGTATTGTATTGGCACTGGTCACCTGAATTTGAATGGCAAATGAATTTTCCTGTGGGCGGTTATAATGAAGCACTAATTATGTATGTATTAGCTGCATCTTCACCAACTTACCCGATAAGTAAAAAGGTTTATGAAAAAGGATGGGCACAAGAGGGAGCTATTGCAGAAGGAATAACCTATTATGACTTACCAACGGTATTAAATCATTACCAGCATGGAGACTCTCCAGTAGGTCCATTATTTTGGGCTCATTATTCTTACTTAGGCTTAAATCCAAAGGGCTTAAAAGATCAATATGGTGATTATTGGAAGCTCAATCAAAACCACGCCAAAATTCATTATAAATATGCATTAGAAAACCCAAATAATTTCAAAAACTATGGTGCAGATATGTGGGGGCTTACTTCCAGCTATTCAATGAATGGGTATGCCGGTCATAGACCAGATAAAGATTTAGGGGTAATTGCACCTACTGCGGCACTATCATCTATGCCCTACACCCCAAATGAGAGCATGGCTTTTTTGAAAAATTTATATATGAATCATGATAGTCTAGTTGGAAAATACGGACCATACGATGCGTTTAGTTTTGAAAATAATTGGACTTTACCTAGATATTTAGCCATTGATCAGGGACCTATTCCAGTTATGATAGAAAATTATAGATCAGGTATTTTTTGGAATTTATTTATGAATAACAAAGATGTTCAAAAAGGATTGGCCGCCTTAGGATTTGTTTATTAAAAATCTCCAATGAAATACGTTTACCTTTTCTTGTTTGCATTGATGTTGTCTTGTAGCCCTCAAGAAGAAATTGAAGGTGGCTTCGGACTATCCCAACTTCCAAAAGATTCTCAACCAGTCTCACCTGAAGAAGAAATTTCAGATCAAGCTTTATTGGATATAGTCCAATCAACTACCTTTAATTATTTCTGGGATTTTGCCCATCCAAAAGCTGGAGCAGCTAGGGAAAGATACCATCCAGGCAATCCAAGCTTTGATCAGAATACGGTTGCTGTGGGTGGCACAGGCTTTGGACTTATGTCTATTATTGTTGGAGTAGAAAGAGGATTTATTACTAAAACTGAAGCAATTTCTAGATTTCAAAAGATATTAAATTTTTTAGAATCGGCAGATCGCTTTCACGGTGCGTGGCCTCATTGGTTAGACGGAAATACAGCAAAAGTTAAACCTTTTAGTGCAAAAGACAATGGAGGAGATATTGTAGAAACAGCCCTATTAGTTCAAGGTTTAATATGTGTTCAAGAATACTTCAATTCTGGAACTGAGATTGAAAAACAATTGTCACAACAGGCCAAAGCCCTTTGGGAGTCAGTTGAATGGAATTGGTTTACAAACGGGAAAGAAACTCTACTGTGGCATTGGAGTCCAGAATTCGGATTCGATATAAACTTAGGCTTAAAGGGCTATAACGAAACACTAATTGCTTATGTTTTGGCGGCCTCCTCTCCTAACTTTTCCATCGGTAAAGCAGCATATGAAAATGGATGGGCATCACAGGGCTCTATTAAATCTTCAAATGAAAGTTATAATTATCCACTTGTGGTTAATCATCCAGGATCACCCTATTTAGGAGGGCCATTGTTTTTTTCGCATTATTCATTTTTAGGTCTCAATCCAAATGGATTGGCCGATGCCTATGTTAATTATGATCAAGCGACCATGAGTCATGCAAATATTAATTATCAATACTGTGTAGAAAACCCCAAAAACTTTCAAGGATATTCGAGAGACTGTTGGGGACTTACTGCTAGTTACACTAGAAACAGTGATGGCTCTAGAGGTTATAAAGCGCATTCACCTGTAAATGATAATGGTGTGATTACACCATCTGCAGCCTTGTCTTCATTTCCATATACCCCTGAATATTCTATGAGAGCCCTTAGATTTTTTTATAAAAACAGAGATAAACTTCTTGGGCCTGCCGGTTTTTACGATGCATTTAGCCCACAATATGGTTTTTGGGTCACAGAGACATATTTAGCTATAGACCAAGGACCAGAAATTATTATGATTGAAAATTATAGAAGCGGCTTGCTTTGGAAGTTATTTATGCAAAATTCACAAATTCAAAAAGGGCTAGATAAATTAGGTTTCGTTTATACTAAATAAAAATTAATGAAAGTATTTTTAAAAGGACTTATACTAAGTGTAATTCTATTACATATTAAATGCAGTGAGGAAAAACCTTTAACTAAAGATCGCATTCCTGAGATTGAGGCCTTGCTCAGTAAGATGAGTTTATCAGAAAAAATAGGCCAACTTAACTTAGTGACTCCAGGAGGGGGTATTGCAACTGGATCAGTTGTCAGTTCAGATGTGGAAGAAAAAATAAAAGCGGGAAAAGTTGGCGGCTTATTTGGAATTTCTGGTCCAGAAAAAATAAAAAAAGCTCAGGATTTAGCTATGAATCATAGCCGTTTAAAAATCCCTTTGTTATTTGGTTCAGATGTGATTCATGGTTACAAAACCACCTACCCTATCCCATTGGGAATTTCAAGCAGTTGGGACTTAAATTTAATTCAAGATTTATCTTCAATGGCAGCAAGAGAAGCTACAGCAGACGGAATTCACTGGAATTTTTCTCCAATGGTTGATGTTTCCAGAGACCCTAGATGGGGTAGGATATCTGAAGGATCAGGAGAAGACCCTTTTTTAGGATCAAAAATAGCAGCAGCAATGGTAAGAGGCTACCAGGGAGACTCTTTAAGTGATCACCAAACAATGGTGGCCTGTGTAAAGCACTTTGCTTTGTATGGGGCCTCAGAGGCTGGGAGAGATTATAATACAGTAGACATGAGTAAGCTCAAAATGTACAATGAATACCTTCCTCCTTATTTGTCAGCCATTAAAGCAGGTGTTGGAAGCGTCATGACTTCTTTTAACACCGTAGATGGTATTCCGGCCTCTGCAAATAAATGGCTTTTAACAGATTTATTGAGAGATGATTGGTCTTTTGACGGTTTTGTGGTCTCAGATTACACTTCAGTAAACGAAATGGTTTCACATGGTATAGGAGACCTTAAAGAAGTATCAGCAAAAGCTTTAAATGCTGGATTAGATATGGATATGGTTGGAGAAGGTTTTTTAAGCACCTTAGAGCAATCCGTAAAAGAAGGCATAGTTTCAGAAGAATCAATTAACAATGCCTGTAGAAGAATACTTGAAGTAAAATATAAACTAGGACTTTTTGAAGACCCATATAAATATATTGACTCTAGTAGACCTACAAAAGATATTCTAACAAAAGAAAACAGATTGTTGGCTAGAAAAGCGGCAAATAAATCTTTTGTTTTATTAAAAAATGAGCATGATATATTACCCTTAAAGCCCAATCAGAAAGTTGCATTAGTGGGTCCTTTGGCAAATAACAAGAATAATATGCTGGGCACTTGGGCGCCAACTGGAAACCCTCAGTTGTCTGTGTCTATTTTAGAGGGATTCAATAATATAGCGCCCAAATTAAATATTTCCTATGCAAAAGGAGCGAATATCTCTGACGACGAATCTTTAGCTAAAAAGGTAAATGTTTTTGGACCTAGAATAGAAATAGACAACAGAACACCAAAAGAAATGATTAACGAAGCAGTCTTACTAGCAAAATCTTCAGACGTGGTAGTTGCTGTTGTGGGTGAAGCCTCTGAAATGAGTGGTGAGTCTGCTAGTAGAACAGACCTAAACCTTCCAGAGTCTCAAAAAAAACTAATTAATGCGTTAGTGTCTACAGGAAAACCTGTCGTTTTAGTCCTAATGAGTGGGCGCCCTTTGACTATTCCTGATGAATTAAAACTAGCTACTTCCGTATTACAGGTTTGGTTTCCGGGAGTAGAAGCTGGAAACGCGATTGCTGAAACAGTCCTTGGCATATCCAACCCATCTGGAAAACTTACGGCTACATGGCCAAGAAATGTGGGTCAAATCCCAATTTATCACAGTCAAAAAATAACTGGACGGCCACAAATGGGAGACGAATTTCAAAAGTTTAAATCTAATTATTTAGATGTGGAGAATACGCCATTATTGCCATTTGGTTATGGTTTGAGTTATACTAAATTCACGTACGGAGCACCAACTTTGTCCAGAGATACCCTATCTGTAGGTAGTAATGTTCGCTTAACTGTATCTGTAACTAACTCAGGAGCTTTTGATGGAGAAGAGGTGGTACAACTTTATATTTCCGATAATAAAAGAAGTATTGCACCTCCCGCGAAAACTCTAAAAGGTTTTAAAAAAGTATTTATTGAAAAAGGAGCAACTCAAGAAGTCATGTTTGACTTAAATGATGAATTATTTAAGTTTTACAATAAAAATTTAATGTTCGTTTTAGAGCCTGGTAATTTTAACCTCAGTATAGGAACAAACTCTCAAAATACCCAATCATTAAACTTGTATGTGGAATAAGGAAAAATTTTTATTCATTTTGGTATTTGTTTCCCTGAGTATTAATGCACAAGAACGCTATTTGGAGACAGTATTTAAAGGCGTTGGGGTGGAAACATTCAGTTACTATTCTAATCTTGAGCTGGATGTCTACACCCCCCTTAATGACACAGAAACTAATAGGCCCTTGATATTACTAGTGCACGGAGGAGGTTTTTCAGGAGGTAAAAGAGACAATCCTTTAGAGCGTTCGTTTTCAGAAGACATGGCCCAGAGAGGTTATGTAGTTGCCTCAATCAGCTATAGGCTTACAAGAAAAGGAAAAGGTTTTGGTTGTGACTGTCCTAAGGAAGAAAAAAGAGACACTTTTTTAAAGGCATCTCAAGATATATACAGGGCCACTGAGTTTTTAATTGAGCAATCTACATCTTTAGGGGTAGATCCTAATCAAATTATACTAATAGGAAGTAGTGCTGGTGCAGAAGCGGTATTAAATGCAGCTTTTATGCAAAACGACCCTGAATATTCCGCTATCTTGGAGGCTCCAATACAATTTGCGGGTGTAATTTCATTTGCGGGGGCACTATTGTCTGTTTCTGAAATAACAGCAAAAAATGCGGTTCCCAGTTTGTTTTTTCATGGAAAAAAAGACCGACTGGTTCCATATAAAACTGATGCCCATCATTATTGTGATCCAGATGCAAAAGGTTATATTCTTTTGGATGGGTCAAAAACAATTGCAAAAAAACTTTGGAAACTAAAAGTCCCTACTCAGTTAGTAAATGATCCAAAGGGTAATCATGATTGGGCTAATATTCCTTATAAAAGACCTGACCACATTTCTAAATTTATTTGGAAAACAATTATAAAACGCGAAAAAATCAAAAAACGCGTTCGCTTAACAAAATAGATTCAATGAAAAAAAGTTTTTACACTATAATAATTTTTGTCTCTTTTTTTTCTTGTTCGCCAAAAAAAGACGCATCACCTAAAAAGCCCAATATTGTATTTATAATGGCAGACGACCACGCCATTCAAGCGATAAGTGCCTATGGCCACCCTTTAAGTCAATTGGCACCAACACCTAATATTGACAGGATCGCTAAAAACGGAGCAATTTTTAAAAGGAGTTATGTTACAAATTCAATCTGCGGACCTAGTAGGGCTGTGATTCTCACAGGAAAGCATAGTCATTTAAATGGCTTTAGGCAGAATGGAGAACGTTTTAACGGAGACCAACCAACCATGCCTAAAATGATGCAGAAAATAGGATATCAAACTGCATTGATGGGGAAATGGCATTTACACGGAAACCCACAAGGGTTTGACGATTGGAAGGTTTTAGTAGATCAGGGAAATTATTACAACCCGGATTTTATCATTAATGGAGACACCACGAGAATACAAGGCTATGCTACCGATATTATTACGGAACAAGCCCTCGATTGGCTCAAAAATAAAAGAAAACCAGAGATGCCATTTATGCTTATGGTGCAACACAAAGCGCCCCACAGGAATTGGATGCCTGCACTGAGACATATCCAACTTTACGACAGTGTTTATTTTCCATTACCGGATACTTATTTTACGGATCATAAAGGTTCTCTTGGCAGCAAAGAGCAGCTTCAAACAGTTTATAAAGACATGTACGAAGGACATGATTTGAAACTTTCAAAAGCTTATGGGAGTACTGAATTGGCACACAATCCTTGGACTACTGATTTTGAAAGAATGACCCCAGCACAACGAGAATCATGGGATGCAGCGTACCTTCCTAAAAATAATGCTTTTCACAAGGCAAATCTTAAAGGAAAAGAATTAGCTGAATACAAGTGGCAACGATATTTGCAAGAGTATATGGCCACCATCGCGGCTGTAGATGAAAGTGTTGGAGAGATTTTAGATTATTTAGAGTCTAATGGATTATCAGAGAACACTTTAGTTGTATATACTTCCGATCAAGGGTTTTATTTGGGCGAGAAGGGCTGGTTTGACAAACGTTATATGTACGAGCCCTCCTATGGAACACCACTTCTAATGCAGTGGCCAAATAAAATACAATCAGGCATAGAAAGTGAAGCCCTTGTTCAGAATTTAGATTTTGCCCAAACTTTTTTAGATGCCGCTGGCGGACAAGAATACAGCACTCAAATGCAAGGGCAATCATTATTACCACTCTTAAATGAGGATGTGACAGATGAAGAATTTAGAGAACTACTCTATTATCATTACTATGATTTCCCTGCTTTTCATATGGTCAAAAAGCACTATGGCATAAGCTCTAAACAATACAAACTGATTCATTTTTACGACAATATTGACCAATGGGAGTTTTATGACCTATCTCAAGACCCTGATGAGGTGTCTAACTTAATAGACCACCCAAACTATGCCAATAGAATTGAAAAAATGAAAATTCAATTAGATTCTATTCAAAGCGCATATGGTGTAACTGATAAAGAATTTGAAGTAGCACCAAAAAATAGGGTAGAAAATGCGTATAAAAATTTTAAAATCCTAAGAGGAAATCCCATGCAATAAATTTTTTATTATGAGTTTTATCACTAAAAACTTAAAATTAGTCTTTTTACTGAGTCTGTTGTCCACTGTAGTTGTGGCACAAGATCTCACGGTGCTTTCGTACAATATTCGATATAATAGTCAAAGTGACGGAGAAGACCTTTGGGACTTGCGCAAAGGGGAGTTGGTAGACCAGATTCAGCAGCATTCGCCAGATAGTTTTGGTGTTCAAGAAGCTACAGCGGTTCAAATGCAATACATTCTTGAGGCTTTACCTGAATACGCCTATGTGGGTGTGGGCAGAGACGACGGCACTAGTAAAGGAGAGTACAGCGCTGTTTTTTACTTAAAAGAAAAGTTTGAAGTATTAGAAAGCAACACCTTTTGGTTGTCAGACACCCCTGCAGTTGTATCAAAAGCATGGGACGCTGCTTTGCCTAGAATCTGCACCTTTGCTAAATTAAAAGAGTACTCCAACGGACGGGAGTATTGGCATTTTAACACCCATTTTGACCATGTAGGAAAAATAGCAAGGAATGAATCTGCCAAGCTTATAGTTAATCAGATCAATCAAATGACAAAGCAGGGGAGCGCTGTTGTGATTACAGGAGACTTTAATGCCCAACCAGATGAAGAACCCATTGTAACTATTAAAAAGGACTTTAAAGACCCACTTGACGCTTTAGCTTTGGAAGGCCCAAAAGGGACTTTTAACGCATTTGTGATAGGAGCGGCTTTAGACCGTAGAATAGATTATATATTCTATAGAGGGCTTACACCGTTAAAGTATACACATTTGGATGAAAAAAGGGCCAATGGCCGCTGGATCTCAGATCATCTTCCTATCAAAATTTCTATTAGTTACTAGTTTGAAGGTTTATTCTTTAAAGTAAACAGTTGAATACTAATTATTTGAAATATAAATAGTATTTACCACTTTGCTTAATAATAGTTATAAGCCATCAGAGTATGATTCAGTAGAAACACATGAAACACCCAAAGTTTATCTTAAAAGCGTTAATTTGAGAATCTTTTTTTATGAAAAACTTATTTTTTTATTTAAGTATTGTCATCCTGTTTTATGGCTGTCAAAGTATGCACAAAAATAAATTAGCTCCGGAGGGTATGGTCTGGATACCCGCAGGAGAATTTATACAAGGGGCTGTCTCCAGTGATCCTATGGCTATGTCACATGAAAAACCTGCTCATAAAGTGTCTATAAGCGGCTTTTTTATGGATGCTACAGAAGTGACCAATGCCCAATTTAAAAAGTTTGTGTCTGCCACCAATTATATCACCATCGCTGAGCGGGACATTGATTGGAACGAAATGAAAAAACAATTGCCAATAGGCACGCCTAAACCCCATGACAGTATTTTACAAGCAGGGGCTTTAACTTTTAAACCTTCAACAGAGAAGCTGAATAATCTCTATGATTTTTCACAGTGGTGGCGTTGGACAGTGGGTGCAAATTGGAAACACCCCCAGGGCCCAAACTCCTCTATTGAAGGCAAAGAGCAACATCCTGTCGTTCACATAGCTTACCAAGACGCACTTGCTTATTGTGATTGGGCTGGAAGAAGCCTCCCTACAGAAGCACAATGGGAATATGCTGCCAGAGGGCAACAAGATGGTATCTATAGTTGGGGAGCCAATGACGCTAAACTCTCTGAAAAAGCCAATACTTGGGAAGGTAGCTTTCCAGATTCCAACAGTATGTTGGACGGCTTTCTGGGCACAGCAGCAGTCGGTAATTTTCCAGCTAATCCATTTGGATTGTACGACATGAGTGGTAATGTTTGGGAATGGACCTCTGATTGGTACAATACCACTTATTACAAAACATTGGCCATGCAAAATGAGCCTATAACTGATCCAAAAGGAGCCCCTAATGCCTATAACCCCAACAATCCTTATACCCCTGAAAGGGTAATTAAAGGAGGTTCTTTTTTATGTAATGCATCTTATTGCGCGAGTTATAGAATATCGGCCAGAATGGCCAGTACAGAAGATTCCGCTTCAGAGCATAAAGGGTTTAGAACGGTATTGAATGTAAAGTAAACTCTCTAAAGTTATACTTTAAGAAATTATGGATATTAATACGTGCATTAAAATTTATCAATCCAAAAAGGATCTTTAGATATCTTAGTTCTGTCTATTTTAAGAATTCCCTCTAGCCTTTTTAATTGATCATGATAAACAAAATCAGAAGATCCCCCTACGTATAGATCTGAGTTCTGAGCACCAAAAAGTTCTTCAATCTTTCTCAGCCAAAGCTCGTAAAGCTCAATTATTTTGAAATGATGCATTATTCTTAGGTGAGCCAGTTGTACTTTAGCTACAAGTTCTGGATCATTATAGTTATCATAATGGCGTTGTATTGAATGATCAGTTTGAGCTATCAAAGTTTTTTTAATACCCTCTTCTATACCAAGTATTCGTGCAGTTGTATTAAAGGATTTACGAGCACTTTCAAAACTATAAACATCTAGTTCCCTTAAGTGCTTATTAAAGTTATTCCAAAGATTATCATCTGCTTTAATGTCTTTTTTAGAATCATGTCTAAAAATTCTAAGTTCATCATAATCTTTCTTTTTAATCAACTCTTCATAAGGCTTTGTAAGGTCCTCTTTAGACAGATAAGATAGATTTGGATGGGTTTGCGCTACAAGTCTTCTTAGGATATAGATTAGCCCTCCTATAGGAGGGAGATTAATCCATAACCTCATCATGTTTCCTGTTTTATGCCTTTTGTGATCCAAAAAATATGGATTTCCTCTAGTCATTTGATCCTCTGTAGATCCATCTCTTTGGTGAGTTATGTAATATTTGTAATTATAATCTCTGTTATTTGCTGAAAGAGAGACAATATCTTTTCCATATACTCCTCTCATAGAGAACTTTAATAGCCAAAAGCCTATGGCTTCAATATCCCTAATGGCTGACTCTCTGGCACTTCTATGTCTTGACTTTATAATAATCAGTTCATAAAGTATTTGGTTTCTTTATTTGTGGTTGGTTTTTCATTAGCCCTACCATTATACCTTTATGATAATTATAAAGAACTTTAAAAAAGAAAATCAGATAGTCAAATAATTTTT
>Ga0255753_1001715_pt1 | contig 25400 bp, 12 predicted proteins | sample 041ome_10_FD_179953 | JGI IMG/M metagenome (GOLD analysis project Ga0255753, IMG submission 179953) | Coastal salt marsh microbial communities from the Groves Creek Marsh, Skidaway Island, Georgia - 041412US metaG (version 2) | ecosystem: Environmental > Aquatic > Marine > Intertidal zone > Salt... | reverse complement strand
ATGAAGTTTACCTCGGTGCTGGGACATTTAATGAGCTACGAGTTCATCGAACAAGAGTATAAGTCGTGGGAACGCTCGGATATGCGAGATTTGTTCGGGAGAGCGCGAATCGCGAAATCAGTTCCAGAGAAGATGAAAAAAGTCAAGGCGAATTTGGAACGAGAGGCGAGGACGAGCGATTGGTTGATTTTATGGCTCGATTGCGATCGAGAGGGAGAAAATATCGCCATGGAGGTCGTGGACGTGTGTTTGAAAGCGAACAGACGGTTGAAAGTGTTTCGGGCGAGATTTTCGGCGCTGAGTTATCAGGACGTTTCGAGAGCGCTTCAGAACTTGCAAATGCCGGACGAGGCGGCGTCCATGGCGGTGGACGCGAGGCAGGAGTTGGATTTACGGTTAGGGGCGGCGTTTACGAGATTTAACACGATTTGCGTGAAAAGGAACGGGATTTTGGGGTTGTTGGACGACGACGACGACGGTGGTGGTGGCGGAGGAGGCGAAGGAGGAGGAGGAGGAGGAGGAAGAGGAGGAAGGGGAGGAGGGAACGACAAAGATAATAAAGGCGTGATAAGTTACGGCCCGTGTCAATTTCCAACGCTTGGATTTATCGTTCAAAGAAAGTGGGACGCAGATGCACACGTTCCCGAAAGGTTTTGGACGATTTCCATCGGATATCAAATGCAAGAAGGAGGAGGAGCAGCCGCTGCTGCTGCTGCTGGCGGCGGTCGACAACAACAACAGAGACAGCGGGGCGGCGGCAGAGTTGTCGAATTTCGATGGAATCGTCAGCGCGTGTTTGACGAGCATCTGGCAAACTCTTTGTTCGAGAGAGTTCAAACCGCACCACACGCGACCGTGTTATCTACTCGCGGTCAAGAGATTAAGAAATGGCCGCCGCACCCGTTGAATACGTTGGAGATGCAGAAACGGGTGAACAGAGCCTTGCGCATCCCCCCAGAAAGAATCATGACCTTCGCCGAAAGTTTGTACCAAAAAGGTTTCATCTCGTACCCGAGAACGGAAACCGATCGATTCCCAGACTCGTTCAATTTCCACGAAAATATAGCGCTGTTTTATAATCACGAGACGTACGGTCCGTACGCGCGCGAATTGAACGAAAGTGGCGGGTTTCGAAAACCGCCGGGCGGGCACAGAGACGATAAAGCGCACCCTCCGATTTACCCGGCAAAGTTACCCACCGCGCACGAATTCAACGGGTGGAAGCCCGAGGAGAAGCAAATTTACGACTTTGTTTTGAGGCACTTCTTAGCGACGTGCTCGAAACCAGCGGTTGGGTATAAAACCACCGTCGAAGTTGATTGCGCCGGGGAGGGGTTCAAAGCGAACGGGTTGATGATTACCGACCGAGCGTATTTACGGATATACGGTCCAGGGCCGATATTCCCTCCAGATGGGCCTCGATTGCAACCGTATTTCGACAACTGGAACGCCCAAGAAGAGCTTCCTAGCTTTGAAGACGGTCAGCAGTTCCAACCGTCGCACAAAAACCTCCGCGACTCGGAAACGGTGAAACCGCAAATGCTTTCCGAAGTCGACTTGTTGACGTTGATGGAAAAGAATGGCATCGGGACCGACGCCACACAAGCGCAGCACATTGAAAAAGTCGTCGGCGAGCGCGGGTACGCGAAAAAAGTCGGCGACAACCGTTTAGTTCCAACCAACATCGGCGAAGCGCTCGTTGCCGGATACGATTCCTTGCAGCTCGGTTTCATGTGGCAACCGACGAAACGCGCCGAGATGGAAAAAGACGTCGACAACGTCCACAAAGGCTCCATAACAAAAGAAGAAGCCGTTCGAAAAAACATCGACCCGATGCTCCGAGCGTTCGTCAAGTGCGAAAACAACGAAGACGATTTAGTCCGAATCGTCAAACGTTTCGTCGAGCGCGGAAGAAACGTCAACGTCGAACAGCGGTACGGCGGCGCCGGAGAGCGAGATTTCTTCGAAGAAGAAGACGAGGACGAGTTTGACGTCTTTAATAATTTGAACAACAACAACGACGTCCCGCCGGTTTAACGTAATTGGAGGACGTTTAGCACGAATAGCGATAGTAGTAGTAACAGCAAAGTATATAGGTCGTCTAAAACATCCATTTTTTTCTCTTTTTTCTCGTTTTTCTCGTTTTTCTCTCCCTTGTGTCTTCATACCATTTCGCGCTATTCGCGCTATACAAAAACGACACGAGCGATGGTGTCCACGCGCCGCACGCCTGCTCGAGAAGAGAGAGCGCCGCCGACGTCTTCTCCTCGAGCTCCTCCCAAGAAGACGGGGAATGATGCGAAATTCACTAATCGACCTTCTTTTTCTTCGAGAGGAAGAGGAGGAAGAAGTAAACAACAACAAATCCCCTCGAAGACGAAGACGTCGACGCATCACCATCACGGGTACGAATTTGGAGGTCCGCTCGGCGCGATATCGATCGCAATCCTCCTCCCTTTGGTCTGCTACTTCCTCGTCGCCGCGTGCAACGAAACCTACGGATGCGTGGAGATTTTTTCATCGTCTTCTTCGGCGTTCAAAAAGCGTTTCTCCCTTGCGACGTTGCCGGAAAAGATGAAACCGGTGTTTTCGTGGGAAAGCGTTGGTGTGTTTTTGGGATGGATGGCGTGGTGCGCGACGCTGCACGTAATCTTACCCGCATCGGTGGTGAAAGAAGGCGTCGTGATCAACGCGGAAACCGGGCAAAGATTGAGGTATAAACTGAACGGGTTTCGCGTGTTTGCGACGACGGCGATTGCGCTCGCAATTGGGACGCACTTTGGCGTCGTTCAGTTGCGATACGTCCACGCGAAGTTTTTGAGTTTGTTAACCGCCGGGTGCGCGTTCGCGTTCGCGTTGACGACGTTTTTATACGTCGCCTCGTTTAGAGTAAAAAAGAAGATAAGTAAGAGTGCGATGAAAAGAGGTAGCGATGGTGTTATCATCGATAACGGGCCGGTCGTGTTGGCGAACGGTGGGAACACCGGGAACGTCGCGTACGATTGGTTCATCGGGAGAGAATTGAACCCTCGATTTTCGAACAGTTTGTTCGACGCAAAGGTATTTTGCGAGTTAACTCCGGGATTAATTGGGTGGTTAGTGTTGAATTTCGGGTTCATGCACGAACAGTACGCGCGGTTAGGGTTTGTCACGAAACCGATGCTCTTAGTAAACGCGTTTCAGCTGATGTACGTCGTCGACGCGTTGTGGAACGAGCCGGCGATTTTAACGACCATGGACGTCACCACGGACGGTTTTGGTTTTATGCTCGTGTTTGGCGATTTAGTGTGGGTGCCGTTTACGTACTCCTTGCAGTGTCGATACATACTCGAAAACAACGTGGACATTTCTTTAGCGATGACCGCATTCATCGTCATCGTTCAAGCGACCGGGTACTACATTTTCCGCCAATCCAACGGCCAAAAGAACACCTTCCGCACCAACCCGAACCACCCGTCCGTGAAACACTTGAAATCGCTCAAAACGAAACGAGGCACCAACTTACTCATCTCCGGCTGGTGGGGCATCGCTCGACACATTAACTATTTCGGCGATTGGTTGATGGCCTGGGCCTGGTGTCTCCCGTGCGGCTTCGACCATCTCGCGCCGTATTTCTACGTCATTTACTTTGGCATTTTGTTAGTCCATCGAGATTTACGCGACGGCGAACAGTGCGAGTTGAAATACGGCGACGACTGGAAACGGTACTGCGAGATTGTCAAGTTTAGAATTATTCCGTACGTTTATTAATAATGATAACACGACTACACGTAACCGCTGTCTGTGCGCGCTCTATTCTATTGTTATTTTCTGTCCGTCTGTCTCTGTTTGTTTCGTATGTATGTGTGTATTTGCCATGCGTTCTAAAAAAAGAGAAGATTTTCCCTTCTGTCTTTTGTGTTGTTGTTGTTCGTTATCCTGTTTGTCACAAAGAGCGCATTTTCTTTCACTCTTCATATATATACACATATAACACTGCCACGATCAAAAGCTTTCATACAAAAAAGAAATCATCGTAATGTCCGCTCTTTCTGCGTCTCTGTCGAGCGCTCGCGTCGCGTCTTCGTCCGTCTCCTCTCTCAAACAGAAGAAGACGTCCTCTTCTTCTTTGAAGAGCAGTAGAAAATCTCTGATCGCCCCGAGAGCGCAAGCCGCTGAGGCGAAACCAGACCCGGGGTCTGATCCAAAAGGCCTCGGCAAAGCCTTGCCGATGCAAATGGACATCGACGCCATCATGAAACTCTTGCCGCATCGATACCCGTTTCTCTTAGTCGACAGAGTCTTGGAAATCGAGCAAGGTTCATACGCCATTGGCGTTAAAAATGTCACCATCAACGACAACTTTTTCCCCGGGCATTTCCCCCAAAGGCCAATCATGCCGGGCGTTTTGATGGTGGAAGCGATGGCGCAAGTCGGAGGGTTGATCATGTTGGAAGGCGGCGGCGGCGAAGGTAAATTCTTCTCTCTTCTTTCTGTTTTTGTTTTACTTTTTGTCCTCTTCTTTTGTCCTCGTCGTTTCCTGCGACGCGTGACTTTCTCCTCTTTTGGTTTACCCTCTCCTCTTCTCTCTTTTGGATATTGCTGAGCTGGATTTTTTCTCTCTCTCTCTCTCTCTCTCTCTCTCTCTCTCTCTCGTCTCGGTCGCGCGCGCGATGGCGTCTTCTTTAAACCTCACCATCGATTATTTAAACCGAAACAAACAGGTGGCACGCAGCAAGAGTTCTTCTTCGCCGGCATCGACGGCGTGAAATTCCGACGACCGGTCGTTCCGGGCGACCAGTTGGTCATGAAGGTGGTTTTGACAAAGTTGAACAAACGTTTCGGCATCGCGAAGATGAAAGGGCAAGCGTTCGTAGGGGAGGAGTTGGCGTGCGAAGCCGAGTTGACTTTGGCGTTGGGGTCTTAAAGCAATAAACGAATGGAGTATGTGTGTTTAAATAGAAAGAGAGTTTGTTTGTGTTTTAACAATATGATATGATATTGACTGATACGTGATCGATGGTATTCATATTCAGTTTTTTTTTTATTTTATAGTACTCGTGTATCTCGTTTTCTCGCTTCTCGCTCGTCGTTCTTCTTCAATACTTTCTCTTCTTTTCAATCGAAGAGTACCCGCACTGCTGACATCGCACCTCGCGATATATGAATTCGTCTCGACCGTACTTCTCGCCCCCTCGGACCAACGTCGGGTAACTTTTCGCGACCGTGTGGTGATACGCGTCCGCCTCGGAGCTGTTACATGCTTCGCACTCTGTTTTTCCTTTCCACGCGGCGTCCTTGAACATCTCCTCGTGGCCGTGGAAATATTCCGCGTTTTGGTTCGTCGCGTCGCGAAAAGAGCGCTCGCCTGATGCGTACTGGACGTTTAATGTTTTAAGGTTCTCTCCTTCGCACGTATCACCGTAGTTTGAATCCAATTCGTTCTTTTTTGGGAGAGGAGGAAACATCGTCGCAATCGTCGGCGTTGAAGGGTGATTGTTGTTACTATGATATTGTTGTTGTTGTTGCTCTGGCGGATAGCACTGCCTCGGTGCTGGTACAGGCACACCAAAAGGTACCCCGCCGTACGAGTTAGGATACGCACTATCACCAAATATCGGCATCATCATCATCATCCCTCCTCCCGGAGGCATCGCGTGCACGTGCATCGGCACCGGCATCGGCACGTGGTGCATCGGCTGCGGTCGTGACGCCCCAAATCCAGCCCGGATCCCGCCACCGCCGACGACGCTCATGATCGTCAACTCCTCGCACACGCCACACACGACCAATTTACTCTCCTCCACCACGCAGTCTCTCGCGACGAGTTCCGGCAGCGACAACATCGACTTGCAATTCCCGCACGAGAAAAACAAACACACATTCGCGTGTATTTTTTGCGCTCGTTGTTGTTGAGAAAAAGAAGAAGAAGAAAACGAAGAAGCGCGAGGCGAGTAAAGCAAACTCTTCGGCACGTCCGGGTCTAAGTTCTCCTCGAACCCTTTGGAGAGGAAGATGTACTCGCACTTTTCGCACCGCTGAAGAGGTCCGTGGCGTTCTTCGTCCTCTTCTTCTTTCGTTCTTCTTCTTCTTCTTTTCGTCTTCACGTGCCGACAGTTTGGACAGATGGAAAACGTTTCTTCCTCCTCCTCGTCCTCCTCTTTTTCCTCTCCTCCTTCGCGCGAACGAGAACGCGGTGGTGGTGGAAAAGGAACGAACGGTTGCTGCGCGTACATCCGCGTATCTCTCTCGAAGAAAAAAAAAGAACGATGAGAAAAAAGCGCGTGGTGCGCGCAAACGAGTGTGTGTGTGCAGTTTTTTCTTTGCTTTTCGTTGTGTGTTGTTAAAATGTACAATTTTTTATGTTTACAAATGGTGTTTGACTGACTGATTGCGAGCTCTCATTCTCTCACGAATGTATCTTATATCTGTGACGAGAGCTCAAGCGCGCTGATTTGTATAGCGTTACTAAACCATGTAACTGGCGTTGTATTCAAATCCGACGGAAACGACGTCGTCCCACTCTTGCTCGGAGAAGGCGCGTTTGAACTTTTCAAATTTTTCTTTGTGATGCAGTTTTTTCTTCAACTCCGCGAAAGCCTTTCGCGCGCACTCTTTGATTGGATCGGAGTCGAAAGAACACTGAGCGGCAAGGATGATGGTTTTTTTGAGCCATTCCGGTAGGTCCGTGTCGTCCATGTTCGCGCTGCTGGAGTGGAGTAAAGCAGAGAGGGCGAGGATCACCGCGTGGCGTTTCACCAGAGACACTTGGTCTCGCGGTAAAGACGCGACGAGGGACGCGGAGACGGAGGAAGAGGAGAACCGCTCGATGAATTTTGACTCAGTTTGCGCGGTGAACGCTTCTCTTCGTTTGCCCGAGAGGAAGGCGAAGAGACTATCTCGCGCCGCCTCGCGAACTTCCACCCGCGGGTCTTCGAGTAATTCGTTTGCCAATGCGTTTTGAAGCGCATCGATTTGCGTCCCTTCGTCGAGAACAAACATGTGTCGGAAGGCAAACGCCGAAGCGAAGTAGGCGCTTTGTTTTCGCGTCTTCCAGAAAGAAGATTTCATGGATGGTAAGAGCGCGGTATCTATGATGTCTTGGAACAAAGTCGCCGTTTGCGAGCTGTTGCCGCCGTTTTCGGTGAACAAAACACTTCTCAAGGCAATCAAGCATGATTTCGCTTCGGAGCCAAAATGCAAGTCCGAGGTATTTTCGGCGCAAAGCAGAGCTGATCGAATGAGCGTCGGCACGAGGTCGGAGATGGACATGATGTCACCCATGAGGATAAGAAGCTTCGTCGTCGTGAAGATAGTCTCGAGAAATCTGCGAGCTCTTTTGACTTCCTCTGAAACTTCTTCTCCGCTCGTCGTCGCCGCCACTGCCGCCGCGGCTGCCGAAGCCATGGCTGATGATGATGCTCCGGATGTCGAAGCATCATTTTGCTTCGCCACTTCGTCGCCACCGATGACGATTTCAGTTTCTGCGTCAACGCGCGAGGCTAAGAAATCACCCACAAATGCATCGAGTTCTCCCCTAAGCTTCGCTTCATTTGCTGAAACTTGATCGTCGTTGATATTGAATCTCGCCGCGTTTCTGTTCAACGAGATCAATTTCGCGGTGACGTGTGCGCCTGCACTTCTTACGCCTTGTGAATCATGTACGAACGGCGAACTCGCCGCGGAACCATCGACATCTTTCATCTCTTCAATCAATTTCATCTTGCACTCAACGTGATCGCCGAGCGTATACCGAGCGCTCTCTGCAACAAAGATGGCGATGGATTCCAAGCGTCGCATTTGCGACAACATCGACGCGGAGGTCAACGGTAACTTCTCAATCATTCTCAGAAACATCGAATTGAAGTGTTCCTTATCGCTACGTTCGGCGAGGGAAAACGCCAAAGCCCGAAGCCAGGTTTCGCGTGAAATATCCGACGTGTTTCCACGTGTTTTTCTAAGGAGTAAATCGGTCGCTTTTTCGTCGCACAAGCGCACGGCGGCGGCGATCGCTTCGGCGCGCGCAGAAATAGCCGTGTTATCTAACGCGGGAACGGAGGCTGATGATGTAGTCGAATCGAAGTTCGTATTTGGCTTTTTGCGTCTGCCAGGCGATATCGAGCCTCCTCTTCCGCTTTCGTCTGCCGATGATTTCTTCTTCTTCGAAGACATAGATAGCGCGTCGTCGTCGTGCGCTTGCATTTCTTCAATGACATCATCCACCGTTTCGCGGAGTAAGCTCGGCCTCGCTTTAAAGAGCATTTCCCACAATCTCGAGAAGACGGTGATGAAGACGCCCGGAGTCGTCGCTATGCCCTCCATCGCTCGCGTGCACACTTTTGGAAACGGCCCCGCGAGCTCGTGACCGACGCCGTACAAAGACTCTCCAGCTTGCGCGAGCAGAGCAGATCTCGATTGTTGTCCACCAGCCGCGCGATCGCCAATGTCACGATTCGTGTCTTCGCCTCTCGCCGCGGCAAAGGAGTACAAGAGTTTCTCTGACAACTCTCGGGTGTTTTCAAAATCTGTGTTCACCGCATCCACGAGCATCTGCTCGTCAAAATTCTTATACCGACTGACGAGGAGCAAACCGCACGCGCTTGGAAGCCACGTCGGTCTAGAGTCGCTGGTTAAACCTTCGAGGAAAATTCGAGTGGCGTTCCGAACGGATTTATCCGAACAATCCGAAACGAGCGTAAACATGAAAAACGCAGTCGCCATCGATTGAAAGCTCCAATGTTTGGCTCGTTCATCCGGTGGATGGAAAATAAACTTCACTAAATCATTCATCAGAGGCGTTGGTCCATCGATGGAATAATTGAGTAAATCCATGCTTCGTCGAGAGAAGCGAGCCGCAAAGTTCACGAAGGTTTCTGAAACCGCTTGTTGCGAAATGACCGTGTCGTGAGTGCACCTTGCCTGTAAAAGAGCGTAGGTAAATTTCAACAACGATTCCGAGGACGTTTGCGTCGTCGCGACGATGCTCGAATTCGTTTTCAAAACCTCGCACGCCGCGCGGCATCGGTCTTCGTTTTCTTCGGGGATCATGAGCGAATCAGCGGAACTCTCGACGACGCGAGGCGCTTCTTTCGGGTATCGCTCCAAGTCAGTTTCAATGGCATTCCTCGCAGCGGCGCGAACGCTCACGTACGTATTGTTGATGGCACACGAACGCAACGCGGCGAGTAAGCGAACACAACTGGAGTTCTGTCTCGATAAGGCGCTGCTGCAGTATTCGCCGCTTGACTCTCTGAAATACACCGCTTGGGCGCGTCTCCAGTGATGTTTAATGCGAGTGTATTCGTACACCAACCATCGTGGATACAATTCGGGAATTTTCGCACCGAGCATGACGTTCTTCTTTTTCCGTCCTGGGTGTGGCATACGCAGACTCGCAGAATCTTCCACCCAGGCCCGCATGGCTGCTTTAGCCGCGTGGTACGTGGAATTTGAAGGAGACAAAATCTCCTCGGCAACTCTTGCGACAATCGTCAAAGTCACCGCATCGTCCGACTCGTGGTTTTCGAGCGCTAAACTCAACGCTTCCGCGGCGGCGTGCCGCGTTTGTACGTCAAAAACCAACGAACCAGGCATTTCACCATGGATGGCTAAGTCTGCGGATGATGAGCCTTCGTTGAAATCCGGAATCCTCGCGGTGAGACCCGTGGCAACTGCGCCGATTCTAGCCGCTAATGAACGCACGCGGTGTCGACGACAGTTGTAATCTTCCATATCGTTCAAGGACGAGAACTGACCAATGCTACCAATCTTACTCACTTTTGCAATCTCAGCAAGCGATTGACGTTTTTGCAAACTCGTTGGTGAGTTCCCAGACGATGACGATGGCGCAAGCGCTGTCGCGGTGAGTCCAGCCGCGGCGGGCGGCGACGGGCTTCTTCTGCTTCGATCGATGATAGTAACTTGACTCGTGCTCTTCGGCGAGATGGAGCGAGGATCGATGGAGGATGAATCTTCGGGAGAATCGTTGATGTCCATATTTTGAATCGCAGCCGTCGCGCAGCCTTCGAACAAATCCGTCATTTCCGACGAGGATTTGATCAAAAATTCTTCGATGATTTCGCGAAGGACTTCGTTCTTGATTCGATGATCTTCCTCGTTCGCCCAATTGAAAGGTTTCGGGAGGCACAGTTTCTTTCTCGCTTCGATATCAGGAGGTCCGAAAGAAGTGTCGTCTCGGGACACCTTCCAACGTAACGCGACCCAGTCGGCGTATTGACGCTTGCCTTTCTTGATCGCTTCGTCGTCTTGCGTGACCGACTGCTGGGCATCGAGCTGATCGATGACGTTACCTAATGCTAAACAGTACCGACACAACAAAGGCCCAGCGATGTACAAAATCGGATTCGAACGCGCAGATTCCGCCAACGCGAACAGACGTCGACTTGATTGCACAACCTTGTCTTTCAACGTCGCTAAAGATGTCGTGTGCGCGCGATCGAAGCCGAGCGATATTACACCCACGATGTAGGATAATCGGTTTATTCGCGCTTTGGAAAGTTCACCCGATCGCTTTGCGTCCAATTGCGCCTCGTTCAATTCCAGCGAAAGCATATCAAACATAGGATTGAAAATTTCTTTCGTGGCTTCCTTTGGCGACGCAATGAACACCGAGGAAACTAAAATGCCCAATTCTCGAGTTGCGGACGGTAAGGTATTCGTGAAAATGAACCGAGCAATTCTGCGAATGGCAAGTTTACGCGACTCCTCCGGTAAGCGAATCAAAAGCGTTCGAAACATGGGCGTGAACATGCAATTTGCGTTCATGAGGAACGATGCAGATTGCTCCGAGGATTCACCAACACCGCCGGAACTGGCTCCATGGTTATTTGAAGAAGTTTCTGGTTGCGCGTGTTCGAGCACCGCGAAAACTCGTTCTAAAACCTCCAACGTCCAATCGGACCAAACAACCGGTAGTTGCGGCACGCAATTTTCCTCCCCTGGATCGATCAAGTTTGATACCGAGGAAAGTAAAATCGTGTAAAACTTGAGCGCCGCGTTCGTTTTCGCCGCATCGTTGACATCAATGCACGGAAGCGTCGCTTCCAACGCCGAGACGATAAACGCGCCCGTGGAATACCCTTCGACTTCGTCCAACACTTCCATTCTATCGTCGCCATTCTCACCAGCTCGCGAAAGCGCTTCGGCGTGTTCAGGCTGCACGAAGATTTCGTTTGGATCGATATTCACCAACATCGATCGCGTCACCATCGCCAATGCTTCAATCGCCGTGGATATTTGGTGCGAAGAATCTTCGTGTTGAAGCGTGTTTTCAAATCTACTCAAAGCGGCGTAAATCGTGTGTTTGGGACAAATGTAGCACAACTTCCCGACTGATTTCACGGCGACGTGTTTCGTGTGACCGTGTCGCGAAAAGATCGCCTTAGAACACAATCGGTCGGCAATCAGCGCCATTTTTGTCAGCTCTTCGTCTTGCTTCCCCGTAAACGGGCCTAAACCAACGGTTTCTTCCGTCTCCGCTCTATACTTCGCCTTCTCCAAGTACGCCACGAAATGCTCGAGAAACCAGGCCAAAGCGTCACTCCCAGGCGAGTCTGGGTGCAAGCAGTGCTCGAGAAAGTCAAAGAGTTTCTCTCGACGATTGTTACTGCTGGTAATGCCAATGTCCGTGTTATTGTTTCTCTCATCGTTGTCGTCGTTTTCTGTTGCGGTGTAATTCAGCGACCGAAACGCCAAAAACTTGGCGATGGAGCGCGCTCTGTGTGCCGTATCTAAAACTCTCGGCGCGATTTTCGTCGCCGGCGATCCAATCGAACGCACCGAGCTTGCCAACACTTGCAAATGTTGCGATTGTTTCGACCCGTTGTTCCCATTCCTGCCGCCACTTCTGCCGCCGCCGTTATTGGATGAACTCAACTGAAAGCTCCACAACGCGGCGGAATAAATCTTTGCGTCCAAACTCTCCGACCATTGAATCCGCCCGCTCACGTCGTGTTTCGCACACTGCGAAAACAACTGCAGAAATCCCGATTTCCAAAACACCGAACTCGGCAACGCGTCGAATAAACGATTCCAATCTCCATTTTCCCCCTCAATCATTCGTTTGTAAAATTTCACGTCTTCTTCGTTTCCTTTCTTATTTCGTAAATGTCTCGTCGGTAAAAAAGCCACCATAAACGCCAGCGACGTGAAACACTCCTCGGACCATATGTTCTCCAGATTCTTCTTACTCGCCTCCCAAATTTCTTCACTGCTCCCCAACTTGAAATACCTCCGACTGGCTCTCGCCAACGCCGAAATCGTCGACCGCCACTCGGCTAAAACAACCGGCCCGTAATATTCATTCACCTCGCCTTGAGATACGTGATTGACTTTTTCCATGATTGGTTTCCAATCAATCTCTAAAACCTCATCCAACTGGTCTTCAAACACCGATAACGTCGTCTTCGCCAAATTCGCCCATTTCGTTCGCGTTTTCAAATCGATTCTCATCTCGTTGTCCGCCAACACCACGGCGAAACAGTGTTTGACCAGAGTAACAATCACGCGCACATCTCTCGTCGCTCGGAACGGTTTCGAGACCAAGTGACTCCTCAGTAAGCTCGTGATGTCAAACACCAGAGAAGACGCCGCGTCACCACCAGCAGCAGCGCTCGTCGTCGTCGTCGTCGTCGTCGTCGTCGTCGTCTCTTCCTCCTCCTCCTCCGAGGACGGTCGCGTGGAGAGTTTCTCCAAGCTCGCGACCGTCGCTAAACTTTCAATCAGGCGTTCAAACCGTTTTGGATCTTCCGTCGAAATCGCTTCGGCGACTTCGTGAGGGAGATATTCGTTCGCGACGTCGCGCCACGTGTGTTGCGCGCCGCTCGTCGTCGTCGCGGTCGTCGTCGTCATTTTTACTGCTCGCACTTCTTCTTCTTCTTTGCAGCGCGCGTGCACGATGACTTTTTTTTTCTGAAGCGGCGATGAATTCTTCTTCATCACTTTTCTTCGATTTTTCTTCTTCTGCTGCGTGTGATATTTTTCTTCTTTTCTGCTTATTATTCCTTTTTTTTTGGGTGCCTCCTCTTCGTTTTCGTTTTTTTGCCCCACGTTGGTGTCTTTCGTTGCAAAAAATACTCGCTTTGTTCTTCCTTTAAAAGTGTTGTTGTTGTTGTTCCTCTTCCTCCTCTTCTCGAAGACGATGGACGAGAGAAACGGAGAAGCGAAACGCGAAAGTGCGCGCATGCAAGGAGAATTGCGTTCTTTGATTCACCGCGGGTGAAAGATGAACACCCGGACGCGCGCGCGCTTTTTTATGAAGAGATATGAAAAAAAGGAGCTTTCTGGTGTTTGGTGCTAACTATAGAAAAAATACGCGCATATCTATATCAAGTACTACTTATACTACTTAAAACTATCACCTACAAGTATTACAGAACTGTAAAAGAGCGCCATTTTCTCGCGCTCCAAATTTTGAGGCTACGAGTAAAGCGCGGGAGAGGACGAATGAAGGAGAGGAAGACGAGAACGCGTTCGTTTCAGCGCCTCCGTTGTCGTCGGCGAGATTGAGGTCGAGCGCGCCCCGGGCGTAAAAATCGTACTCGCCGTTCGCGCCGTGGACGACATCTGAAGAATCTCTTGCTGCTGCTGTTGTTGTCGACGATTCTCCGTCCATCTTTTTCTTCGCATCGCGAACGAGCGCGGAAGCGAAACATACCACGAATTGCAATAGCTTCAAGGCAGAGGACGGACCGTCAGTCTCCCTACCAGAAGAAGACGAAAAGGAAAACAGCGAAATGCGCTTGAAGAGAAGGGCCCATATTTTTGCATCGTCGCCAATTATCTGCGACGATGAGCTCGACGCTCTTCTAGCGCGCTCGGTTTCTACGAATTTCTGCACGTATTGGAAGAATTTATCGCATTCCTCTTCGCCTTCTGTTGTTAAACATTGGAGAGTCATCTTCACAATCGTCACGAAGCACTCGATGTACCAGAAACGCTGGACGATGGGAAACCTTGTCGGAAAGAGGTCCTTCTCACTTTTCAAACTGTCACCGTTCTTCACTGCAGCGCAAAGTGACGCGGCGAGGTAATCAGCTTCATCGCATAAAAGTTTATACTCTTTGTTGATGCTCTCTAGCGAACGAGATAACTCTCGACAAAGAAGATTGTCGTCCGAGTCACCTTCTCTCTCCTCATCCCCCGCGGTTGAGCAAAGAGAATGATCGATTAACGCGTTCAAAACTATACTTTGTTCGTAAGAGTCATCCAAAGAATACCAAGAGGACGCATAATCATCACTAGTTTCGCCATCTTGGTCGCTGATTTGTAAAACATCGAAATCTTCTCGAAACATGGCAAAGGCGCATCGCGCAGCGGCGTAGCATCCAAACTGGCCTTTTCTCACCAACGCGCGCATGGCATTCTTTAATTTATTTGCCGCGATGTGTGACTTTGCGGCTGCACCACCAGCACCTCTCTGCTCTTCAAATGTAGCTAAAGCTCGATAACATTCTAAACACAATTCGTGGTTTTTCGGTAATCGTGAAGTTGCCAAAGCGCATGCATCGCGAGGTAAATTACCATCCAGCAGGCACTGCACAGCTTTGCGAAGACCGCTATTGTTCCCATTACGTTGCATGGCCAAAAAACACAAAGCCGCTCTCTGATACTCTTGCCTATCAATAAAGCGATGAGCTTGTTCATTCTGACAAATATTAAAGAGATCTTTGCCGCCGCTTGAAAGTATAACCGCGAGCAAATCTGAATACACCGGACCGTCCGTTTCTGTAAACAACTCGTACGCAGCGCCGTTCCAATCGTCAGTATACATGGCCATAGCCGCCCGCTTTTCAGCAGAACGCAAAGATGGAAACTGAAACTCGGGATTCTTTTTCCTTTGCTGCTGATCATTTGCTACAGCGTTCTGATTTTGTTTTCTCTCTTCTTCCTCTTTTCTCGATTTGATTCGCATGTTTTCCAGCATCCTCCTCGTCGATTCCGGCTTTTCGTACAACGCGTTCCCTTCTGGCCCGTACGCAAAGTGTGCGTCCGACTTATTGTCTGGGTACGTGTCGTCAATCTGCGTCAAAAGCTCGAGGGCTTTAGATTCAGAAACTTCGGCGCCTTTAGCCGTGGATTCCCATGGCTCGGTTTTAAATAACGACTGGGCTTTCGACGGCTTAGGAGCCGTAGTCATAGAAACGTGACCCGATGCATGCCCGGAATTCACTGCGCGAGATTCGCGTTTCACTGGGGCTTTCTCAGCTGTGAGCGCTTCTTCTTCTCTTTCTACCATCTTTGTTCCTGATTCGCCTACATTACCTTTGGTCTCCTCGTCTCGAGCGATAGGACTCTGAATCTGACGAAACGGTAGAGGAGATGGTTTCTCCTTTTCGTACATTGCAAACTGATTACCCATATCTGGTGAACGTCTGAAATCATTGATGTCGGAGATTCGAATGGTTTGGTCGTCACCGCCACTGAGAATGATACCGCGCTCGCTCTCTGTTTTTGAGTGAGACATGTAGTTACGGAGTGCCCGAACTCTTCCTCGGTGTCCGCGCAAGACTGCACGCAACGAAACTTCAGAAGACGAATTCACGTCACCGATCGTATAGATGCGCACAAGACCATCCGCGTTCGCGCACGCTAGACACGTATCTTCTTTACCATCTTTACACCACTCCAATCTGGTAACGCTTTGCCGCGCTCTCGGCAAGACGTGTGAAATCTTGCCGGTAAATTCTGAAAGAGCAAAATCTTTCGCATGGGAGCGCACGAACACGCACCCATCACTCGATGACGTCGCCATAGCGATGCTAGAATTTGAAACATACTTCATGCCGTCATCGCATTTAATATCGGTGATATCTGTGGAATGCGAGGTAGTGTCCTCCCACTGAAATTTCAGAATCCCGTTTTTATTCTCAAAACAACTCAGATACCCATTCGAATAGCCAACTATAAAGGCAGATATGGTTCGTGAATACCCAAATCGCGATATCGCTTCATCCTTGTCAGAGTGGAGACGACTCGCTCGTTTTCCTTCATAATCATCTCCTTCTCGGATTGCCGCAGAGATGTCGAAATATGGTTCAGGCGTGTCAGATTTGTCGTCGAAGAATCCAGGGAGTCTTCGCCAATACCACAGCTCTCCGGTTTCGCTCAGCGTAACGAGAACATTTTCCTCACCAACGCACGTGTTCTCGAGAGATGGAACGCGTTCTATTTGCGTCACCGCGCCGCGGTGTTTTTGAGGGAAAAATCGCATTTTTTTCTCTTCTCTCGTCAATTTACCGTTTCCGTCCTCTTTCTCTACTCGCATCATTCCAACTGTACCATCGTCCAAACCAACTACAACGCACCGCGTCATGTTTTCGTGATCGATAAAGAAGCGACAAGATGTGATCTTTCGTTGTTTATCTGCCCTGAAAATAATTTCCGTGTTCAAAGATTTGTCGAACGTCGTAACATCGTACGGCACTTTTGAATGAGGCGCAACGTTTTCCATTTTTCGCAAAGTCCCATCACCACATGCAAATATAGTCCAGTCGCCGATTTCCGGCACTACATGATGATCTATGTCGTAAATAAAACCACCAAGCGTTGATATCTGATCTTTCAGACGATATTTGAATGTATCTTTGCTTTCCTCGAGAACGTCATAAAAACAAATCGCTCTGTCCAATCCATGCGTAACGATTTGGAAAGACGGAAAGTCATCGTTCTCGTCTCTCTTTTCCTTTCCAGTTTTGAATAGCTCCAATGAGAAACCTAGCTTTTTGTGTCCACTGAAATCTGGCGTAGCGCGCTCTGCTTTTAGCCCAACAACAGAACAGGCGCTAGACGAAGGCGGGTTGTTACCGTGGTCTATAAACCTTTCAACATCGAACACCAGCTTCGTAACTTCGCCTTTACACGAACACACCATCAACGGAAAGCTATTGTGCCGTCGAATGGACGTGAAATTCATCCAACACGATGCCGTTGAAATCGGCGCTGAGTTGGGTTTCTTGTTGTTGTTGCTATGACTAGTGCTACCTACGTTGTTCAGCAACATCAAGTTTTCTTTCCTCTCTAAAGACATATCGCCGTTGCTCGACGACAACAGGCAAAAATACAAATCCCCGCTTCTGTTTCCGACTGCTAAATAAATCTCCTCCGTCGCGTCCACGAATACCCACTCGAGCGAAGAGACTGGTGATTTACGAAATCGTTCGTCTTCTTCTAAACCAAATACTCGTTCCTTAAATCCGCCTGGTTTGTACGCGTGAACCGCTACGTCTCCCGATTCAAATCCAACCGCAGTGATAAAAGCCGGACTGTTCTCTGACGACGACGACGACGACGTCAAAGAAGAAGAAGAAGAATACCCGTCCATGCTCGCTAACGTGGTTATACCCGACATGGACTCTGCGAATGCGTATGTGAACTCCGGCTCTATGTTTATCGCGATGCTGTTACTATTATTGCTATTACTGTTGCCGTCGCGAGTATGCTCTGCTAAGCGCCACATGCACATCACTCCGCTCCCGTCGCCCGTTATAAAACTCCCTCGCTCTCGCTTCTCTCTCTCTACCACGCGCACCTCCACGCCTTTCCCGTGGCCACCCCGGCTCGGCTGTTTCTTCGCGCCATAGCGCGAAGAAGAAGAAGAAGAAGTATGAGCGGAAGAAGTAGATGTCCCGCACAGCGTCGATATCTTCCCCACGCACTTCTTCGCGCGGACGTCGTGCACGCGTATCGCATCGTCCGATGACGTCGTCACCAGCAGAAACGCACCTTTCTGGTTTCCTCGTTTTCCTACTTCCCTTTCTGTCTCTTCCTTCGCGATATCTTCGTCGTCTTTGAAATCGTCAAACCAACTCTCCACGAACGAAACGCTCAGCAACCGTTTCGCGTGTCCAGTGGAAATCTGTCCCAACACCGAACTCGTCTCCGCGTCGAGTAAAGCGATGTTATTCTTCGCGCAGTACGCGATTATCGCTCTCGTTTCGTTCTTCCTCTCGTTTCCTTCGCGCTCTGGTTCTCTGCCTCTTCCCTTTGGCGCGTACGCGCCAGGCACGAACCCAACCGTCAAATGCGAACTCGAATACCAGTTGGGAGAAGGGACGGAGATGATTCCGGATTCAAAGTTTACGCGCGCTTCTATTTCTTCTTCGTTTTTGCACGAGACAACTTCGGCATCATTTCCACCGACGGCGACGACGACGACGTCAGCGGCGACTTCATCGCGAGCGTCATCGTCGGTGGCAGTCGCGTCGTTTTCCTCTTCGCCCATTTTTGTTCTCACGTTTTTCTAAAAGTGCGTCAGAGTAAAAAAAAAAGAAACCGCAATACCAAACAAAGGTGCGACGGAGGCGGCGGCGGTAGAGAGAGCGCGCGTGTGTCTGCGCGTGCGTGTCTGAGAAAAGAGCGATATATACATATACACACGTACTAATAAATGCTCACGTTTTGTCCAACCTGCGGGAACTTGCTCGCCATCGAGAAGAAGAAGAAGAAGAATCGAGACGAGGGAGAAGAAAACGACGGCGGCGACGACGACGAAAACGACGCGCTTCAACTGCTCTGCAAAACGTGCCCGTACTCGTACTCCATTCGAGACAAACACTGGTCGAAAACGGACGTTCCCATCACGAATAAAAAGCGCGTCGACGACGTGCTCGGAGGCGACGAGGCGTGGAAAAACGTCGACACGACGAGAAGTCGTTGTCCGAAATGTTCGCACGATGTGGCGTACTTTTTGATGGTGCAAACGAGGAGCGCGGACGAACCGATGACGCAGTTTTTTCGGTGCGTGGAGTGCGCGAATCAGTGGAAAGAGAATTAACCACCACCAGTAGATGATGATGTTAGCCAAGAGTTTTGTTTTTAATGATAGTCACGCGCGTTTTTAGTTCATGTATTATAGTTTGTGTACCCGCTGCGCGAGTGTTTCGCCTTGTCTTCCACCCTTCTCACAAAGTTCTCGAACACGCGCGAAGGTTGGAAGGTATAGCCGTAAGATTTATATATGTTGTGTTTCTTACAGTGCGCTGCTCGCGCGTTTGTATGTAAACTGGAGCTGTGGGAGAAGAGTTAATGGCACCTTCGCTTGTGGTCGTGCAAAGCATGGCGTTGACGATATCTCTTTTCACACAAGTCACACTCAAACGGTTTCTCTCCGGTGTGAGTGCGCATGTGGCTTTTCAAATTACCAGCTTGACGAAAGCTCTTTTCGCACAAGTCACACTCAAACGGTTTCTCTCCGGTGTGAGTGCGCATGTGGCTTTTCAAAGTACCAGCTTCACGAAAACTCTTTTCGCACAAGTCACACTCAAACGGTTTTCCTCCGGTGTGAGTGCGCATATGTATGACCAACTTGGATGGATAATCACACTTCTTCCCGGAAACATCGCACTCGTTCGTTCTCTTCCTCTTCGCTCCTTTTCCGCCAAGAGAAGTCAACTCTTTCTTTTCTTGCTTCTCGTTTTCTACTTGACCACCGACGACGTCCGAAATGCGCACGCACAAAACCGGTTCTTCTTCTTCTTCTTCTCTTCCCATCTCCACCACGCTGCTCTTCACCACGACCACCGTTCTCGCATTCTCCGCGCGCTTCGGATGTTTATTCTTTCGTCTCGTCATCTTCTTTCTTCTTTCTCATTCTTCGCGCGCGCTCGAAAAACCGCGCGCGAGAGAGAAGAAGAGAGAAGAAGAAGGAGCACACCTCTTTTTTTTTTTTTTTTTTTTAAATCGAAGCGTTTTTCTGTTTTTAGTAAACCCAAACCTTCTGTTTCTCGCTTCACACTTATATACTTGTGTTGCATTTTGTGTCTCGTTTCCACGCAGAATATATTAATACACACATATATAAACATATAAAAAATGGCATCGTACGGCGAGGTACGCGCATCGCGAGCGATTCACGTTTACCCACGCGACGCGTTTTTGCACGCGCGCTCGATTTTCCCCGTTCGCGAGTGGGAGAGCGAGCGCGGGAATCGTTACGCGCGCAGCCTTTCTCTCTCTCTCTTTTTTTCCCTTCTCCATTTTTCTTTATTGCGCGCGTAAAATTCTAATCGGTATCAAACGACTGACGAGAAACTCTCGAACGCGACAGGAACCCGACTACGAGGAGGAAGACGGTGATTATGAATCTGAAAATGGCAGCGAAGGTACGGTTTTATCTTCGCGTCTGTTTTGTTGACATCGATATGAACGACGTGATTTTTCCCTTTGCGAATTTGCCCTCTTTTTCGTTCGCAAATGTTGGCCTGGCGGCGAACGCGTTTTTGTCTTGTAGTCTCTCTCTCTCTCTCGCGCGCGCGCGCTAGAAATTAATCCGACATTTTCAACATCTCACCGTATCTTTTTCACCGGAACAGAAAACTTAGAAGGAGAAGAAGAAGAAGAAGAAGAAGAAGAAGCGACCACTTCGGAAGGCGCGACGGCGACTCCACCGCTCGGTATGAAACCGTGGATTGGTTTACAATCCATGCCGCAACCGACGCGCGATAAAATTGCGGAGCACATGCGACGACAACAAACAGAAACTGGGGATAACGAGTTAACCGTTGTATTAATTGGTAGACAAGGTGTGGGGAAATCGAGCACGGTGAACGCTCTGATAAACGAGAAAGTAGCGAATGATCAACCGTTCGTGCAGGAAACGGTCCGACCTTTGTTGGCATCTCGAGCGGCGGGAGGGTTCAACGTCCACGTCATCGACACGCCGGGTTTGTTGGACGGTGAATCTGTTTCCTCGAACGGTTTGATGGCTTTGAGAGCCGCGTTGGACGATAGAAAAGTGCACTGTTTCGTGTTTATGCAAAGGTTAGACTCGTGGAGGTGCGATTCTGGAGACGAGTTGATGATTAGAGCCTTGTGCCAACACTGCGGCGCGGATGTTTTTGACCGAGTCGTCTTGGGTTTCTCTCACGGCGAATTGAAGCCTCCAAACGGCGAGACCACGCAAAAACTTATCGAACGCAGATACGCACAGACTGTTTCCATGATTAAAACTGAATTGAAAAAAGCGCGAAAGAAAAACTACAACGATTTCTCGCCGCCGATGGCGGTTGTGGAAAACAGCTCCCGATGCCCAACTAACGATGAAGGCGAAAAGTGTGTCACGTTAGAAAACGACGAAAAAGTCCCGTGGTTACCAGCTTTAGTCGGCGCCATGGTCGATGCGTCCATTCAATCCGTCAAGAAAGCAGACGGCGACGGCAAATCTTACTACCTCTTCGACTACAAAAAAATTAAGAAATCCGGCGCCAATCCTAACACGAGGCACAAGTTGTGGATGTTCCCCGCGTTTCTTGTTCAATGGTTCGTGCTTAGACCAATCATAGTGAAAGTCATCCGAAACGACATCCGCAAAGATCGCGCGATTGATCGTTACGCGCTTTAATAATAATAATAATAATAAGAAGAAGAAGAAGAACAAAGGTTAATATTTCCTATATCATCAATATATACAACTCGACTATGCTTTTTGCGCTACGCATGTACAATTTGGGCGCTTCTAAATTTCTAGATATACGTATGTACATTTTATATAAACTGACTTCTAAATGACCCCTAGTTACGGTCAATCCCTCCACGAGAGTCTGAAAGTTCGCTTTCTTGCTCGACTTCACTGTCCGAACTCAATCCAGCGAACGGTTTCCCGAAGTAGTAGTCTTCCAAGTTCTCCTGGGCAAGCGGGTCTGTACCGAAACCTTCGGGGGCACTTTGTTCGAGAAAGCGAATAAGCATCGGAGAACTTGGGCGATGCACGGAACCTTCCTCGTTAATTGAATCTATCGCGGGAATATATTTGTTCTTCTTCTCCGACGCAGGATTCATGATGTTCGCGTCATTGTCTTTACGTTGCTCTGGGCTTTCCCGCTTTTCTTGATCCAGCACCTTTTTGAAGAAAACATTGTGCTGTTCTATGTTTCCATCGCCGCCGATGCTTTTACTCGTCGCATTGGCGTCATCCGCTATGATTGCATCCTCGTCGTGATCGCCCGCATCCATGGCTACCGAAACGACGCCGCATAAAACAAAAAGAACGCCAAAACCGGAACCAAAGGTAATTATATCGCCAAGAGCAATCCAGCCTATCATTGAACCCAAAACGACGGATCCGCCCACAACAGTCGAAGTCGAAATGGAAACGGGAACGCCGAGAGATGAGACGTAAAAACTTAATATTTCTGCAGTTCCAACCGACAAGCCTGCCAAACACGCCCAAAGAATACCTTTCATGTCGTACCGTAAGATGTCATAAAAACCGGCGCGAAGAAAAATGCCCAGAAAAGATGAACCCAGAATCATGGCAACGATTTGCAAAATGACCCCGCCGAGAACAGGATTCATAGTGTCCGCTCCCTTCTTTATGAAAACATTATACAAGGCGTATGCCATCGCGCACGCAACCGCCGGTCCTATCCAATCGACCAATTCTAGTTCTATTGTCTCGTTTGCAGCGAGAGCGGAACCGTCGAAGCCCAACAATGCGGCAATTGTCACACCGCTACCTTCCGCTCCAGTAACAGACGAGGCGACGCTACAAATACCTGCCACGACGACAGGAACGCCTATCATCGCCTTCAAACCGAAACTTTCGCTCAAGAACAAGACGCCGAGGATTACGTCAAATACTACGGACCCTCCGATGATTATCGGAATCGATTGAGACGCCGCGACGCCTAAAGATGAGACGTAAAAGCTTAACATTTCTGCTGATCCAACGGCGAGACCCGCTCCAACGCACCACATAATACCAACTCTATCGGATTCTTTCAACTCTTGCCAGACGTCGCGATCACTTTTCCTCTGATCGAAGAATAAGAGTCCAACACCTAATAAGCACGCGACGAATTGTAAAATAACTCCTCCCAACACCGGCGAAATCGAGTAGCTTCCCAGTTTGATAAATACGTTGTACAACGCGTACGATGTTGCACACAAAGCTCCTGGGATGCCCCACACGAAGATGTGTGGCGCGCATTGTCTTTCTTCTCCAACTTTCTCCAGGAGCGTATTGGCGTTTGATAATCTATCGGTTCCCTTCGGCGACAGCGATATCGACCTTCTCGTCGAACTCGCCGACGACGCAATCGACAATCCGTCTTCGCTGCCCTTGCTACGTCCTCGTCTGTGTCGCATCGCTCTTCGATATCTCGCCATGTCCGAAAACGAGTCGTTGTGCTGACTTCTTCTCCTCCCCAAACCGGATTCCAAATCTTCTTCTTCCAAGTATTCTTCCTCATCGCCCGCGACGCTTCCACCCAAGCCGCTCAGAGAGTGAATAGAACCAAACCTTCCCCCAACTTTCAACGAGCGCGCGGACGGCGTCACCACGCTTCCGAAATCTGAAACGCTGTTCGCTTCTTTCGACGAGGAGGAACCGCAGTTGGAGTCCTGCCTCGCGCGAGCAGGAGGACGAGTACCGACGCTCTCGACCTCCTCGGTCGCGCCGTAGTTCTTCGCTTCGTCCCCGCTCCTGCTCATGGTGGTGATGGTGGTGGCATCGTCATCGCTCGTCTCTGGCTCCCATCGTCGTGGGGTTTGTGCGTCGTGAGTTTATGAGGACGGTGAGTAGTGAGGAGGATTACTTTTTTTCCCGAAAGGTCGGTCGTATAGTGTTACGCTTCAGAAAAACATCAAAAGCAAATAGAAGAGCTCTCTCTCTCTCTCTCTCGATCTCAATCTATCCATCTTCTCTCGCACTCGTCGCGGTAGAAAGGTTTGAGAAGAAGTAGCATCGGAAGAAGAAGAAGAAGAAGTTTATAGTCGTTGGCGAGCGACTCGCGCATAAAAAGAAAAGCCTCCTCTCGGCGCGGATGCAACTCAACGGGTGTTGAAAATTGGACTGATGATGCACCGATACGCATCATCGGTGGGGAACACGCGACGCTGACAGAAGAAGAGAAAAACGAAAGAAGGAGACAATTTTGCGACAAAATGACGTACGTCAAAGGAACGTTCTACGCGTTCATCACCGCGATATTATACGCCTTAGTTTCAATTTTCAGTAAAATTTTGGACGAGAGGCACAAATCGATATATTTTGCGCTTCTGTGCGCGTACGTCACGCTGTGGATCGTGTTCGCGCCTTTGCGAGTGATAGAGCGACATCAAGAAGGACAAGACGAAGTCGGAGGGGAGGAGAAAGTAAACAGCGGAGGGACGAGCGATGACGTTGGTATTCGTCACGACGAGTCCGAAGGCATGCAGAAGAAGCTTCGGAGGCATAAGATGTACGATAGTTACGCGTTTCTCCCTGGCTTGGTCGGAGGAAACCGGGAACACGTGGAAAGTATTACTACTACTACTACGTTTGCTTCTACTTCTCCATCTTCATCCGCCGGCGTCGGTGTCGTCGCTGACGTTGAAAAAGGCGAAAAAGAACCAAAAAAGTTCAGCAGATACTGTTGCCGGCCAAACAAGAAAACGCTCGCTCTCATCACGATGGCGTTTTTTGATTTTATCGCGAATTATTCGGCGATTCTTTGCTTCAAATTTACTTCGGTAACGTCGGGAACGATTATTCAAACAGCCACGGTGCCCATCTCGTGTACTCTCGGGTTTCTCTTCATGAATCGGAGGTATTCTAGGCGGCACGTAGGAGGCGCTTTTGTGTCCATGGCGGCTCTCCTCTTCCTCATAGTTTGCGACAGTTTAGAGGTAAATGAAGAGGGTAAAAACGTACCGCATCCAGACAAAAACCCGGTCCTAGGAGACGTGCTCGCGTTTTCTGCCGCCATTTGCTTTTCGGTGACGAATATTTTGCAGGAATATTCAATCGATAGCGGAGTCTATCAAAACGAAATTTTGGCCGCGTTTGGATTTTACGGCACTCTTCTCGCAATAGTAGCGCTTTTCGCGGAACACAATTGGAACCCCGAACTTTTGATGGACTTCTTCATTAGAATAGAGCACCACGACGTTCTGATATACGTATTGACTTCGGTGGCGTTTTTCGCTTCCGCTTCGAGTGCATACAGAGCTTTAAAATACATCGACGCGGGCACGTTCAACGTGGTGTTGTTACAACAGAGTCTTTTAGTCGGTTTAGTGCGCTTATTCGGCTTCGACGGTGGATTTAGTTCTACCACGCAAGCTGGTATTTTTATTGGCACGTTTATAGTACAAGCAATCGGTATACTCGTCTACGCAACCGCCGGTGACGTCAAGCACCGCGAAGAAACTTCGGGAAGCGAGAGCGAGAAACGATCGATTTTAGCGAAACGATAACGCACCTCTCGGTGGCTCTCGCAACAAACGAATAGAAACTTAGAAAGAGATGAGAGAGAGAGATGAGAGAAATGAATAATTTTATGTTGTACCGCGGATTAAACGTTTGTATTTTAATATTCAGTCATATATGTATCATTTTGTCGTCGCGGAACCTTTGTGTGCGCGTGTGCGTTTGTGTGTATTGCTTACGAGTACGAACTCGCGATTTCAAAAAAAAAATCATC
>Ga0255753_1001697_pt1 | contig 25568 bp, 33 predicted proteins | sample 041ome_10_FD_179953 | JGI IMG/M metagenome (GOLD analysis project Ga0255753, IMG submission 179953) | Coastal salt marsh microbial communities from the Groves Creek Marsh, Skidaway Island, Georgia - 041412US metaG (version 2) | ecosystem: Environmental > Aquatic > Marine > Intertidal zone > Salt... | reverse complement strand
AGTTGAGGCCAAACCAGGTGAGGATTGCCTCGGGCCCGTTGGGCTGCCATGACAGCACATGGTCGCCTTTGGTGACACCGAGATCCGATAGGGCTTTAGCGACCCGGCGGGTCTGGTCTAGGGTTTCGCGCCATGTCCATGATGGTCCTTCGTGGAAGATGATCGCGACCTCGTCCGGTTGTTCTTTGGCCCAGCGCTCGAGGAGATAGCCGAGGACGCACGCCTCTCGAGCAGGAATACGATGATCGAACATCGCAGCATCATCCAACATCAGAACCCCCTTCTGAGATGTTGATGGGACCCTACTCGTCAGTGAGTTCGAAGTTTCGACCGCAACTTGTGGCACATTGTCACCTACGGTCGGTATATGGCTCTTGACGCAATTCCAGCCGAGTTCATCGGCACCCTTACCGCACGCACTCATGAGGTCGACCGACCCGTTATTTCTCGCGGTCCGTTCGGTACCAAGGTCGTCGCCACGGTCACCGGCGGCACATTCGTTGGGCCCAAGATCAACGCATCGCTGTTGCCCGGTGTTGCTGCGGGAGACTGGGTGACCATGCTTGGTGATGGAGGTTTCTCGCTCGATGTTCGCCTTTCGTTCCGCACCGACGACGGCGCTGATATCTACGTCACCTACACCGGCTTTGCGAAGCCGAACGGAGACGGAACGAGCAGCATCCGAACCGCTCCGAGGTTTGAGACAGGTGATGAGCGTTACGCCTGGCTCAACGGCCTGTTCTGCGTTGCGCTCGGAAGCACGAATGATGAAGGAGTCGTGTACGAGGTCTACGCCATCTGATGCGGTGATGGCGATGGGCTACGGTCGGCAGCATGGCGCATCCATCGATTACGACTGAAAAGATCAACAATGTCCTGTGCGTTTCCGTTGACGACGGAAAAGCGAACGCCTTTTCTATTTCGTTATTGGAAGCTCTCGGTGAAGAGATCACGCGAGCGGAAGCTGAGGCTGATATTGGTGCCGTGGTGCTTGCGGGTAACGCCAAGATTTTCGTGGCAGGGTTCGATTTAGACGTCATTAACTCGGGTGACGCAAAAGCGATCACCGGTTTGGTGTCAGCTGGAGGGTCATTCATTCGACAGGTATACGGCGCGTCGCTGCCGGTGATAGCGGCATCCACTGGTCATGCGGTTGCCGCTGGGGCGTTGCTATTGCTCGGTTGTGACTATCGCGTCGGAGTTGATGGTCCGGTGAAGATTGGGCTCAATGAGGTCGCGATTTCGTTGACGCTTCCCGAATGGGCGTTGGTCATCGCAAGAGAACGGCTATCGAAGCGTCACCTTCAGGTGTCGGTCGCGAACGCAAAACTGTTTGACGGCCCGGGCGCAAGAGACGCTGGATTCTTAGATGAAGTCACAGCAGCAGACCAGGTTGTTGGTCGGGCAATTGAGGTCGCGCAGGGGTTCGCAGAGCAACTCGATGCGCGGGCATATGCATCAACGGTGCGAGCATTGCGTGGTGATGTGCTCAGCCAAATGGACGCAGCAGTTGCCGCTGAGCGTGCCGCGGTCGGTCTCTGATCTCGTCTTCTAGTCAGAAGACTGAGGACGCACTCCAATCAACGTGGCGGTCATCGTTGCGATGAGCCTGTCGGGGTCATCTGTTGTGTAAAACGCTGCTTCTGCAACGGTGAGCGTGGTGCCAGCTCTGACCACTGCGCCGCGTCCCTCGAAATGATGTCCTGCTGCTGGGCGAAGAAGGTTGAGTTTATATTCGACGGTGAGCACCTCGGTGCCTAACGGCATCAGCGTTTGTGACGCCCAGCCGCAGGACGAATCAAGAATCGTTCCGATAATGCCGGCGTGCAGAAAGCCGTGGTGCTGGGTAAGTGACTCGCTGGCGTTGATGCGAAGCCGCACTTCTCCTGGGGCAACGAGACGCAGTTCAGCGCCGATAGTTGCCATGAGTCCTTGTTTGGCGAAGCTGTCCTCAATTGCCGCAGTGACGTTCGGGTCAAGTTCGGGAGATGTCATGGGGTACTCATCATCAGGGTTGTGTGCAGCCAGAACGAGTTTTTTGGCTCGGGGTTGGTCATGTCAGCATTACAGATTGCGGGCCGTGGCCGAAGTTGAACCGTTACGGAGATAACCCGCCATGTTCCGTCGCAGGGCTGCGACCCTTCGACGTCACCGCCACCTAGCGGTGGTGTTGATGGTGTTGGCGGGATGGTGACGGTGTCGCCGCCGCAGCCTGTCAAGGTGCCGGGGGCGTTAGCGCCACCGTTCGCGTCGAACGCGAGTGACGCATTACAGGGTGTGGTGGTTATGGTTGGCGGTGTGGTGGCGTACTGAAACAACTTCAAAGTTGATCAGTTCCCCGCTTGCATCAAGGACAACATTAGGGGAAGCAATGACTACATATTTTTTTATGATCTCGACAGATCCAGACGTCGACCCTCGTAGATGCGCAGTCGGACTTGCGTGCGCTGCTGAAGCATTGACGAGCGGCCATGAAGTCGAAGTCTTTTTTGCTTCGCATGCAGTTCAACTTCTGCAGGGTCAGTTCATCGACGGCCTCGATAGCCGGGTCGGCATGCCATCAGGCACATGTCGGACAATGATGGAGAGTCTCATTGCGGGGGCCAAAATCGCATGTTCAACCGGCTCTCAAGCAGTTGTCGGAGTCACCCCCGAAAATGCGGACGAAGTGCTGATGGTTACAGATGGCTTGGTGTGGAGTGGCCCGCCAGGAGTGGTTGCAATGAGCGCAGCTGCTGACGTCGTCCTCTCCTTCTAACTTGCTGTTGCCGCTGGTCAGGCTGTCGGGCGACCGTGCGATATGGTCAGTAAGTGACCTCTTTAATGACATTTACTCAGGGTGATCCACTCACCGAAGACGAGGCTCTGCGCTACGTCGAGTCTCTCGGATATCACTCGCTGGTATTCGATGACGTTCATGATGCTGATGAAGAGCTTCATTGGCACGAATTCAACTCAGTAGCGATCGTCGTCTCTGGCTCAGGCTCATTCGCCGACGAGGCAGGTGCTGTCACGCAGGTTCAGTCGGGCTGCATGGTGACCGCAGAAGCCGGTTGGTTGCACCGGACGCTTGCCGGAACTCATACTCGGGTGGTGCTCGGCACAAATATGCCGTACGCGGAGTGGAGCCATCCGATCAATAAAGTGCCGTCTTGAAAAATTGCCCGCTGTCGATCGCACAACGACGGTATCGATACAAAAGATGTTTCCTACTCGTTGGTACGAAACTGTAAACTTTAAGGGCATCTCAGTAATCTGTTGTCATTCATAAGGGAAAACTATGCCTGGCGGCCGCCCGCGCTCAATTGATCTCACCGAGGCAATGCCCATCATTCTTCGTCTGTTCTGGCACGACGGGTACGGAGCATCAACTCTCGAACAAGTCGCAAGTGAGCTTGGTGTCACCAAACCGACACTGTGTCGGACGTTGGGAGAGAAAGAAGCAATTTTTTCCGCTGCCCTTGAGGAATACCATCGGGTGTACATTGCGCCGGCCGAAGCTCATCTCGAGCAGGCACCTTCTCTGCGGCTTGCGCTCGAAGGGGTGTTTGACGTCTTTGTGGAGCGCATCCTTGATGACGATCTTCCGGCGGGCTGCTTCCTCGGTGATAGCGGGATGTCTGGCGACTTTGGGAGTGGACTGATTGCCGACACAATTGGCCGGCTTCAAGGGGGCTTGGCAGCAAGAGTTCAACAGCGAGTTATTGCCTCGATCGCTGAAGGCGAACTTCTGTCGGATAGTTCTCCTTCAGCTGTTGTCCCGTTTATCCTCGGACAGTTTTCAGCACTGTCAGCTATCTCGCGGGTGCGTCCAGATAAGACGCAACTCAAAAGCGTTGTGAGTTACATGATTGCTGGATTGCCGTGGGCCGTAATGCAGTAATGATGGTGATTCTCAATTGAGCCTGGAGATGACTAAAAGCCGTGATATCAATCGCTAGTGGGCTGGTGAGTTGAGAGTCGCGATCACGCCGTAGTGGTCGCTGGCAACCACACCATCGACAGGGGCAATACCAAAACGCTCAACAATGACGGGGTTCCCTGATGGGCGCTGTCGAGGCCATCCTGACATCACATAATCAAGCCGCCGATTCGGCCAAGCAGAGTCAACGACATACGGATTTGCTGCCGAGTACGTGACACCGTCACCGTTCCCACATTGAGCCCATGCATCGGTGGCGACAAAACCTGCAACATATGCGGGCCCTAAACCTGTCAGACGCCGAATCTCGTCACTGTCGGGCACTGCGTTGAGATCACCAATGAGAATTGGGGGAAATGATTCCTTTGGGTCGCCGCGTTGTGACGAGATAAGTTCGCAGATCTCTTCAAGTTGGCGCTGGCGGAGCAAGCTGTTGTCAAACCCATGCGACAGGTGAGTGCAGAACACCTGCACCAACCCGAACGGTGCGTCGATTTGTGCCCACAGCACTGTGCGATGCGGTGGCATCTCACCAACGTCGAGATACTTCCAGCCACTCTCAATAATTGGCCACCGGCTTGCAATCACATTTGCGATTCCCCATCGATCATTCTCAGCGTCGGGAGACACTGCGACGTGGTAGCCAAGTTCTGACGTCAGTTGTTCAACCTGATCAGGTTCACGGGTGCTGACTTCTTGAAGCCCAATGATGTCAGCGTTGAGACCAGCAAGTGTCGAGAAGATTGCAGGTTGACGTTCTTCCCAGTTGCCGTGACGACACCAGAGATTCCATGTTGCGACACGAATCATGCGAATCCGTTCATGCCGATAGCCCACCAATTTCGCCGAGCAACGCAGCGACATCGATGAACCATTCACCGTCATCGGCGGTTAACACGTATGCCATGACATGACGCTGTTCCGTTCCAAGCTCGACAAGAACATCTCGTGACTCACCAATGAGTTGGCACGACGTCAACGAGATCGACGGATTCTTTAACAAGAACCCATACTCATACGAGATCATCCGCTCGAACTGCTGAACAGAAATATTCGAACGAAAAGCGCTCGATGAATACGAAAGGGCAGCAACAAAATCTCGTTGTGAGATGGCAGCGGTTTGCGCCTCGATAACAGATGCGATTGCACGTGATTCGTCTGCTGTGCATATGTCAACAGGCAGAGTTGACGATGTCGTTGACGATGTCGACATGTCAGTTACGACGTCATCAGAAACAGTTGTCGTCGACTCGACTGGTTCGATGAGTTGCACTGCGGCCTCACCGCTTGAGCAGGCTACGAACAACGCAGCGCTGGCTCCTAAGCCAAGAAGTTGTCGGAATGTAAAGGAGAACATGGGCTGGACAACCCGAACCTACAGTGCTCCACCGGTCTACGCTAACGGAGTGCCAAACGATCTCGCTGCCCATCACGAACAACTTGATCGCGACGGTTACACGATCGTTCGCGACGCAATTGATCTTGATCTCGTTGCGGCTCTGCTCTGCGATGTCCACCGCCTGCAAGAGGAACTAGGGCGCGCCCCGGCTGGTAACAAGTTTGAGGGAAACCACACAACGCGTACCTACAACCTGCTTGCCCACAGCGAGATCTGGCAGCAAGTTCCAGTTCATCAATCGGTGCTGCCCCTCGTCGAGCACGTGCTCGGAAAAGAATGTCTGATCTCAAGTCTCGCCTCAATTGCAATTGGCCCGGGCGAGAGCGCTCAGGTGCTCCATGCTGACGATCAAGTGCAACCGCTTGCTAAGCCCCACGTGGCAACCGTGTGTAATTCGATGTGGGCTCTCACCGACTTCACGGAAGAGAACGGCGCAACCCGACTTGTTCCGGGAAGTCATCACTGGCAGAACCCCAACTATCGCAATGGCGAGCCTGAGGTTGAGACAATTGCTGCTGAGATGTCAAAAGGAAGCGTGCTGATCTGGCACGGAAGCCTCTGGCACGGCGGGGGAGCGAACACGACCTCAGATGAGACCCGTGTTGGTGTCGCAATGAACTACTGCGCCGGGTTCATCCGCCAACAAGAAAACATTCAACTCGGCACTCCGCCAGAGGTGATGGCCACGTTCACGCCTCAACTTCGAGAACTCTGCGGGTTGGGTGTGTACCGAGGACTCACCGGCAACATCGACAAGCGCAGCCCCGCTGAAGTCTTCTACGGCGACCCTCCCTCTCGGCAGATCTGGGACCAAGACCCAACAATATAGGCGGTTCGCGGATTGTGTCCGCTTCGACAGCACTCACCTGCGCGTTCGATACTGGAAGAGAGCCTTGGTCTGACAGGTATGGCCGAGTCAAATGACAAGGAGACCCTCATGGCCAACTTTGATACCGCCCCACTCGCTAAGAAATTCATTGAGGTGAACGGCAAACAAATGGCCGTTCACGATTCTGGATCGGGTCGAGCGGTTGTGTTCCTTCATGGCAACCCGACATCGTCGTACCTGTGGCGGAACATCATTCCGCACTTGACGTCAGTTGCGCGCTGCGTGGCTCCCGATCTCATCGGCCATGGCGATTCCGACAAACTCGATGACACGAGCCCAGGTCAGTACTCGTTCGTGCAACATCGTGAGTACCTCGATGGTGTTCTTGATGCGCTTGACCTAGGTGATGACATCATCTTGGTGATCCATGACTGGGGTTCAGCGCTCGGATTCGACTGGGCGAACCGTCACCGCGACCGTGTGGCAGGAATCGTCTTCATGGAAGCGATCGTGCGACCTGTCACCTGGGAGGAATGGCCGAATCTTGCACGACCGATCTTCCAGGCGTTTCGTTCTGAGGCGGGCGAAGAGATGATTATTGGGAGGAACCTCTTTGTCGAAGCTGTATTGCCAGGCTCGATCATCAGAAACCTGGCTCAACTGGAAATTGACGAGTACCGCAAACCCTTTGTCGAGCCTGAGCATCGGCGCCCAACGCTCACCTGGCCACGACAGATTCCAATAGATGGAGAACCAGCCGACGTTGTTGAGATCGCTCAGGCGTACGCCGACTGGTTGTCAGCATCACCGATGCCGAAACTCTTCATCAATGCTGAGCCTGGGGCAATTTTGACGGGGCCGCAGAGAGAATTTGCTCGGTCGTGGCCGAACCTCACTGAGGTCACAGTGAAGGGCAGCCACTTCATTCAAGAGGACAGCCCTGATGAAATTGGTGAGGCCATTATGAATTGGATGTCGACCCTAAGTTGACACGTTGCATTTTTAGCCGAGAAACATTGCCCTATTGACGCACCCGGGTCTGAGGTCGAACTGGCTGCGTGATGCCGTTCGTGTCGGGGGAAACGCTCAATCCTCACTACCGTTCCTTCAGGTAACGGCTCTTCAAGGAGGGGTGGAATGACGTGGAGCGGTGACGTATGTGGGCTGGTTGACGAGTTCCGAAGTGGTCGTCTTCATCCTGTTGAGGTGATGCGTGAAACACTTGCCGCTATCGCGTCGAGCGACCTCAACGCATTCAGTTTCATCGATGAGGATGGTGCCCTTGCAGCAGCGACAAACGCTGACGTCGATGCCCCGTTCGGAGGGGTGCCCCTTGGTGTAAAAGAACTTGACGCCGTGACAGGCTGGCCGCTCACCGAGGCGAGTGTCGTATTCGCCGATCGAGTGGCCGAGCACACATCGACGATGGTGTCGCGCTCAGTGACAGCCGGAGCGATACCGGTCGGGCTGACAACCTCGAGCGAATTTGGAGGGGTCAACCTCACCCGAACGGTGCTTAATGGTGCCACTCGAAATCCTTGGGATCACTCACGAACGCCAGGTGGGTCATCAGGGGGCTCCGCAGCTGCAGTCGCTGGCGGCCTTGTACCGATTGCGACCGGAGGTGACGGAGGAGGTTCCATTCGTATCCCAGCAGGATTTTGTGGGCTCGTTGGTCTGAAAGGAACGTTCGGCAGAATTCCTCGCGGACCCAAATCTCTCGTTGGAAACCTCACCGTTTCAATCGGCAGCCTCACACGGTCGATACGCGACACGGCCCGTTGGTTTGACGTGACAAACGGATTTGATCCGCGGGACACCTTGAGTCTGCCGAAAGTCGCCGGCTGGGAAACTCAACTCGGTTCATTCGCCGATGCGTTGCGTGGATGCCGAGTTGCCGTGGTCCCCGACTGGGGTGGAGCAACCGTTTCACCTGCAATGTGGAATGTTCTGACCGAAGCCGCCGATGCCATCATCCACGGTGTTGCGATGCATCGTGTCGAGATTGACTCAACCCTTCCATCGATGGGTGCGGCGTGGTCGATCAGCGGAATGATCGCTATTCGAGCAGAACTCGGTGATCGTTGGCCCGCTTGCGAGGGCGATCTCACCCCGGAGATTCGAGCCGGGCTGCGCTACACCGAAGGCCGCTACGACGAGGACGGCCGCGCCCGAATAGAGGAACGACGGATGGCTGTCGTCGAACGAATGGCCGACATCTTCGACGAGGTCGACTTTGTCATCACCGCCTCGAACCCAGACATTGCGTTCAATGCAGAAGGACCACTTCCTGACACCTTCGGCGGACTTGTCGCCGGTGCCCGGAACAACGGTCGCCTTACATTCCCGGCCAACATTGCTGGGAACCCTGCAATTTCAATACCGGCAGGAAGCGTTGACGGATGCCCCGTAGGGCTGCAAGTCATCGGTCGGCACCACAGCGAACAACAACTACTCGATATTGGGTTGTGGATGGAACGCGAACGGCCTTGGCCTCTTGTCGCTCCGAAATAACGACGCCTGGCCCAGATGTTCGCTCCTCCTGATCGTTGCAGGTGCCTGAATTTTGCCTGCTGTCAATGTGTTAGACAGATCTCATGACGACGAACGGCATTCACCATGTTGCGTATCGATGCAACAACGCGAAGGAAACCGTCGACTTTTATCAAGCGGCACTCAATATGGATCTCGTGCTTGCCATCGCAGAAGACAAGGTGCCCTCGACAGGTGAGCCCGACCCGTACGTGCACGTTTTCCTTGATGCCGGTGCAGGCAACGTGTTGGCATTCTTTGAATTGCCCAATTCGGCGCCGATGGGGAAAGACCCGAATACTCCTGATTGGGTGCAACATATTGCGTTTCACGTTGACGACTTCGACGCACTTGTTGCCGCTAAAACACACCTGGAATCCATGGGTCTTGACGTGCTTGGGCCAATTGACCATGGAGTGTTTGACAGCATCTATTTCCATGACCCCAATTCACATCGCCTCGAACTCAGCGCATGGAAGGCCTCTGCTGACGAATTGCAACGGCTCCGCAACATTGCTCCGGTGATGATTAAAGAATGGGATGAAACGGGGAAGATTCCGACTCACACTCAGTCGCTTCATAACGCGGACTAAACGCCTTTGGCGGTCGTCTTCGCTAGGTTGGCGCCATGGAGCCAACGCAATACGTCGCGAGTCACGAACTGTCGCGCCGTATTCAGTTCTGCGTGTTAGCGGGTGCGCTCACCCTTATTCTGTTGCCGATTGTTGTATTCGGAACGTCATCGGAGCGAGTTCGAGGTGCAGCTCTTCCGATCGTGATTCTTGCGCTCGTGGCTGGATTTCGGAAGTTGACGGTCAGCGTGGGATCAGAATCTCTGACGGTGTCATTTGCGTATGGGTGGCCGCGCCGAACGATCAACCTCTCAGATATCGCTGGTGTCTCGGTACACAGGATGCGAGTCATCTACGGATGGGGAATTCGATTCGTTCGACATGGAACTCTCTGGAGAGCCGCCGGGCACCACGCGGCGCGCCTTGAATTGTCAAACGGCCGCTATCTGTATCTTGGCGTATCTGATTGCGAGGCCCTTGCACGCGAAATCAGCGAACGGTTACCCGCCCGCTGATCTCAATCGGTTCGAATTTGGTGGAGTCAGCAGCGCCCTGAAGCCGAGCGCTGCGTCATGGCGGCAACTCCGAGGTATCCAGCTGAAAACGAACTGCCATCATCTGGGTTGACGATGAGGTTTGCGTGTTCAACTTCGTCGAAGTAGTCGGCCATGAGCTGTCCACCACAATGCCAGCGGGTGTTCTGCACTTTCACTGCAAACTCGTCACCGTACAGTGAAGAAACTTTCACCCGCCCGTAGCGGTCTGACGTGGTGAGTGCTGTCTCGCCCGTCACGTAGCTATAAACGGACACTTTGGCGCCGGGAATCGGCTCAGCCGAACGAGCGTCAACGAGTCGAACGAAGAGTGTTTGGTCTGATGGGTATTCGGGGGCAGCAGAGGCTGTTGAGCCGATACCGAATGTTCCTGCGAGTGCGAGGCTGGCGATGATGGTGTTACGGATGCGATTCATGGTGTTCTCCCTTGTCTATGAGCAACGGTGTGTTGTCTCGTAGGTCAAGAGCACTGGGTTCTAGAAACCTCGCAGATTTATAGATTTTTCGTTCTGTCGCTCGCAGAAGTTCGCTCGGAAGAGTGTTTAGCTTCAAACTTCACAGGTGAAGATCTTCCTGGTGTGCGCTGTTTCGGTGTGGGCCACATCATGCTCAGTCGCTCAACCACAAGATTCGACGGATCAGATGAGTGCGGCAGTGGTGACAACGACATTGCTTGAATCAGACGCAGAGCCAACAACTCAAAACTTTGACTCCACAACCAGCCTTGCGATGCCTGCCACATCAAGTGCCACTGAGCCATCAAGTGTCACTCATCCGACCAGCCCGGATATCGGCCACTCATGTCAACGCCTATCCGAATCTGAGGAACAGCCATGGCTGGTGGTGAACGACGGAGTGATGGGAGGGCGCTCGGAAGGCGCCATTTCAACAGAGACTGGAGAGATTCAATTTGCCGGAACCATCGTCACCGACGGTGGTGGGTTCTCTTCAGTGCGACGGGCGCTGTATGACGGACTGGGTGAGTCAGCGGCGCTTCAACTCCGGGTGCGGGCGGATCAACGCCAGTACGAAGTTCTCCTTGCTGATGTTGACTCGCAGGCCTATCGAGTCACGTATTACGCACCACTTGAACTTGAAGGTGACGACTGGCAGGTCGTGGAAGTGTCATTCGAGGATCTTGAAGCTCGGATATTCGGTCGCCTAGTTGATGCCCCACCATTTCAACCAGGAAAAGCGACGACGATTGGCATCATTCTTGCCGACGGTGATGACGGCGAATTCTTGTTCGAACTTGACTGGATAAATGCCTGCACCGGCGTCAACTCAATTAAAGGCTGACGCCGGCACACGCATTCGATGTGGAGTTGAACGTTATGACTTCAACATGATGATCAGCATCACCGGGGTGCCGAGCATCACCAATGTCATTAATCCGAAATAGACCGGGAACGGCGCTTTAGCAAAGTTTGTGCCAAAGGCGCTTCCTTTGAGGTCGTCATCCATGTCATTTCTCATCGCTGCGATATCCATAACAGCGCCAAACGCCGCAAACCATAGGAAAAAACCAATTCCGGCAACGGCGATTGATAGCGCAGTTGATGCTCCACTTGAAAGTTCACCGAGCGCAACGACAATCGAAACGCCAACGGTGAGCCAGACAAGGTTCTTTAAGCAGACCCACAGCATGGTGGCTCGGTGGTCTACCCATTTATACAAATCGTGTGAGTTCATTTGAGGTTCCTTTTGGCTAGATCAGTAGATCGCCATGAGTTCGGCGATGACGATGAGCGCAACAATGACGACGTTCGCAATGCGGAACACGATGATGGGTTGTTTCTCGAGTCGCTTGCCCATCGATGTTGCTGCAAAACCCTCGATGTCGCTCATGCCGGCCATCATGTCTTGCATCGCATCATCCATGAAGGCCACGCACCACAGCGAACCGAGAACGATCCAAGCTGCGAGTGCAAGTCTGATCCCCGAATCCTGAAGACCAGCACCTGCGAAGCCCAGAACAATGCTGAGCGCTGCATGCGCGAGCGTGAACGACATCACGATGGTTCTGATATCGGCGGCACGGGATTTCACCATGTCAAGAATGTTGTTTTGTTCCATTACGTCCCCCTTTCAAGGGTTATTTATGTGACATTCGCCACATAAATAACCCTATGTGTTTAGGTGGGAGAGACCGGGGATGCCCACAGCGGGGTGTTATGCAATGACGACTTCATCGCCGGCCGCTATCACACCTGGTTGCACCACATTGGCGTAGACGCCAACGTCCTGATTGAGTTCTCGAACGACGTAACGGAGCACCTCGCGGTCATCGTGAATGCTTCCGTTCACGGCACGCGTGACCATCACACATCGCGGGCACCCAATGACAAATTCAATTTTGGCTGTGCCAACCGATGCGGTGCGGCCAACCCACGACAGTTCTGGAAGTGGATCGTCATCGCGATGTAGAGGGGAATCGATCACTATCGACGGACGAAAGCGTCGAACATCAATCGAAGAGTTCGGCAGAGCGTGTTTGAGGTGGGTGATTGACTGCTCGCTCATCGCCATGAGTGGGAACATGTCGTAATAGGTGCCAGGTGGCGATTCATACTCAGCCAACGTAACCATGAGGTCTCGAGGGAAGGCCCCAAGGTTCGGGATCGGCTCATCGTTAATACGTCCAAAGAGATTCCGTAGTTCTTGCATCGGGTCATCATGGTCGGGAGCTCCACGGCGAAAGTGTTCAAGATCCGCCTCCGACTTCAGGGCTTCCAGTTCGACCCTGTGCCCGAGCGCATTTGAAAGGAGCTCATTTGCATTGCTGGCTCCAGTAGTGGTGACCGCACCATCAGGTGTTGTGATCTCAACGTGACCGTCATCGAGTAGGCGTGACGCACACTGCATCAGGCGAGGGATCTTCTTTGCCCCGCGAATTCCACCTCGCTCGAGGTCTCTCGTCGCCCATACTCTGTCGCCAATCACTCCGGTGCTGTTGATCTCGATGGAGTCAAGCTGCTCACCGATCATCGACTTCACGGGATACCGCCAGAGTTGTGACACGCGCATACCACTGACGTTAGTTGCCGGTAACGAACAGGTCGGCAGGGTGGTGCCCAGGCAAGGTTGTCCTGCTTCGTGTCGCACATGACAGCCCGCCTAGCGTCTTCGCTTGACGCTTTTACCGGGAGGAACCATGGAATTCCAGCAACTTGCATTCGAACGACGCAGTATCCGTGGGTACAAGCAAGAGCCGGTCCCAAAGGCACTTCTTGATGAGATTATTGAAGTTGCTGCTCAAACCCCCTCCTCGATGAATACACAGCCGTGGCACGTGCACGTGGTCACCGGCGATGTTCTCGACCGAATTCGAACCGGTAATACAGAGCGCATGCTCGAGACGGGAAAACCAGATCGTGAGATCCGCGGTCATGTTCGATACGAGGGTGCGCATCGCGATCGTCAAAAGCGGGTGGCCGCCCAGTTGTTCGAGGCCGCGGGAATTGGTTGGGATGACAAAGAGCAACGGCAGGACTGGGCGATGCGAGGGTTCCGGCAATTCGATGCACCGGTTTCGGTCATTGGGTGCATCGATCGAGAGCTCATTGATTCGACCGAGGCGTACTTTGATCTCGGGCAATTCGTCTATGCAATGGTGATTGCCGCTTGGGATCGTGGAGTTGGTGCAGTGATTAACGGTCAGGGCATCTACCAGTCATCTGTGGTGCGGCAAGAAGCATCGATACCTGAAGATCAACTAATCGTCATCACTGTCGCCATGGGCTTTCCAGCAGATGACTTCCCGGCAAACGACGTGGTGTCAGAACGTCGCTCGGTCGAAGAGATTGCGACCTACAGAGGCTTTGACGAGTAATGAGCGAGGTCTCGTCAACCAACGTGTCATTTGGGTACCTCGTGCCCACCCGTGAAGCCGTCATGTTCGATGATGTCGCCGTCAGGCCGATGCTCGAACGAGCAGCTCGGGCAGAACAACTTGGCTACGAATCGATTTGGGTGGGTGATTCGATTGTTGCTCGACCGCGGCATGAGCCGTTCGCCATGCTTGCCGCGCTTGCCGCTCGAACGGCTTCTTCAATGTTGGGAACAGCTGTGTTGCTGCCGGTCTTGCGCGACCCTGTCGTGATGGCGCACCAGGCAGCAACTGTTGACCAAATTTCAGAAGGACGCCTCGTGCTCGGAGTCGGTATTGCGACTGACACGCCAACCACTCATCATGAATTCTCCTCGGTCGGAGTGCCCTTCGAGCGGCGGGTTGGTCGTCTCAATGCCCATCTTGAGATTTGTCGTCGTCTGTGGGCAGGTGAGACGGTGAGCCACCAGAGTGACTTCTACTCGCTATCGGACGTCCGTTTGCAGCCTCTGCCGTTCACCACAGGGGGACCACCGATCTGGTCAGCTGGTTCAACAACAGCCTCTCAGCGGCGAGCGGGGGAGCGTTACGACGGGTGGATGCCGATCGGCTCAGCCGATCAGCAAGCGGCAGGACTTCCCGAGGTTCGCTCTGCCGCACAGGCCGCGGGGAGAGATGGCACCAACATGCCGGTGGCAAGTTACGTGACAGTTGCCCTGCACGATGACGAATCAATCGCCGATCGAGAAATGAATGACTTCATGGCTGCCTACTATCCGATGCCTCCAGAGGTATCTCGTGCCGGGCAAGCCAACTACGCAGGAACGCCCGAGGGGTTTGTGCCATGGCTTGGCCGATTTATCGAATCGGGGTCGACTCATATCATCTTTCGGTTTGCTGGTCGCCACGATGACCATCTTGAGCAGTGCATCGACATCTGCCGAAGTCTCAACATCTGAGTTTGGGTAGGCGCTACGGGTCGAGATGACGAGGTTCAGGTAATGCGCAAGTCGAAATTGGACTACTGGGGTCAACATCTCGTGAAACACCTCGGTGGCTAACGACAATTCATTGCCCTCAAGCTCCAAGGTTCCCGTGGTTGCATCGGAAATGTTGGTTTATTGGATGAGGTGTGGCCGTGTCGTGCCCATGACCGTCGACGAGACAGCTGAAGCGACAGTTCTCCAATTCCCGGTGTTTCGAGCAGATAGGGCGTGAGGGATATTGTTGAGAGGCCACCACAGGCGAGAATCTCACAGGAGGAGATTTGAGCATTCTTGATGACTTAGGAAGTGCTGTCCCGCTTGCCGGTGGAACGGTTGCACTCGCGATGTACACCTACCATGAGGTGTTCGACGCAGAAATTAGACGCATGTTTGGCGGATCGTGGACGTAATCGCTGCTCGCGTTCATGATTGGAGTTCATAATGTCCAAATCACCTCGCTCGCTCCCTCATTTTGCGACCCCTGATATCGAACTCATTGAGCGTGAAAGCGATGTGTTGCTTCGCTCACGAGTGGTGCTCGGAAACTACGCCAGGTCAGTAGCAGATTGGTTACAACAGTGGGCGATTGACCGTCCAAACACGGTGTTTTTGGCGCAGCGCCCCGGTGGCGACCCTTCGCAGCCGTGGGAGACAATCACGTACGCCGAGATGTGGAACCGAGCGCGTTCGATCGGTCAGGGTTTGCTCGACCTTGGACTTGGTCAGGACAAACCTCTTGCGGTGCTGTCAGGGGCATCGATAGATCATGGTTCGCTGGTGATGGCTGGGCACCTCGTTGGTGTTCCAATTGTCCCGGTTTCTGAGGCGTACTCGTTGCTAGCCGCGACGACAGACCGGCTCGAATACATCGTTGGCCACACAGATGCCGGAGCGGTGTTTGCGAGTTCGAGTGACATGTTCGGCAAGGCGCTCGACCTATTTGCTGACCGTCATGTGATGACGGGCGATGGGCTTTGTGGGATTGGCCTCTCCGATTTATCCAACGATGCTCCCTCAGGTGATGTTGACGCTGCCGCATCTGCGGTGTCAGAAGAAACAATCGCAAAAATACTCTTCACCTCGGGTTCAACTGGTGTTCCAAAAGGTGTCATCACCACGCACAAGATGCTGTGCGCGAATCAAGAGTCAATCTTTGCTGGCTGGCCGTTTCTCGAGCATGAGCCTCCGGTCATTTGTGATTGGCTGCCATGGAGCCACACCTTTGGCGCCAACCACAATCTCAATCTGGTGCTCCGCAATGGTGGAACGATGTATATCGATGGTGGTCGGCCGACGCCAGATCGCTTGGGCATCACCGTTCAAAACCTTGTTGATGTTCGGCCGACGATGGCGTTCAACGTGCCTGCGGGTTGGGCCCGCCTAGTTGATGCGCTTGAGCAATCTCCAGAATCGGCACGACAGATATTTGAGAACCTCCGAGTTGCGTTTTATGCAGGGTCAGCGCTGTCGAGCGACGTGTGGGAGCGGCTTAACTCCCTCATTGACGCTTATGCGCCTGCGCAGGTGTCGATGGCTGCGGGGTGGGGGATGACCGAAACCGGGCCAGCGTCAGTTGTAGTGCATGCGGATCTCGATGGCCCAGGAATCGTCGGCACTCCGATTGCAGGTGTGACTGTCAAATTGGTTCCAGCTGGATCGAAAACTGAACTTCGTGTGTCAGGCCCGAGCATCACTCCGGGCTTTCTCAATGATCCTGAGCGCAGTGCGGAAGCCTTTGATGATGAGGGCTATCTCATCACAGGCGACGCAATACGACTGGCCGACCCTGCGGAACCTAATAAAGGTCTCGTGTTTGATGGTCGCATCGCTGAAGACTTCAAGTTGTCGACCGGCACCTGGGTGTCGGCAGGCACACTGCGCACACAGGTCGTGGCTGCGTGCTCACCGTACGTGCTCGATGCGGTCATCACCGGACACGATCATGACTGGATCGGTCTCATCGTCTGGCTCACCCCTGGGCATAGCGATTCACCTGAAGTGAGAGCAGCGATTTCCTCAGCGCTTGCAACTCACAATGCGAGTGGGGGAGGCTCATCTAGCCGGATTGCCCGCGTGGCGATCGAATCAGCGTTGCCGTCAATTGATGCGGGCGAAATGACCGACAAGGGCTACATCAACCAACGCGCGGTGCTCGATAACCGGGCCACAACGGTCGGAGCCCTGAACGCGACAACGGCCCCAGACCACATCATCGTGATCTGAGGCCGTAGCGTTGGGGAGTTCTATCAGGCGCTGAGTGCTGCCTCGATGGCGTCGATGACGATCTGATCATCAACTGTTGTATTCGGTGAGAACCGGTCGACGACTGTGCCGTCTTTACCGATGAGGAACTTTTCGAAGTTCCAGAGGACTTCGGGCTGGTCGGTGGTCTCGATATTAAACCCGTGCAGGCGCTCACGGTATGCCTCGTGGTTGCCACTTGCATCCGGACGCTGAGAAATCATCTCGGAGTACAGCGGGTGACGGTCATCGCCGGTCACAACAATTTTTGAGAACATCGGGAAACTCACATCAAAGGTGGTCTTGCAGAACTCGGCGATTTCTTCATTGCTGCCTGGCTCCTGACCTAGGAAGTCGTTTGCTGGAAAGCCACAGACCGCGAGGCCACGGCCTGCATATGAGCGATGGAGGGCCTCGAGTGCTTCGTATTGCGGGGTGAGACCGCACTTTGAAGCAACATTGACGACGAGAAGCACCTCGGCATCAACCGCTCCGAGGGTGGTCTCCTCGCCACTGATGGTGTTGAGAGGGATGTCTTTGATTGTGGTCACGACCTCTGCAACCCGGCCATGTCGATACGCATTCCCAGATTGCTGAAGTTTTTAGACTCGTCTAAATCGAGAGCAGGTGATGATCAGCTGCGGCAGACCACGCAGAACTCGCCTCCATCTGGATCCGCCATCACGGTTGCCCGCATCCCCATGTGGCCAGAACCCTCCGCAGGAACCAGAACCGATGCACCAAGTTCGACAAGTGCAGCCACTGATGCCGAATCATCGGAGACAAAAAGGTCAATGTGAAGGCGATGTTTTGCGGTTTTGCCCTCGGGAACCCGCTGAATCGTCAGATGGTTGAGGGGGCGTCCCGTCGGGCTGTCCGACAACGTAATGTACGGGTTGCCGTCACCTTCTCGTTTCGTAAAGCCGAGAGCGGCCTGCCAAAAATCTGCGGTGCGGTCAGGGTCGTTCGAATCGAGCGTTACGCCAACTGCGCGGAGTTCGTGCCTACTATCCATTCTTCAACAGTACTTCCTACGGAAGCACCGTTGAAGAACAGAAGTTTCAGGGTTTAACTCGACTCAGCCATTCGCTTTGCGACTTGAGCCTGGACATCGCCGACGGGCTGAATTCTTGCAGTTCCCGCAGCGAGAATCGGGCGGAGCCCTTCGACAAGATCATCGTAACTGTCAGTTTCGACAACGAAGAAGAAGTCGTGACCGGGAGGGTCAACCCAGGCGCCAATAACGGTGACCCCGTATTCGCTGAGAGATGGCAAGACCGAACCAAACGTTGCTCCGACGGCTTCGGGGCTGTTGGCCGGGCATGTGTTCTCATCATGATGATGGTGAATATGAAAAATCATCAGATGCTCGTTATTTCGTAGTACGAGATCTCTAACTCAATTCCATTTGACGAGAGAAAATCTGCGAGGCCGGTTTCTACTCGCCAGCCCACATACGCCTGGTGATGCTCAACTGATTCCCACTCTTCATAGAGAACGACGTCGTCGCTATCACTGCTCAGTAGGGTTTCTAATCGAATTGCACCCTCGTATGAGCGGGTGATGGTTAGACCGTCTTCGCCAGATAAAAAGTCGATGAGGGCGACTCTCCCGTCAGGGTTGCACCGAAATGTAACTACCGCAATCGTTGACATGTGTCTCCGTTAGCTCGTCATCAGTTTCATCATGTCCTCAGTGGACACGAATGGGCCGGATGACTCGACTTCGAATAGCTGTTCCGCTGCGAGTCGTGCAATGACCCGAGTTGATGATTCAACATCTGGATAGGTGTTGACATTGATGAATTTGCCAATGCCTGCTGCGAAACCTCCGACAAGAGTCTCAGCATTGCCTTCGCCGAGGATTTCGAACTGCCGGGTGATGAGGGCGTTCCATTGGTCAGAACCAATGGCAACGCCGTCGTAAGCGCGACCAGGTCGGCCGATTGAGAAAGATGTGTAGCTCATGATGATCTCCTATTTGTAAATCGTGATGACGTGTATGACTGCGATGAGTGAGGTGAAGATGGCATTTGTTGCCCGATAGAACTGGAACTGCGCCGGGTTTTTGGTCGCTTCTCCAATTGGTGTCCCCGCCATGTCTTCTGGCATCGACTTGTTGAGCATGATGTACGCCTGCTGTGCAGCATCAAAGGAAAGCATGCCAAATAGTCCGATACCGATCGCCGAGATCGTCAACAACAGGTTGACGTCATCACCTCGGCCGAACACAATCACTGCTGTGATAGCGGAAACCGCAATAAAATATGTGAGCTGAGAGGACCTCAATCGGTCAGAGATCTGCCGGCCAAGTTCCAAATACGTTGATTCGTTCATGTGCAAATTCCTTTCGCTAAAGGTGGTGTCTACAGAGTGACTTCGGCGAGTACGTCGAGGTCGGTGAATTGAACATCGCCGACCTTTGCTGAGAACTCAGCTGCGGCGTTCTGCGTGATGTCGAGGCTGTTGTTGAGTTCAGCTTCTTCAACGGAGTTAAAGAAGACGATCTGGATGATTTTGCCCGGTCGGTTCCGATCGGCACAAACGAGGGCTCGGCGGGCATACGAGACACCCTTGCCCTCCTCTGCGTATTTGTTCATCAACTCGACTGCTTCGGTGGAGTCCATATCGAACTCCATGATTTGTGCGTATGTCATGGTTGCAATTCGCTTAGAGCATGTTGCGACCGATGACACGACCAAGTACCTGAGCACCAGAGTCAGTCATGATCTGCATCGTTTTCGGGTCAGCAAACATTTTGTTAGATACTGCCAAGAGGTCATCCAGCGAATCTGTCCAGGTAACAGCTGTTGCATTGAACGGTGCTGGGCCAGCCGCTACCGACATGAGCCACGTCAAACCGTTTGCTCCGTTTTGGATATGTGACCAGTTGTGGTCCATGTTGCTTTCCATGGTTGCGTCATCGACTGGACGGCCTGCCATGTACAGGATCGTTCCGTATTGACCTCGACGCTCACCACGCTCAGATTGCACTCGGAACAAAATCCGTCGGTTGACATGCACTTGCGTGGCCTGCATCATTCCGACTAGTTCGCTGTCTTCGTAGAACCCTGCTTGTCCAGCCATTGCTGCATCAACTGAGTCGTACTCAAAGCCGATGACACACATGCCGGCCATCTCGCCACCCATGACGATTTCAGTTGCGGAATATGAGCGAACTCCAAGTTTTTCGAGGTGTCCGCCAACCCATGTTTGGCTTGCCTCGGTAAACGCTTTTTTGTCTCCCACTTGAGCGAGCACTGAATACAAATAGGTCATGATGACCCCCCCTTTTTATTTGAAAGATTCCACTGTGGTTTCTTTCCTCAGGGAAACATAACACAAGAGAATGACGCCGAGCTCACGATTATTTGAACAGCTGCTTAACTAAATGTTCAACTAGAACGATGTGCCCTGAGGCCGCTTCAAGGTTGTTTCCGTAAAGAAAAACTCGTGAGTTCGGTGAAACGATCAATCGACCGATGCGGAGTCACACGCGTGACAGAGAATTGGTACATATGGCACAGCGCCGATAGGGCTGTATTCGGCTTCATTCGCCTAGGGTCGACATGTGCATGAAACCGCTCAACTCGATCTTCCACGTCGTGGGCGGGTCATTCTCATCATGGCGGTCGTCATGTCATCTACCTGCGTTGCTCAGTCGTTTGGCAGATTTACGTGGGGTGTCACGCTCCCAGGAGCCCGTGACGAACTTCTGAACGGCTCAAATACTTTGGCTGGCTTCTTTGGCACCGTAAATGTCACGGCCTATCTACTTGGAACATTGTTTGTTTCATGGGCTTCCTCGAAGATGACCCTTGTGCAACTTGTGCGATTCGGTCTCACGATTTCAACTGTCTGTCTCGGTGCGGCTGCCTTTGCGACGAATGCCTCGGTACTCGGTGTCGCTCTCTTTGGTATGGGTCTCGGGGGTGCGATTATCTGGATTCCGGCACCAGCGATTGGTGCGAGGGTGTTCCCTCCTGCTCGAGCAGGGGTAGCGGTTGGCCTTGTCGGCTCAGGAATTGGCATCGGTATTGTGTTCGCCGGTCAACTCGCCTCATGGCTTGGTCGCAACCGCGAGGCTGTCGACGTCTGGCAGTTGGTGTACAAGATCGAATTTGCAATCGCGATCGTCGTGCTCGCAGGCACGCTGCTGGTCTTAAAGTCAGAGGGACAACGACCGGCAGCAGCTGGTGGGTTTGGTGGATTTGGTGCTCTGCGTACAGTGCGGGCCTGGGTTCCGACAACTGTTGCGTACACCGCATACGGCTTTGCCTACATCTTGGTGATGGCGTTCCTCGTTGCCCGACTGAAAGATGACTCGGGATTCTCGCCCTCTGAAGCCGCGCTCATGTTCTCTCTTGTTGGGGTTGCTGCGGCATTTGGCGGGGTCTCACTCGGGGCGCTATCAGACCGCATCGGGCGGCGAATCACTTTGATGGGTGCGTTCACGATGTACGCATCGTGTGGGCTGCTCATATTGACCGGTAAGCAACCCGTTGTCGCCATTGCATCGCTCGGTATCGGTCTTGCATTCTCAGGCGGTCCAGCATTGATCACCGGTCACATCGTCGCCCACACCGACAGCAGCACCTACGGCCCGGCGTTTGCAGCAGCAACGCTGTCATTTGGGGTTGCGCAGATGATTTCACCTCAGATAGGCGGACTGATTGCCGACGCAACGGGCAGTTTTACGATGGTGTTCGTGCTCTCAGCAACCATTTCGATGGTCGGAGCGACAGCGGCAAGTTTCCTTCCCCGCCACGGAACGTGACCGCCTCTGCTGGGTGAGCTGATGGAATCCCGTCGTTACGGGGTGACGACGAGACGCCCGGTGACGGTGCGGCTTTCGAGAGCAGCAAGAGCATCGAGCACCTCGTCGAGCGGGTACGCCTTCGTCACATCTGCGTGGATGCGACCCTCTCGAAATTTCGTCATGAGATCATCGTGGGCCGCAAGAACAATGTCGTGCGAGCCACGATCTGAATAGGCACCCCAATAGAGGCCAATCACCGAGTAGTTCTTCACCAGCATGTGGTTGCCGGGGTACGACGGAATGTCTCCAGAGGCGAACCCAATCACAATCAGGCGACCTTCCCAAGCCATGACGCGCCGGGTGATATCGCCAACGGTTCCGCCAACGGGATCGAAGGCGACATCAGCACCGTGATTCTCGGTGACAGCCATGATCTCATCGCGAAGGTCAGCCGAGGTCGCGTCGAGCACAACACGAGCACCGAGTTCGGCGCAATGCTGACGCTTTGCCTCGCTGCTTGCAGTGGCGATGACCCGTGCGCCGGCAGCCACTCCAAGTTGCACTGCGGCAGCTCCGACGCCACTTGACGCACCGTGAACGAGCAACCATTCGCCCGGTTGCAACTGGCCTCGATGGTGGATTCCGACATGGGCAGTTTGGAATGTCGAGAACAGCACCGTCGCTGATGGCGAATCAACATCGTCTGGAACAGGCACCGCGGTATGGGCCTTGACGAGTGCCTGTTCGGCGTATCCACCGCGTGGCAGCGCCGACATCCCTGCGATTCGAGTACCCACCACAAGATCAACCCCTGGACCTACAGCGGTGATTCGACCGCAGGTTTCAAGACCTGGGGTGAGCGGTACGCCGGGACGCTCCTGGTAAATGCCCTGACAGAGCAAGATGTCAGCGAAGTTAATGTTGCCGGCTTCAACTGCGATGCGCACTTGGCCCTCGCCAGGCTCGGGAACATCGACATCGTCGCGCAAATGCAACGACTCCGATGGGTGGCCGAGTTCATCGACCCGCCAAGCCCGCATCGTCGGCATTTCAGGCGCCAACGATCATGTCGCGAAGTTTGAACTTCTGTATCTTTCCCGACGGGGTCGTCGGCATCGCATCGAGTACTTCAAGCCGCTCCGGTAGGTAGTTCTTCGCCACCTTTTCGTTCGTCAAGAACTCAATCATCGTGTCGAAGTCGATCGATGTGTCGGGTTTGGCGACAATCACCGCACACGCACGTTCACCGAGTCGATCATCGGGATAGGCGACGATTGCGACCTGAGCGACCGACGGGTGACGATAGAGCAGGTTCTCGATCTCGACGACCGGAATATTCTCGCCACCGCGAATGATGACGTCTTTTGAACGCCCCGTAATGCGAATGTACCCACGGTCATCGACTCGGGCGAGGTCGCCGGTATCGAACCATCCTTCTGCATCGGTTGAGTCGAGATGTGGACGCTTTAGGTAGCCACCGAAGTTGGAGCATGACCGAGCAAGGAGCCGTCCGATGTCACCGGTTGGCAATGTGTTGCCCTCGTCATCAGCAATCCGAACTTCAACTCCAGGAAGCGGGCACCCGTCAGTCTCAATCGCACGTGAGGGGTCGTCGTCAAGCAGCGTCGTCGTAATTGCACCGTTCTCGCTCATGCCCCATGCTGAAACAATGGTCGTACCGAGTGTTGGCTGGGCACGCTCGACGAGTGGGCCAGGAATTGGCGCACCTGCACACAGGAACGTCGCAAGGCTCGGAACGCCTGTCCCGCCAGATGCAACTGTCTCAGTGAGGTCAGCAAGGAATGGCGTTGAGGCCATCGTGAATGTTGCTCCATGGGTATTCACCAACGAAATCGCTGTTGGGGCATCCCAAACATCCAAGATCACGGCGGGGCATCCCAGGATGACTGGCATCATCAAGCCGTACATGAATCCGGTCTGGTGTGCCATCGGTGATGCCATCAGAACAACATCGCTGTTGTCAAGATTGAGACGCTCGGCGTATGGGAGGATGTTCGAATACAAGGTGTTTGCGCTGTGCATCACACCTTTGGGCTCACCAGTTGTTCCCGAGGTATAGATCAATTGCGTGACAGCATCAGGGCCTGGACGCGAGTCGTTCAGGATTACCGCAGCATCGTCGTCAAGTTCCCATGCTGGTCCGCTCAGCAGTGCATCGAATCCGCTGGGGCCGTCGTCGCCAATTGCAACGACATGCTGCAGTGACGGCACCTTCGCTTGGAGGTCGGCGTACATTGCGGCAAAGTCGTGTCCTCTGAACGTCGATGGGATGACGGCAGCAACCGCTTCGCCGTGATTCAACATGAACTCAAGCTCGCGTTCGCGGAAGATGTGCATGAGCGGGTTTGTCACTGCGCCGATTCGAGCGCACGCAAGGTGGGTAACGGTGAACTCCCACCAGTTGGGGAGCTGCACCGCGACAACATCGTTAGCCCGAACACCGAGGCGGTAGAGCCCAACAGCAACCCGGTTCACCATGGTGTTGAGTTCGCCGTAGGTAAACGTACGCTCTTCACCGCTATCAAACTGGGTTGCGGCGAGCGCGAGTTGGTTGCCGTATTTCGCAACCGACTGGTCGAGTGATTGGTTGATTGTGATGTCACGCCAGTGTCCGGCCTCAACCATCGATGGTCGGCGAACCGGCAAATTGTCGGCATCGAAGTGCATGTGTTCCCCCTTATTGCACTTGTTAACTAGATCTAGTTTGGTACGTTCTCCCGCCCAGCACGGGTTCGGGCGACGATTGTTTTCATGATTTGAGCGGTGCCATCACCAATCTGGAATCCGAGCACATCGCGAAGTCGCTGCTCCATCACGCCACGGTCATAGCCACCGTGGCCATGGACGAGCAGACATTCATGGATGACGTCGTACGCCAACTTCGGTGCCCACCACTTACACATTGCGGCCTCAGCCGAGTGGGGGAGACCTCGGTCAGCTGCCCAAAGCGATTGGTAGCACAGCAAACGGGCCGCCTCGACCTGTGTGTCGAACTCTGCGAGGCGATGCGAGACTCCCTGAAAGGCTGAGAGCGGCTGCCCAAACGCCTGCCGCTGAGTTGCGTACTCCCATGCGTCGTCGAGTGCAGCACGCGCAACGCCGAGCACCTGCAGGCCGATGAGGGCCCGTGAAAAGTCGAAGCCCTGCATGACTTGTACAAATCCGCCGCCCTCGTCGCCGAGACGATGCGACTTTGGAATACGTACTTTGTCGAAGAAAATAGAACCACGACCAATTGCGCGTTGCCCGTGGCAATCGAATCGGGTCGTTGAGATTCCTTCTGTCAGCATTGGTACGAGCAGTGCCGTAATACCTCGTGCTCCCGGACCACCTGAGCGACCAAAGACAACAGAAATGTCGGCTTGGTCAGCGGCTGAGATCGACGTCTTTTCACCGTCGAGTACGTAATGGTCGCCATCGTCGGTGATGCGGAGGCTGAGTGCCGCAGCGTCGGATCCGCCGCGTGGTTCGGTGAGACCCAAAGCGGCAATCACGCTTCCTTCGGTGATTCCTTTCAGCCAGGGTTCAACGATGGCAGGGTCACCGTGCTCAGCCAGGATTTGTCCGTTGAGCGATCCGAGAAGATTGATGTAAGAAAGTGACAGGTCGGCAGCGCCGATGTACTCGTGAATGACACCGGCGGCGACACGTGATGCGCCATTACCACCCCAGCGCTCTTCGAGCTCGGGAGCAATGAGGCCAAGAGCGCCCATCTCTTTGCTGAGTTGGCGATCTAGCACTCTTGTTTCATCACGTTCGGTGAACCCCGGTGCGATGCGCTCCTCGGCAAACTGGCTGGTCATTTCCGCAAGTTCGAGCAACTCTCCATCAACGTATGCGTTTGGTCGAACCATCATGAGCGGAACTCCCGGAAGCGAGGTGCCCGCTTTTCGGCGAGAGCGTTAACTCCCTCTTTTGACTCTTC
>Ga0255753_1001694_pt1 | contig 25582 bp, 18 predicted proteins | sample 041ome_10_FD_179953 | JGI IMG/M metagenome (GOLD analysis project Ga0255753, IMG submission 179953) | Coastal salt marsh microbial communities from the Groves Creek Marsh, Skidaway Island, Georgia - 041412US metaG (version 2) | ecosystem: Environmental > Aquatic > Marine > Intertidal zone > Salt... | reverse complement strand
GTTCCCACCAGCATAAAAGCAGAACTAGACACTAATCCTTTCCTGCGTTGCGCAGAAGCGGAAATTATTGCCGCAGCGGCCAGGCACAGTGGTCGACAACTAAAAGCTCCCGAGGAGGTTTTTAGCGTGATACGGGGCTGGAAAGATTCGTTTTAAAGTGGACTTTTTGAAGGTACAGCAAGCCCCTCAAGCAGTGACTTGCCGGGGATGGCATCAAGCAGGGCTCGGGTATAGTCCTGGGTCGGTGTTTCAAAGACTTCGCTTACCGACCCGGTTTCAACCAGCACGCCCTCTTTCATTACCACGATCCGGTCAGACAAATAACGCACCACCCCAAGGTCATGGGAGATAAACAGCATGGTCAGGTCAAAGCGCTCAACCAGTTCAAGTAGCAGGTCAAGTATTTGGGCCTGAATAGTAACGTCCAGCGCTGATACCGGTTCATCAGCAACAATGAACTCGGGCTTTGTGGCAATTGCGCGACCAATAGCAATACGTTGTCGCTGGCCACCAGAAAATTCATGGGGATAACGCAGAACACTTTCCCGGGACAAGCCTACAGAATCCATCAATGCGAACACTTCGCCTTCCAGTTCATTGCGCATGCAAATGCGGTGCAATAAAAGCGGCTCAGCCAGTGTGTCATAAACCGTCATGCGTGGGTTCAGGCTTGCATAGGGGTCTTGAAAAATAATCTGCATATGCCGTCTCAGGGGCTTCATCCTTGCCAGAGAATAATGGCTGATTTCCTCGTCGTTAAAATAGATCTTTCCTGATGTCGGGTTAACCAGTCGAGTTATTGCGCGGCCGAGAGTGGATTTGCCCGACCCCGATTCTCCAACCAGCCCCAGGATTTCATGGCGATTAATATCAAGGCTGACCGAATTGACAGCAACTACCGTGTCCTGGTTTTTCCCACCCGGAAATTCGACGACCAGCTCATTAATGCTTACCATGGGGGCATTTGATTCCCCGGTAGCCTCCTTTTGAGTGCCTGGTACAGCCGCCAATAACCTGCGGGTATAATCATCCTGCGGGTTATTGAAAACAGTATCCCGATCCCCCACCTCCATGAATTTTCCATACTGCATGACGCCGATCTCATCGGCGATATCTGCCACTACGCTAAGATCATGGCTGATAAAAATAACGCCAATGTTGCGGCGCACTTGCAGTTCTTTTAATAGCCGGAGTATCTGTGCCTGAACAGTAACATCCAGGGCCGTGGTGGGTTCATCGGCGATAATAATTTCGGGTTCGGTAACCAGAGCCATGGCAATCACCACCCGTTGCCGCATGCCGCCAGAAAATTCGAAAGGCCAGGCATTCATCCGCTGAGCCGCATTTTTAATGCCGACTTCTTCCAGGATATCTATACTTTTTTGCCAGGCCTCTTTCTTGCTCAAACCAAAGTGTAGCCTGAGTGGTTCCATTAACTGGTCACCAATTTTCAGGAAAGGGTTCAGGGTTGTCATGGGATCCTGGAAGATAATGGAAATGCCCTTGCCTCGAACCTTACGGAGTTCTTTCTCCGACAGCTTTAATAAATCCTGCCCCTGAAACATAACCTTGCCAGATTCAATCTTGCCAGGCGGCATGGGAATCAGCCCCAGCATGCTATAACAGGCAACGGACTTTCCGGAGCCTGATTCACCAATTATGGCGAAGGTCTTCCCTGCCTCTACATTAAAACTGATGCCGTCAACCGCCTTCACCACCCCATTACGGGTGTGGAAGTAGACGGACAAATCCTGAACCTGAAGTAATGACATAGTACGGCCTAATCTCTTGAAGCTTTCGGGTCGAGGGCGTCACGCAGTCCGTCGCCAAGAAAATTAAGGGCAAATAATGTAGTGGTTAGTGTCAATCCGGGGAATATAAGCAACCAGGGGTATTCCTCCATGGTTTCCACCCCATAGGAGATAAGCAGTCCCCAGGAGGATTCTGGCGGCTGTATACCCAGGCCAAGGAAGCTTAAAAAGGCTTCCAGCAGCATCACATTGGGAATGGTCAGCGTGGTGTAGACAATGACCGGGCCGAGCGCATTGGGAATCAGGTGCTTCATGATGATGGTGGCTGGCGACAGCCCCAGTGAGATCGCAGCCTCTACATATTCCTGTTGCCTGAGACTTTGAATCTGACCGCGGACAATTCGCGCCATGACCAGCCACTCAACCGCACCGATCGCCAGGAACAGCAATAACAGATTTCGTCCAAATACCACCATCAGAAGAATAATGAAGATCATAAAAGGCAGAGCGTAAAGGATGTCTACCAGGCGCATCATGAAGGCATCAGTTTTCCCTCCGGCATAACCAGCGATAGCACCATAAGTGACGCCAATAAGCAGAGCAACAGACGTCGCTATAAAGCCCACTAATAATGAGACTCTACCGCCATACATAATCCTGGTTAACATGTCTCTGCCAAACGTGTCAGTCCCCAACCAGTGTTGCATCGAGGGCGGAATGGCACCAAGCCGAAGATTTTGTTCTTCGTATCCATAAGGGGCTATCCATGGTGTGAGAAGACAAACAATCATTATGAACACCAGGAACCCCAGACCAATCATGGAGAGTCTGTTTTTACGCAAGCGTACAAGTGCATCTTCCCAAAGCGATGTGCCCTTGGGGATGTCTTGATCAAGTACCTGAGATGTTATTCTTGAAGTCATTATTTTTTAAATTGGTAACGCAATCTGGGGTTAACCCAGGCAGCCGCAATATCTGACAATAAATTAAACACTACAATCAGCGTGGACAGGAAAACCGTGGTACCAAGGATCATCGTATAATCCCGATTAAACGCTGCCTGCACATAAAATCTACCGAGGCCGGGAATCTGGAAAATGGTTTCTACCACAAACGAGCCACTAAGCAGCGCCGCAAATGCCGGCCCCAGATAGCTGATAACCGGCAACAGCCCTCCCCTTAAGGCATGCTTGAGAATAACCACGTATTCCGGCAAGCCTTTTGCTCTTGCGGTACGCAGATAATCCTGCGACATGACTTCTAGCATGCCCGAACGACTAAGACGGGCGATATAGGCGGCATACATCGCGCCGAGCGTAATACTGGGTAACACCTTGTCTCCATAGGAATTCCCCCAGCCTGAGACAGGCAGCCAGTCCAGCATAATGCCGAATACCAGCACCAGTACTGGCCCCAGCAGAAATGAAGGCATGCAGATCCCTACCATGGCGATGCTCATGGGAACATAATCCTGCATGGTATTGGGTTTAAGGGCCGCAATGACGCCTGCGAAGCTGCCGATAATGACCGCGATCAACAAGGCATATAGTCCAAGTTCTGCAGTAATGGGCAACCCTTGAAAAATAAGCTCGTCGACGCTGCGTCCCGGGTAATAAAAGGACGGCCCCATATTTCCCTGAACCAGGTCAGTAAGATAAGAAATATACTGTTGTAGCGCAGGCTGATCAAGGCGGTACTGGGCTTCCAGAGCAGCCTGTACCTGGGGTGATACCGCTTTTTCACTTGAGAACGGGCCGCCGGGCGCAGCGCGAACCAAAAAAAACGTTACCGTAATGACGGCTAAAATGACCGGTATTGCCTGTAAACTACGAAGCCCAATAAAACGCCACATAAAGCTCAGCCTGTTCTATTGGGAAGCGTCAAGATAGACATACTTCCAGTTGTAATAATCCATAATGTTGGGCGGCATGCCTTTAAGACTGGGATGTTTCAGATGTTTACTCTGATAGGTGTAGATGGGAATAATGGGCATGGCATTCATCAAAATAGTTTCAGCTTCCTGATAGAGTTTAAAACGCTCTTGCTGATCAAGCGTGGCCGGTGCATCCCGCAGGATCAGTTGATCGTAACGGGAGTCACTGAAGCCTGTTTTGTTATTTCCGCCATCTGTAATCATCATATCGAGGAAGGTATTGGGATCAACGTAATCGCCAATCCAGCCACGCCTGGAAATTGAATAATTAAAGTTATCCGTTGAATCAAGATAGACCTTCCACTCCTGGTTCATCGGCGTTGCACTAACGCCAAGAGTTTCCATCCACATTTGCTGAATAGCCACGGCAATTTTCTGATGGTTCTCCTGAGTGTTATACAAAATATCAAAAGATGGAAAGTTTTCGCCACCGGGATAGCCTGCTTCAGCTAGAAGTTGTCTCGCCTGTTCCGGATCATAGGTAAATGTTTCTGGAGGTTCATACCCAAGAGTGCCGGGTGGAACCAGAGCATAGGAAGGCAGATAAAGGTTTTCCAGGATGGTTTCCACCAATAGGTCGCGGTCAATAGCCATGGAAAGTGCTTTGCGCACCCGTACATCATCAAACGGCTCCCGCGTCGTGTTGATCAAATAGTAATAGGTCCCAAGATATGGGGCAATCTGAAGCAGTTCAGGCTGCTCACTGCGATAAACAGGCACTTTGTCCAGCGCCACTTCATTGGTGAAATGGATCTGTTCGTCACGAAACATTCTTTCTTCTGTCACAATGTTTTCGGTGGGATAAAAAACGATGGCATTCAGTTTAACTTCGTCAGCATCCCAGTAGTAAGGCGACTTTTCCACTCTGATATGGGAATTAACCTGCCATTCTGTGAGTGTGAATGCACCATTGGTCACGATATTGCCTTCTCGGGACCATTGCGAAAAACGGTCACTGGGTGAACCGAAAGCAAGAACCGTTGGCGGATGTACAGGATAAGTACTGTAGTGATCAAATAGTTGTAACAGGAAGGGAGTAGGCTCGCGTAATGTAACTTCCAGAGTGCGCTCACCCAGTACCTTCACCCCTACTTCACTAAAATCATCAATGGCCCCGGTAGCAAAGCCTTCCGCATTAAGAATCGGAAAAAACATGTAATTATAAAGACTGCCAAGTTCAGGGGTTAAGGCTCGCTCCCATGACCAGCGGAAATCTTCTGCGACTACCGGGTCGCCATTACTCCAACGGGCATTATCCCTAAGCTGAAAAGTATAGACTCTGCCGTCTTCACTAATTTCCCAGCTTTCGGCTACACCAGGCTCTGGTTCCAGGGTATAGGGGTTTTTTGTGACCAGCCCCTCGAACAGAGCGCCGATAATATGATGTTCCGGAACACCGGTAACAATATGGGGGTCAATGCCTTGTGGCTCAGTGCCGTTACCTAAATGAAGAACGCCTTGCTGATTACCCGTTATCACCCGCGATTCATTACTACCACCGCCACAAGAAACAAGGAAAAGTGACAACAAAAGGGCTGGAATCAGGGCTCTACTTAATTTCATCTTGAAAAATACCTGCATGGATGTTGGTGTCATTGGAAACGCCGCCAGGAGGATTTAACGCTTGGATTTGTTCTGGCAGCCAGCACTGGGCAAATAGAATAAACGGCCTGTATGCTTAAGTCTACAAGGTTTAACGTTATTCAGGATAATGCACGGCAATCTTGTTTTGCTATAAAAAAAGGCCGGACTTCCAATGGAAATCTGGCCTTTTTAAAAGTAGCCACCCTGCTTAACGGATAATATCAGCCCTGTTTTGCAGGCCGGTTATCAGTGCTTCAAAATCTGCATTCGCAGACTGCTGGGCAATAAAGCTTTCGAGGCTGTTTAATTCAGTTTCGTCAAAATCTTCCAGCGAGCCGTCTTTGACTGCCTGTAATTCAATAACTACATACTCGCCGCTATTAAGCATTAGTCCGTCGATAACCGTTCCATCGTCTTCAGGAACTGACATTTCAAATATGTAATTAACCAGCTGAGGAGGCAGAACCTGGTCGGACCGTTCCAGTCCGTTAAGTTGGTTCCAGCTCAAATTTTGGGTTTCCAACAAACTGTCGATATTTTGATCGTTCTGATAGTTTGACTTGATAGTCTCACCCAAGCTGAGAGTTTGTTCCTGGATTTTCTCAAACTGGAGCATTATCTCAATTTCACCACGGACATCTTCCATAGCTTGCAACCGCGGCTGATTATGCTCAAGCACCCGAATCACGACACTTCGTGATGGGGTAACAGAGATTAGGTCGCTATTTAGCCCATCAAGCAGTACCTGTGGACTAAAGGCCGTGTTGATTACATCGCTATTGGCTGCTATGCCAACACCACCGCTGCGACTAAACAACCCTGTAGTCTGAATCTCCAGACCCATAAGCTGGGCAGGATCAGAGAGGTCAAAAGATTCAAAGGCCAGATTGCCCAATTCTTCAGAACGTTGTAGAAAAAGGGTATCTACTTCATCTGACTTGAGGTCGCGTTCCAGCCTTTCCCTGCTGTCTTCAAAAGATTCCAGCGCAGATTCACTTCTTTCTGTGAGCTTGATCAGATGAACCCCAAATTCTGTCTGTACAGGCCCTGAAACCTCACCAACATCAAGCGTCAGCAGTGCCTGTTCAAATGGCTCTACAAAATTATCTCCGGTTGTGTAACCCACATCACCGCCATCCTCGGCAGAGCCCAGGTCGTCAGAATATTCAAGGACCAGCGCTTCAAAGCTCTCACCATTATCAATCCTGCTCTTTAATTCTGCGGCAAGTGCCAGATTTTCAGCCATACCGTCGTCATCAAAGGCTTCCAGCAGAATATGAGCGGCGCGACGTTCAATCTGAGTCTGATACTCCAGCTGCTCTTCTTCATAGCGCTGAACAATCTGTTCCTCGGTGACAACGACCTCATCAAAAATAGCGTCTTTATCCAGTTCCAGGTATTCAAGAGAAACCTGCTCTTCAAGCACGAACTGGCTTTCATTGGCGCTGTAGTATTCTTCAATTTCTTCTTCGGTGATATCAATATTATTTAATTGGGTATCAAGACTTACCAGGATGTAACGTAAATCACGGGTCTGGTTGAGCAATTTCGCAATATTTTCTATTTCCGGTGTAGTGACAAAGCCGGATAGCCCATAGGCATAGGAAACCTGGTTAATAAGGCCCTGCGAGGCAAGCGCAGCACGATAGGAGTTAGGCGTATAGCCCATGCTGGCAATCAGCATTTGAGCACGTTCGCCATTAAACACACCGTCAACCTGAAAGTCGGCAGTCTGTGCTATTGAGCGGTCAATCGATCTTGAAGAAATAACCATCCCGGTATTTTCAGCATACTGGAGCAATAATTCCTGCTGTATAAGTTCATTTAAAGCGGCTTCTCTGGCCAGGTCTTCATCAATACTGGAGAGATCCGCGTCTGGACCTAAAGATTGCATCATCTCTTGCAACCTGATCTGGGTAGTTCTTTCTACTTCCAGTTCATCGATATCTGTGCCATTTACAGAAACAGCAGGTGTGCCGTTAATGACAGATGAAACAATCGTACTGGCTCCCCATGCACCGAATATTACGATAATGAACCAGACAAAAATCTTGGCTCCAATACCCTGGGAGTTATCACGAATTTTTTGCAGCATTTTTTATTCCAGAATTTCAAAAATTATTGAGCTAATCAGCAACAGTTAATCACGGTGGAAAAGTAGCTCTTAACAGAGAGCGTGTTCGTTACGTCAATAACTGGCAGTACACTTTATTACAACTAATCTTATCTTCTAATTATCTACTACTAATTCTCTACTACTAACAAAAACAGAAGGCGCATCAATGATGCGCCCTCTAGGAATTTTCCTGATATTTATTTCGGCTGCTTTCAAGAAGCCGAAATTAACGCCATCAGGAATTAACGGCGTCTTTCAGTGCTTTACCAGCTTTAAATGAAGGTACTCGAGCAGCAGCAATCTGGATAGGGGCTCCTGTTTGAGGATTACGACCAGTACGAGCTGGACGGTCTTTTACATTAAAAGAACCAAATCCAACCAGTGCGACTGAGTTACCAGATTTTAATGATGAAGCAATTGCATCAGTCATAGCATCAATGGCGCGAGCAGCAGCAGCTTTTGGTAAGTCGGCAGTTTCAGCAACAGCATCTATTAATTCGGATTTATTCACGTTGTCCCCTTGTTATCATTTACATTTCGGTTATTGTGGAGTTTTATACTACGTTTTTGGAAGCGATTCGCCAGCCTTTAAATCAGTAAACTTTATACCAACTGTGTTGAAGCAATGTCAAGGAATACAAAGTTTTCTAGTGTGTATTTATAGATTTTTTTCTTTTATCTTTGACTTCATTCTCAGTTGTTTTTGAGGAACCTTTTTCAAGTGCTTGAGTTTTATTATCTTCCGCTGGTTCGGGCATAAAGGTAAGCGCAATTTCCAAAACTTCATCAATCCACTTAACCGGTTTTATATCCAAATCCGCTTTTATGTTATCCGGAATTTCTTTAAGGTCCCTTTCATTTTCTTTTGGAATAATTACAGTTTTTATGTCACCACGATGAGCAGCAAGTAATTTTTCTTTCAAACCGCCGATGGGAAGTACCTGGCCTCTGAGTGTAATTTCACCCGTCATGGCAACGTCTTTCCTTACCGGGATGCCTGTTAACACAGAAACCAGTGCGGTACACATTCCAACACCTGCGCTTGGACCATCCTTCGGTGTCGCGCCTTCTGGGACATGAACGTGTAGGTCGTTGTTTTCATGAAAGTTTTCTTTAAGTCCGAGCGTGCCGGCACGACTCCTGACCACGGTTAAAGCTGCCTGTATGGACTCCTGCATAATATCGCCGAGGGATCCAGTCATAGTTGTTTTTCCCTTACCTGGTGTAGCAACGGCTTCAATAGTTAACAGCTCGCCGCCAACCTGTGTCCATGCCAACCCATTCACCTGACCAATGGCATCATCCTCTTCTGCCCGACCGTAATCGTATTTTTGTACACCCACATACTGCTCAAGGTCTTTGGCAGTCAGCTTCAGTTTTGGTGGATTTTTTTCCAATACATGTTTTTTTACTATCTTTCTGCAAATTTTTGCAATTTCTCTTTCCAGGCCTCGAACACCTGCTTCACGGGTGTAATGTCTTATCAGGTTGAGTATTGCATCATCCGTTAACGTAACTTCATCTTCTTTCAGCCCATTATTCTCTTTCTGCTTGGGTACCAGGTAGCGGCTCGCAATATTGAGCTTTTCATCTTCCGTGTAACCAGGTAAGCGAATCACTTCCATTCTGTCGAGTAATGGTCCAGGAATATTCATGGAATTTGATGTACAAATAAACAACACATCGCTTAAGTCATAATCGACTTCCAGATAGTGGTCATTAAAATTATGATTCTGTTCCGGATCCAGTACTTCCAGCAAGGCAGAGGCCGGATCACCACGATGGTCCATACCCATCTTGTCGACTTCATCAAGTAGCACCAAGGGATTGCGAACACCGACTTTTGCCATTTTCTGTATTACCTTACCTGGCAATGAACCAATATAGGTTCGACGATGACCGCGGATTTCAGCTTCATCGCGAACTCCACCAAGAGCCATACGGACAAATTTGCGGCCTGTAGCTCTGGCCACAGACTCGCCAAGAGAGGTCTTGCCCACACCTGGAGGGCCCACCAGACACAGGATGGGGCCTTTCAGTTTCTTTACTCGTTTCTGAACTGCGAGATACTCAACGATTCTTTCTTTAACTTCTTTCAGTCCATAATGGTCATGATCAAGTATTTCCTCTGCCTTTGTCAGATCGGTACGGATTTTCGATTTCTTTTTCCATGGCACGCTGATCATCCAGTCTATATAAGTCCGGACTACAGACGCCTCTGACGACATTGGCGACATCATTTTCAGCTTATTCAGCTCTGCGGTCGCCTTTTCTTTGGCATCCTTCGGCATTCCCGCTTCTTCTATTTTATTCTTTAGCTCTTCGCCCTCATTAGGCACATCATCAAGCTCGCCCATTTCTTTCTGGATGGCCTTCATCTGCTCATTCAGATAGTACTCGCGCTGGCTTTTTTCCATTTGTTTTTTTACGCGCCCACGTATGCGTTTTTCAACCTGGAAAATATCAATTTCAGCCTCTATCAATGACATTAAATGCTCAATACGAGGTTTCAGATTGGCCAATTCAAGGATGTTTTGCTTTTCCTGTAACTGGAGAGACATATGCGTTGCAATGGTGTCTACAAGTCGGCTTGGCTCATCAATACTGGTAATGGATGTTAATACTTCTGGCGATATTTTTTTGCTCAGTTGAACATACTGGTCAAACTGGGAAAGTAATGAGCGCACCAGAATTTCAGTATCTTTCTCTTCAGTTGTGCTGCCATTCATACTGCTGGTGTCGGCGGTATAATAGTCACCGTCAATATGGAGCTTTCGAATCTGAACTCTTTCCACGCCTTCGACGAGTACCTTTACAGTTCCGTCATTAACATGCATAAGTTGAAGCACGGAGGCCACAGTACCGATTGTAAAGACATCATCCTTGCCAGGCTCGTCATCGGAATGCTGCTTCTGTGCTGCCAGAACCACTTTCTTGTCACCAGCCATAGCGGCTTTCAGGGCTTTGATGGATTTTTCCCTGGCAACAAATAGTGGGTGGACAATTTGCGGGTATACAACAACCCCTCTAAGAGGCAAAAAAGGAAGGGTACTGGAAGGATTACTTGCGTCCTGTTTGTCCATAAATTGTGTCAGACCTGTGGTATTAAAATTAAGTTACATTGAATTACAAATTCATCATATTTACCAGAGAGTGACAGTAAATGCTGATGAAATTGAGACGCTAACTTGGCCAGGGGGTTATAGCTGCCCCGGATACTGATCGAACCTTGCCAGTAGTTATTACCATACTGATCTATGTGAGGGCGGAATTGATTATTTCAAGCTGGATCTTTGCTACCGGAGATACTTTGTGCAGATTCTCCGGTTTCATACATCAACAAAGGTTCTGACTCGCCATTAATAACAGCTTCATCAATAACCACTTTTGTTACCCCTTCCTGTGAGGGTATGTTATACATGGTGTCAAGTAACACCGACTCCATGATTGAGCGTAATCCCCGGGCTCCGGTCTTTCTTTCCTGAGCTTTACGGGCGATCGCCTTGAGTGCGTCATCGCGGAATTGAATCTCAACCCCTTCCATCTCAAACAACTTCGCATATTGTTTGGTTAGTGAATTCTTTGGTTCTTTCAGGATTTTAACCAACGCATCATCGTCGAGCTCATTGAGGGTGGCTATCATGGGCAAACGGCCCACGAATTCCGGGATCAGGCCGTACTTAACGAGATCTTCGGGCTCGACATCCTGCAAGGTTTCACCGACCTTCTTCTCTTGTTCCGGACTACGCAGTTCAGCGGCAAAACCAATGCCACTTTTATCTGAACGATCACGTATGATTTTGTCGAGACCAGCAAAAGCACCACCACAAATAAACAGAATATTGGAGGTGTCTACCTGCAGAAACTCCTGTTGCGGATGCTTACGTCCGCCCTGGGGCGGAACCGAAGCAACCGTTCCTTCAATTAGTTTAAGTAAGGCCTGCTGAACACCTTCACCAGAAACGTCTCGTGTTATTGAAGGATTGTCGGATTTTCTGGAAATCTTGTCTATTTCATCAATATAGACAATGCCAATCTGAGCTTTGTCGACATCATAGTCACATTTTTGCAGAAGCTTCTGAATGATGTTTTCTACGTCTTCTCCAACATAGCCCGCTTCTGTAAGCGTGGTTGCGTCGGCAATGGTGAAAGGGACGTCCAGCAGGCGCGCCAGCGTCTCTGCAAGAAGCGTCTTGCCTGTGCCGGTAGGGCCAATGATGAGGATGTTACTTTTGCTAAGTTCTACATCATCACCTTTTGCTTCAAAATTCAGCCGCTTGTAATGATTGTAGACAGCGACAGACAAGGTTTTCTTTGCCTTGTCCTGCCCAATTACATATTCATCGAGCGTGTCCCTGATTTCTTCAGGGGTGGGTAATTTGCGTTCATCCTGGCCTGAAGACTTTTCCTGGATCTCTTCCCGGATAATGTCATTGCACAGATCAACGCATTCATCACAGACAAAGACGGAAGGACCAGCAATGAGCTTCCTTACTTCGTGCTGACTTTTGCCGCAAAATGAGCAATAAAGCAATTTTCCGCCATCGTCATCTTTCTTGTCATCAGCCATTTGTCGTTGTCCTGTTTTCCCGGTTATATAATTAGCGAAACCACTATAAAGATTTCTTTCAGATAATCAAAACTTCTTAAATTTGTGAATCAATCAGCAAATAAGATGAAGGCAAATGGTGTATTTTACAAGTAAAAAATTGCGCTTTTGCACAATACTACAATCTGTCCAGATCCTGGAATAAAACACTCAGGGTGGCATCCAGTAGTATCAGGATTCCACTCCCGAACCGCCTTCATTTGATGGCAGTATACGTTTATCAAGTACGCTATCGATTAGCCCGTAGTTCACTGCTTCATTTGCATTCATGAAATTATCGCGATCGGTATCCTTGGCGATGACATCGATTTCCTGATCAGTATGCTGGGCCATTATCTCGTTGAGGCGGCTTCTTACATTAAGGATTTCCTGTGCCTGAATATGGATGTCAGAGGCCTGGCCTTGTGCTCCGCCACTAGGCTGATGAATCATCATTCTTGAATGAGGCAGCGCAAATCGCTTGCCTTTTTCTCCGCCGGTAAGCAACAAGGCGCCCATGCTCGCAGCCTGGCCAATACACATGGTGCTGACATCTGGCTTGATAAATTGCATGGTGTCATAAATAGATAGCCCTGCAGTCACAGAACCACCCGGGGAGTTGATATAAAGATGGATATCCTTGTCAGGGTTTTCAGACTCCAGAAACAGAAGCTGAGCAACAACGAGATTGGCCATGTGATCTTCCACTTGCCCAACCAGAAATATTACCCGCTCTTTTAAAAGTCGCGAATATATATCATAGGAGCGCTCACCACGTGCGGTCTGTTCTACAACGATTGGGACGAGGCTGCCAGTTTCCTGTTCAAACCCGGTTTTGTGATCAATATTCTTCATGCGTTTGGTTCCTGCAGTCCGCTTATGCTTGGTAAGTAAATGTTCCGGATTTTTCGGTTATTCCTGGGAATCGGCTTTTACCTCAGCTTCTTCCTTGGCCTGGGGCTCCGGCTCTTTTTTATCCTTGCTACCCTTGCCTTCCTGGTCTTTATCTTTTGCGGTTGCCGGCTCCGGCTTCGCAGCAGGTTTCAGGGCTTCTTCATAAGATACGCTGGATTCAGTCACTTTGGCCTTATCGATCACCATGTCGATAACTGCATCTTCAAGTGCCATTGCTTCTATATTGGCCAGCTGTTCCTTGTCACTGTAATACCACTTGATCACATCTTCCGGCTTTTCATAGCTTTCTGCCATTTCTTCTATCAAGCCACGAACTGTATCAGCATCGGGCTTCAGGTCATTTTTGCTTACAATTTCACTCATCACCAGGCTAAGAATGACCCGACGTTTTGCCTGTTCTGCAAACAGGTCATCTGGCAACATTGAAGGATCAATATTCTTGCCACCGCCAAACTGCTGCATCGCCTGCTGTCTGAGGCCATTAATTTCATTGGCTACCAGCGCTTTAGGGGCATCTACGTCATGAATTTCCAGTAAGCCTTCGATTACCTGGTTCTTGATATTATTACGATTGGCATTTTTAAGTTCCCGGGTCATATTGGCGCGCACTTCAGTTCTGAATGCCTCCAGCCCCCCTTCTGCTACATCAAAAGAGGCAAAAAACTCATCATCCAGTTCCGGCAGAGTCGGCTCACTTACATTATTTACGGTAATAGCAAACTCTACTTTCTTACCAGCCAATTCCTTGTTCTGGTAATCTTCAGGAAATGTCAGGGGCAAAGTCAGATTGTCACCACTACTCACACCCACAAGTCCTTCTTCAAAACCCGGGATCATGCGTTTGGAACCCAGAATCAGGTTAGTCCCCTTTGCTTCGCCACCGTCAAACTTTTCACCGTCAAGGGTACCAACAAAATCTACATTGACCTGATCTCCTTCCTGGCTTTTTCGATCCACTTCCTTGTACGTCTTACGCTGCTCACGCAGGGTTTTGATCATTTTGTCTATGTCTGTGTCGAGAATCTCGGCTTGTTTCTTTTCGATAGTCACGGCCGAAAAATCCTTTAATTCAATTTCCGGATAGACTTCAAAAGTAGCAATAAACTCCAGGTTTTGGCCTTCTTCAAGGTTTTTCGGCTCTATACTGGGCTGACCGGCAGGCTTAACATTTTCCTTGGTGACCGCCTCAACCCATGACTGACTGATTACCTCGCCTACAACTTCCTGACGCACACCTTCACCAAACCTGTTTTTGATAACCTTTACTGGTACCTTTCCTTTTCTGAATCCTTTCATATTAAAGGTCTTCGCGGCTTCCTGAAGACGGCTACGCACCTGGCTTTCCACTTCTTCAGCCGGCACCTCGATAGTCATACGTCTTTCAAGGCCTGTAAGGGTTTCAATAGAAACTTGCATGGTGTAATCCTGATTGTTAGTTGCTAATACACATTAAAAATACTCACGAGTCAGGCACGAGTTGCCGGACTGAAAGTCGCTAAACTTCATTTATTCTGGCTGAACAGATTCGGCTACTGAATAAACGATATTGCCAGATTCAATAAATCTCGAGATTGTTCTTCCGGGCTGCTGGAAACAGTGGTTTTAACCGTACACATCAAGGAAATAGCAAAGAAAACATGATGTACGGATATTTAAAAATACTACTTATAAATCAGATAGTTATTAATATAGCACCGGTAAGCAGGGCGGGATTGTGCCATATCAAAAAAGCATATTCAATAGCCCATCCCCTGGCGTTCTTGCTGAGCAATTAGCCACATTGGCAAGTTGTTGACAGAAAATCAGCAATTGCTGAGCAAGGTCTACAAGTTAAAGCGAAAGATTTATTAAAAAATCATATATTTCAGTAGGATAGGTTATTTTTGGAGAAATAATATCAGGCCTCTTGTTTTTGAACAGTCAGTTCAGCAAAAAAAAGATTTTTAAAGATTTTGTAAGTCCCTATTGGTAAATAAGATTTTTTTCACTGACCTAAGCTAAGTGTATTTCTGGCTGACTCTGATGTACAAATAGTAACCATTTTTATACATTAAGTTCATAGTGTATCTTATTGTTTTACAATGATTTATCAAGCCCTTAACTGGTAATTTTATTCGCTAACCTATTGATTTACAGACCAAAGCTAAACTTCTGGCATGGTTGAAGCGCAGGCATCAACTTTATTTCTTGGCATATTTATTGCGGTCTGTTCTGAAAAAGACTTCATCATTATCTTGTTCTGCACTCGTTAGCCCGAGGCGAATAAACCAGATGTTGACCACAGACATCATATAAAAAGAAGATAAAAAAAACAGGACAATCGCCTCGGGCTAGCGGAGACCAAATACTTCCTGCGCTAACTAAAACCGACCTCCTGACTCTAAATCTGCTCTGGAACGCTGTCTCTCTGAATCCAGTCCGCGGATATTCGGCGGTTTAACTTAACCCTTTCTTTAAATGTTCCAGAGCTATGCGTGTATTTTAGAGACGAGCCTCTTCTTTGAAGGGTTTGAATATGATCAATAAATGAGGCAAAAGTGTAAGTGCTCCGATCAATGCCAGGCACATGGCCAGACTGGTGAGCAGGCCAAAGTATATGGTTGGAATAAAGTTCGAGAGTATAAGAATGGAAAACCCGGCGACAATAGTAAAACCAGTGTAATACATCGCTTTTCCTATACTGCCGTGGCAATAGGTCATGGTTTCAACATAATTATTGAACTCGGGGAAACGTGATTTGAAACGATGCATGTAATGAATCGTATTATCTACGCCAATACCCACAGAAATTGCCGCTATAGTGATCGTCATCATATCCAGAGGTATTCCCAGCCATCCCATGAGTCCCAGGACTGATAGCGCCGCAAGAATATTTGGAATAATTCCAATCAGGGCTAGTTTCCATGACCTGAACAACACCAGAAACATCGCGGTGATTACCAGTAGAACCATGCCAAGTGTCAGAATTTGTGACTCAAACAGGCTTTGTAGCATGTTGTTATACAGAACCAGCATACCGGTCAGATGAACCTGCTCACCAGAATAACCAAACTCATCGCTTAGCCCCTGACGAATCTTTTCCAGTAAATCCGCACGCACCAACCCCTTGGACGTCTCCAGTACGCGGATGGAAAATCTAATCTGATCATTGACAACAGAAACATAGGGTTTGAGCAGACTTTCCTTATAACTATCGGGAATTTTATTGTAGAGCACCGCCAGCTCAATACTGTTGAGCGGTTCATCTTCATTAAGCTCATAGGCGATATTCAGCAAGGTCGCCAGAGAAAGCACTTTTCCAGTTTCTGGCATGGCATCAAGGTAATTATGTATGGCAATGATTTCCTGCATCTTGTCACTGGTAAACCAATAGGCCTCTTCATCTCCCTCTTCTTCCTCACCAAAGTCATCAAATTCATCAAGATACTCTTCCTCAGCAAAAGGGTCGTCACCAAAGTCTGCCCCGGCCTGACCCAGATCAAATGGATTGGGTGGTCGCATATCAATGATCACATCCAGAGGTGTAGTCCCTCCCATATTTTGATCTATGGCCACCATACCCTGATAAATTTCAGTACTGTCATCAAAATAATCGATAAAACTGTTTTCAACCTGCAAGCGGCTAATCCCGATTATGCTGACAGCAAATAGCAGGCCTGCAACCAGTAAAATATAGGGGCCGTTTGACTGAGTGAAGCGCCCGATTGAAGGCGTAATATCTATGGATTTCTGCATGACCCTGGAACTGCTTTCCGGTAGCAGGCCAAGTACTGCAGGAAAAATCAGGAAAGTAAGCAGGAAAGCACAACAAACCCCCATCACCATCATCCAGCCAAAGTCGATAATGGGAGGAATATCACTGATCACCAGGGATCCAAAAGCGACAATGGTGGTGAGACTGGTATAGGCGCAGGGCTTTATCATACTCTGCAGGGTGAGCTTAAGGCGCTCGTGATGCTTCAATGAGGCTTGTTCAACCTCAAGTTCACGAAATCGGACAATCAGATGGACCGTCAACGATACGGTGATGATCAGCAACAGGGAAATAAAGTTTGAAGAGATTACCGTTACGGCCCAATCCATCAAGCCGAGCAAGCCTATCACGCATATGGCAATGGCTGCCCCGCAAAGCAATGGAATGGCAACATATCTTGCCTTGCGAAACAGATAGGCAAGTGAAGCTATTATAAAAAAGAGTATCGCGGCCCCGAAGGTAAACAGATCATTGCGCACAAAAGTGACAAGGTCATCAGCTATCATGGGCACGCCACCGAGGTAAATGGTAGCATTGTCACGATATTTTCCCAGGATGATACGGATATCTGCAATATCCTTATGCAATTGGTTTGCTGCGGAAACCCTCGCATCAGTACTCAGAGCCTCTACCTCTTCAAGACGTATTGCCTGGTTTCCTGTTAGCTGAGATGCCCTATCCAGTTCGCGCAGAGCTGAGCGTTCCTCAAGCAACGATGCCAATGCTGTATCCGGCGTGAAATTGACAATCAGTGCCGTTGTGAGGCCGTCTTCACTAAGCAGCACATTGCGGTAGGCATCACTGCTCATCAGATCGTCCCTGGCCGCGGACAGCTCAACCCCGGCAGATTCGAGGGTAATGATATTATCGGTAATTTCACTTAGGGAAACGTTCGCGACCTTGAATAAGGGCACATCGAAAATACTATCCACAGATTCCACATTGGTAATCTGCTCCAGCTCGACCTTTAAGGCCTTGAGTCGCGTAAGTGAGGGGGGAGTAAAAAGCCCCAGGTTCGGGGCATAGGTAACAAAGACAAAGTCACCAGCACCGTAACGGCTGTTGATCACTCTTGAATATTCCAGATCCGCATCCCCTTCGACCACCAAAGAATCAGCTGAGGCATCCATTCTGAATTGCTGGGCGTTCCAGCCAAGGAACAGGGTCAGCAAAAAAACACTGACCAGCACTGTAAATGGCTTGCCAAGGACCAGATTGATGTATTTTTCAAAGAACATAATAGTGGAAAAGCCTTTACTCGTCCCCTGGTTAAAAAGCGAGGCAGTATACCACCTGACTGCAACAAAACCGCTACTCTTCCCCGTACTTAATAATGTGACAGCTCAGCGCCATCAAAAATGTGGGATTTTTTCCCTCAAGAGACTATACTTTGTCTCATGCAGGAAAATGAATCTTCAAAACAGATAAATAGCGCAGTGATCACAGCGCTCAGAAAAGTGCTGAGACCGCTGGTAAAGTTCATGGTTGCGAACCAGATTACCTATACTTACCTCAGCAATATGCTGAAGGCTATTTACGTGGATGTTGCTGAAAAGGACTTTCCTGTTGCGGGAAAAAAACAGACCGATAGCAGGATCAATTTATTAACCGGTGTTCACCGTAAAGACGTAAAACGGCTGCGGGCTGAGCCTGATAGCCAGGACAGCAGGCCTGCAAATATTTCTATTGGCTCGCAACTGGTTGCGCGCTGGGTCGGCGACAAAAGTTTGCTCAATTCTGATAATTCCCCTCGAAAACTTCCTCTGCAGGATGATAATGAATTCAGCAACAAGTCCTTTGAGGGCTTGGTAACCAATATTGCCAAGGGTGACATCAGGCCGCGTGTTGTTCTCGATGAACTGATGCGTCTCGACCTGGTCGAACTGGATCCGGATCATAATGTGATACTCAAGACCAAAGCCTTTACCCCTAATCGTGGGCAGGAGGAAAAGCTTTTCTTCTTCGGCAAAAATATACAGGATCATTTATGTGCGGGCGTTCACAATTTAAGTGGAGAACAGCCCCCCTTCTTTGATCGCAGCGTTTATTATGATGAATTGTCAGCAGATTCTGTTGCTCAGCTTAAAGAACTTGCCGATGAGCTGGGCATGGAAGCGCTGATCAAAATGAATGAAAAGGCATTGGCTCTGCAAACTGCAGATCAGGGATCAGCGGATGCCCATTTCCGAATGAATTTCGGGGTTTTTAATTACAATGAGAATTATCAGGCTGATTCATTGGCGGCATTGGCAGATGACCAGCAAGATGAAATATCAGATCCCCGCAACCCATTAAGCTGATCGCTGGAAAACGTAGGTATTTGCTCATAAACGCGATAAAATAAAGAAATGAAACGCAGCACCACAAACATAGCCTCTAAAGCAACCACCTTGGTGGAAAACCACTCTCTTGTGGCTTCCCTGCTGGCAGTGCTGTGTCTTGCGTTTGCTGTTAATTATTTCCTGGTTGGGCCTGGTAGCGATGGCGGTAGTGGTTTTGGTGGCACAGGTAAAGCCGGTGGCGAAAGCGGCTTTGGTGGAACCGGAAAAGGGCCTGATATAGGTCCAGGGTTTAAACTCGGCGCCAATGATCAGGATTCTGCTAACAGCCAGGACTCACTGATTGATACTTTAAAGCCTGGTTTTGATGAATTTCGTGATGGGGGCAACTCTGAACACTCACTGGCAATGTCGCTACCCGCACTTGCAAACGATAATGGCTCAATACCTCAGACTCCCGAGTTCGATATTTCGATGTTGAAACTCACTCCACAACCTGATTTCCTCGCAGAAATAACGCCAGACAATCGCTCTGCAGAGTCTCTTGATACAGACATCTCATCTATCGTAGAAACTATCTCATTGGTTGAAGGGGAAGTAATTAATGAAGTTAAGGAATCGACAGACTTTGACAGTCTTGTTGGTGCTGAAATCAATCAGCTGGCTGATGAAACACTGCTCTCCAGTCTGGATATTTTGAACCGCCTGATGCTCGTTGAAGCACAAGCCAAACTGTTGGAAAGTGCAGCCTCGAATAGTTCTACCATTGACGGTGATACTCAGGGAATTACAGACCTCGGCAATGAAAGGATTGCCCTGGCTGATAACACTATTCGTAACAGGATTGCTCTACCCGCAAGACCTGAACGTCCAGACCGCCTTAATGTCCCGGGCCGTATTGCACCGGTACAACGGGTTAATATTCCTTCCCCGCCTCCGGTACGGCCAATGCGTACCCTGTCAACAATATTAAATCGTTAAGCACGCTTTAAGCGTTGCTACATTAGTCTAAATCGTTTAAAGGCTTTACCCTGCGCCGCAAACAATTGCTGTTTCTTACCCGTTTCCGAAATTTATAGCCTTTTTAAGGCAATCTATTAGGGCTGCTGCTGTTTCAGGGCAAGGTGTAGGAGGCTTGCAAGCCAAAGGTTTGATCCGCACTGCTGGCCGTAAAGCCGACTATGGTATAGAGCATGAAATTCCATTGCTTACCCAGGTTATAGGACACAAACGGCATAAATTCATGGCTCTCAAAGGCATTGCTGGATGCCCGTTCACGGTAATCATATATGAGGCCGAGGAAGGTATTATCGCCATATTGGCGCATCATTCCCAAAGAGGCATAGAAGGAGTTCTCAAGATCGAACAAGGGGGTTTTTCCACGTTGACGGTAACCTAGCGTAGAAAAATAGGTATTTCTTTCCAGCGTTGAATAGAAATCGAGCTGATAACCCAAATCCAGCTCCCCGGTACCGAGATCCCTTGTTTCATCTGCTGTGGGCAGTTTTGCCTGCAAGGTGAAATCTACAAATACCCAGTCATTGAGTACCGGAGGAAATTGATAAGTCGCTGATAAAAAGATATCGCCAATCCCCCGCTCATCAACAAACTCATTTTCCTCATCACGTCCACCACCGATATTACCGGTTTCGAAAAACACATCACCAGGTCCCTGCAAGGCAAGATAAGGCACCGTCACTGATAATACCCAGGGAAATGTCGTTAACTCATAGGAAACCGGGAAATAGGTAATATCAGTTTCTTCAGTTGAACCATAATCACCCTGACTGAAATAAGAGCCCAACGTAAATTTGTGAACGTTAGGGTCATCCTGGGCAGTTGCTGACTGATTGATTAGAAGAATTAGCAGGACAATGAAACTTCGGGCTGACGGGACTATTGCGAGGGACTTTAGATCTTTCATGGGGAGGTTCCAGCTACAGCCTTTTGGGATAGGCCGTACCCTCTATAGATACATTAATCGGGTAATTTGTTAACACAGAAGCTATAAAATTGTTAACGGGTAGGCCTAATTACCATCACCCGACTATACAGACTGCATCTATAGAGTAAAGATACGGACTATTAATACAATTTGAAAACTCTTGATATTCACCACCTCCTGTTTATTTTAAAGTACAGCGCAAGTTTAAGAGGGAAATTTTCCCACGTCAATGGTTAGTTCATTTGGAAAGACCATAAAGAATAAAAAAAAGTATAAAAAGAGTGCTATACCCCATTGAATTTATTAGTTCGAGAGAGATGTGAGGTATATCGCAAACATGGAAAAATTAGTTAAAACCATGAAAAGCTCTAATAAGTAGAAAACGCCTGTAATTAAACTGACTATATTACTTGCGCTTCTGTCATTCTCACTTAGCAATCCTTTGACCTATGTAGCAAGTGAAAATGACAACGTCATTGGTCAGATGAATGCCATGATCGCCTAGGGACAATACAATCAGGCCTATACTCTGGGCCAGGCCAGTTTGTTTGACCTTGAAGGGGATCCGGAATTCGACTTTCTCTATGGCCTGGCGGCTCTCGAATCTGGCAGGCCTGATGAATCTGTATTTGCCTTTGAACGTATTGCCTACATATATCCGGATCAACAACGTGTAAAACTTGAGTTGGCCCGGGCCTATTTCACCAGCAATAACCTCACCGCAGCCAGAATCCTGTTCAACGAAGTACTCGCCTCTGGTCCTGGTCCAAATGTCAGTGCCAATATCCAGGCTTTTCTTGATTTGATTGAGCAGCGTGAAAACGCAGTCAACAGTACCTTTACCTGGTATGTAAACTCCAACATTGGCAGTGACTCAAACATCAACAGTGCCACTGAACTCGGCGTTATAGACACCCCTATTGGTGATGTCGAACTGAGTCCCAGCGGCCAGAGTATTGATGATAACTTCATGGATCTTGGTGCAGGGTTTAACAATAACTATCCGTTTAATAAAAACAGTTCAGCTTTTGTGCGGGGGAACTTCAACCAGCACAACAATTTTTCCACCAGTGAGTTTGACATTGATGTGCTCTCAGCAGAAACGGGTTATGCGGTCATACGTGAAAATGTTCGACTGTCTATGTACGGTCGCTTCCAGCGCGTTAACCTGAATGAAGAGGAGTTTCAAAGAAGTTCAAGCATTATGGGTACCATGCAACGCAATGCAGGGGATGGCTGGTCCCAGGGCATTACAGCGGCTTATACCGCCGTCAGATTTGATACCGGCCCCAATCCTGACAATAACCTGAGAGATGTTAACCAGATGTTGTTATCCGGAAATATCGCCAAAGCTGCCGGCAGGTTTTTACATAATGTCAGTGTTTATTATGGTGATGAAGATGCACAACGCAATGCCGGGAAAAATAATGCCCAGACTTTCTATGGCATTGCCTTTTCAGAACAGATCCAGTTCCGTCCCGGCCATATCCCGTACGTACGGGTGTCCTTTCACAAAAGTGAAAACAAGAGCGTAGCACCGGTATTTAATATTGATCGGGAAGATGACACTTTCTCAACTTCTTTCGGCTGGATATGGCAGTTCAACCGTAATCTGAATATCACGACTGATGTGACTTACACGGAAAATGACAGCAACATAGATCTTTATAGTTTTGACAGATTAAAGTACCAGACCGGATTACGTTACCAGTTCTAGTCTTTGCGCTACCCTGCTCTTCCTTGTCTCGGCTTATTCTTCCTATACTTCCTAGGCTTTCTATTCTTCGCTGTCGAACTTCAGTGATGCTGAGTTAATACAGTATCGAAGGCCTGTCGGGTTTGGCCCATCATTAAACACATGCCCCAGGTGTGAATCACAATTGCTGCAAACCACTTCAGTTCTGGTCATGCCAAGGCTGTTATCTTTGATTTCAGTAACACCCTCATCGTTTGCGGGCTTATAAAAACTCGGCCACCCCGAACCGGAATCATACTTCGCGTCTGAATCAAACAGAGCTTCGCCACAGGCTCGGCAAAGATAAGTGCCCTCTTCGCCAGTGCACTTCCAATATTCACCCGTAAAAGCTCGTTCTGTGCCTTTGTTACGGCAAATATTGAATTCTTCTTCAGTTAACAAAGCTTTCCATTCATCTTCAGTTTTATTGATTTTGGCCATGGCTATATAATTCCGAATTGGGTTTCTGTAAAATTCGCTCCCCTTCTACCTCCGGTAGAATACCATATCTAACCGGTTAATTTGTCCGGTCAACATTGGATGCGTGTCTATGAGTTCAATATTACAAAGCGAAAAGCTTCGCCATGTCTGCTATGAAATCAGAGGCCCGGCCTTGCAGGAAGCAAAAAAACTCGAGGAAGAAGGACACCGAATTACCAAGTTAAACATAGGTAATCCAGGTGCTTTTGGTTTTGAAGCCCCGGAAGAAATATTAAAGGATGTGATTCTGAATCTGCCAGAGTCACAAGCCTATTCCGATTCCAAAGGATTGTTCTCTGCCCGCAAAGCGGTCATGCACGAAACTCAGCGTCTGGGTGTCCCGGGTGTAGATATTGAGGATATTTACCTTGGAAACGGTGTCAGCGAGTTAATCGTCATGGCAATGCAGGCGCTGTTGAATGATGGCGATGAAATACTCATCCCTGCACCGGATTATCCACTGTGGACAGCCGCTGTAACTCTCAGCGGCGGTAAAGCCGTGCATTATCGTTGCGATGAGTCTTCTGACTGGAATCCTGATCTGGAAGATATTAAAAGCAAAATAAACAGCAGAACCCGCGGCATAGTCGTCATCAACCCCAATAACCCCACGGGTGCTGTATACACACCTGATCTGCTCAAGGGAATTGTTAAGCTGGCGGAAGAAAAAGACCTGATTATCTTTGCTGATGAAATCTATGACAAGATTCTTTACGACGATGCCAAGCACACGCCATTGGCGACCTTGTCTGAAGATATTCTGGTTGTAACTTTCAACGGCTTGTCAAAATCCTATCGGGTAGCCGGCTTTCGTTCAGGCTGGTTATTCCTGAGCGGCGCAAAAAAACGTGCCCGGGACTATATTGAGGGTCTTGAAATCCTTTCCAATATGCGTCTGTGTTCCAATGTGCCGGCTCAGCAAGCCATTCAGACTGCACTTGGTGGTTATCAGAGTATCAATGAATTAATCATGCCTGGCGGGCGTTTAAGGGAGCAGCGCGATATTGCCTGGAAAATGCTGAATGATATTCCAGGTGTTAGCTGTGTTTTGCCTAAAGGGGCGATTTATCTTTTCCCAAAACTGGATCCTGCACGCTTCAATATCAGGAATGACGAACAGCTGATTCTAGATTTATTACTTCAGGAGCATGTACTGATGGTTCAGGGAAGTGGCTTCAACATTGATGACAAACAACATTTCCGTATAGTATTTCTGCCTCGTGAAGACACGCTGGTGGAAGCCATTGGCAAACTGGGCAATTTCCTCGAACATTACAGCCAGTAAACTAGCTTGCCTGAATCCCCACTTGCTTCAGTTTTTCCAAGATTGCTAAAGGGATGGTGTTGGCTGCAAGAGCGTAGTCTGAAAACTCTCTGCGGAAGCGGTAACTGTTTCGCATCAAATCAAAACTAATAGCTAACTGCTGTGGACTTTGCCCGCGTTCAATAAAATCTTTTTCTATCGGGTACGCATTCAAAATATTAAGACTTATTGTCTCAATATTTGTGTTCCCTGTTTCGCCTTGCATTAACAAACGGGTCGGTGAGTCTTGATCGCCCTTATTTGCTATTGAAAAAAACCTGCAAAAATCATCAAAAATTTTACGCGTGCCGTTCAACTTGCCATTAGTACTGTAACCAGCAATATGGGGAGTCCCTATCTGAACCTTATCAAGAAGAGAGGGATTTATGCCTGGCTCCAATTCCCAAACATCCAGTGCTACCTTTAAATCCGCTGTTTCTTGCAAGATCTCCAACAAGGCCTGATTATCGACCACTTCCCCTCTGCAAGCATTAATCAATAACGCATCATTTTTTAATCCAGCCAATCGTTTACGGTTCAGCAGATGATGCGTGGGGTAGTCTCCCGTATAAGTAAGCGGTGTGTGCAAGGTGATAATGTCATGCTGTAATACATTTTCCAAAGAAGCAAAGCTGGGGGCCAACTCATGGTCAGAATGCAGAAATGGGTCGTATATTGAAAAATCCATACCAAGTTTTTGCAACCTTGCGGCTAATCGTGAGCCAACATTGCCCGCACCAATAATGCCTACTGTTTTCTTTTGCCAATCAACTTGATAATTAAGATTGAACCAGGCCAAAGCTGCAAAAAAATAATCGACAACTGCATTTGCATTGCAGCCTGGGGCATGCTCGAAATGTATTCCTTTCTCTTCCAGTATGAGCTTGTCAATATGATCAAAGCCGCTACTGGCACTACCAACAAATTTTACTGACGTATTTCCAACAAGTTCCTTGTTAACTTGGGTCACAGTTCTTACAAGTAATGCGTCAGCATCTACCAGATCCTGTTGAGAAATTTCCCTGCCAGGAAGTAAAACAAGCTCTCCCAGACAGGAGAAATAGTCTTCAACTTGATAGATATCCTGGTCAGCAATTATTTTCATTGGCTTTCAGTTTGCGGTAGTTTTATGTATGAAGCAGTTATCAGGACGACGAGGACTTACGAATAGAGTAACGGTAGACCTTGTCATTTTCTGC
>Ga0255753_1001684_pt1 | contig 25660 bp, 18 predicted proteins | sample 041ome_10_FD_179953 | JGI IMG/M metagenome (GOLD analysis project Ga0255753, IMG submission 179953) | Coastal salt marsh microbial communities from the Groves Creek Marsh, Skidaway Island, Georgia - 041412US metaG (version 2) | ecosystem: Environmental > Aquatic > Marine > Intertidal zone > Salt... | reverse complement strand
AGAGGTACTCGTTCAAACCCATCGAGCGCGTGATGCCGCACTCTTCTAAAGTCTTCTCGTCCTCCAGAACGACTCCTTCCGGCGTGCCACCTTTATTTCGGAGAGAGAGAGAGAGAGAGAGAGAGAGAAGAGAGACGAAAAGGTCGACGCGTCGCCATCAATCAAATGAAACAAATAAAAAACGCTCGCGCCTCGAAAAGATTTTAAAAAAAAAAAAAGAAGAACTCGAGAGCACCACTCTCTCCGAGAAAGAAGAAACCAAAACGAAACGAAACGAACCTCTTCTCAACATCTCCACTTTCTCCCCGGTCTCTCTCTCCACTCTTTTCTTCACCCCCAAAACCGTCTCCGTCTTCTTCTCCACGTCTCGAAAAACGCACGTTTTTCCAAATCGAAATCTCGCCCTCGGATCTCGAACTTGAAACCGGGTCAGATTCTTGTGCTCCTCCGCGTTCGGTTCCGGGAGAAGTTTCACGAAAATCGTGACGAACTTTGATGAATCCTTTTCTTCTTCTTCTTTGCCATCGCCATTGCCGTTGGTCGTCGTCGGTGTCGTCGTCGTCGTGATAGTATTCATCAGCATATATATGCGTGTAAAACTTTTTCGAATGCGAAATGCGTGTGTTTGGTGTCGCGTGAATATTTTTTTCTTTTTGTTCTCGAGAAAAAAAAAGAATCATCTTGGTAATTTAGGGTTTCATAGAAAAAAATTTGCAAAACAAGAATTGAAGAGAATTAAAACCCCCGTCTTCTCCCTCTCTCTCTCCGCGCAGACCAGCCGATCCCAACGCGCGCGCGCGCGCATAAAGAGAGAGAGAGAGAGACAAACAGTGAGTGAGAGAGGAAGCGGGGATCGGATGATCCTTTTTTAAAAAAAGAATCGTCGTCCACTTTGTCTCTCTCTCTCGTGTTGTCTCTCTCAGAGTTGTCTCTCGTCGTTTTTTGGGGGGGAATCTGAAGAAAAAAGGAGTATAATATACGGGAAAAAAGTACCACGCGCGTGTGTTTGGCCACGTGCGTGTGCTCTTCTCATCACCACCACTACCGCGCGCGCCTGCCGTCTCAGAGATGGTCGAGAGATGGTTGTGGTTGCGTCGAGTGGTGGTTGGTGGTAGTAGTAGTCGAAGCGAAGAGAGAGAGAGAGAGAGAAGAACAAGAGCGAAGAAAAGTAGCCGTTGGTGAAGGGTTTTTTGATATTTTTTTGTCCTTTTTTCTCTCGGAAGAAGAAGAAAAAAGAAGAAGAAGAAGAAGAGAAGAAGAGAAGAAGAGAGAAAGCGAAAGAGTCAGCTTTTTAAGCGACGGTTTTGGGCGATTGGAACGCGCGAGGAAGCCGTAAGCGCTCGCTTTCTGTTTGGTGAGTGTCTCGAGACATCTCTGAGGTGCTCCGACGACTTTGAAATGGACGCATTCAAAAGCGAAAATGGTTCGGAAATTGGAACTTCTTCCGTAACGGACGACGTGCTGATTCGCCGACGCTTCGAGGCGAAAGAACCGGATAAGACTTTAGTGTTCTGGAGTATTTTTTGGGACGTTTTTGACGCTCGCACTCGCCGTGAGCGCGCGCCGGGTGTCTATCGGCGGCGTGGACGCCTTGAATCACCGAGAGATGAGGCGCAAGGCCCGGCGAGAGCGTCCGCTCTTCTCCGCGATTTTTTGCGGAGAAGAGCGAAGAAAATACGGATATCGATATCTTCTAAAAAAGTGCCATCTTTCAGGTAAGGGTGTTGTGCACTTACGAGGGGGATGCGCGCGCAGAGAGGAGGCCACATTCGTTTGGGTCGAACCCGCGCGCTTTATTGATTCTGTGAGAGTCTCTGTGGTGCCTAGGAAGGCTGTCGTAGCGCCTCGTTGAGGCGCGACGTTCTCGCTCGAAGTGCGCCAAAGGCGTCCGGCGAATCCAAAGTCGCCGGCGCCTTGGAGCAGGTACACTTTTACATTAAATTTGCACTAGGTGATTGATTTTTTGCGCGCTTGGAAGCTTCGAGTGCAATTCTGAGATTCTCGGCCACCTCGTGGGACATATCTCCTCTGAGAGGCGGCAAAGAGGCGGCGAAGGCGCCGACGCTCTTCGCGAAAATTTTGTATCTCGCTTGGATACGGATGGCGTCGGCGAGCGATGAATAAAGTTCATCACAACCTCCCCTCCAAGTCTACTGTTACATCACAACGCGAGCATCTTCGGTAGGTTTGAGGCAACAACGAACGTCAAACGGGGTCGGACAGTTCTTTATCACTCCTCAGAGGTCCTCGGAGTGGCGCAGACGGCGCGGCGAACGTCTCCGCGTTTTTGCGAAGCGTCCAAAAGCCGTCGGCGCCGCCTTCGCCCGATAGCTCCAAGCTCTGTATATGGTGTCACCAGAATTTGGAGGTCTTGACAACTCTGCATGATACATCGCACGCGAGCGCCCGTTGGACGGCTGGAACTTCTCTGACGCATCTTTATATCGTTCTCAACGACGCTCATTCGTCCGAAAACGACCGGCGAAGAGTGATCGCTTTTCCTTAGGTCCCCTCCCAGAGAAACGGCGACCGGAATCGCCGTCGCATGCTTCCATATAGCTCCAAATGCCAACCACTGCACACAACGCGCTCTTGGTATGTGTTCATCTGGACCACGACGAAAGGCGCGTACCAGTCGTGCGCTTCTATTGCATGCTTCATGAGTAGCAGAGCGCGTGCTTACGCTCCGACGACGCCGGCGCGAAAATTTGCGCTCGGCGACGTTCGAATAGCCTTCGCCACACGAAGGATAGCCCTTCTTTCCACACAGATAGTGTTGTCATGTGATGCTTTAAACGACTGATCTTCTCAGATCTGTAACTAGACTCTGTGTAGACTCCAGCACAAGTCTCCGATCACGCTCAGATGCCTTCGATCACCCGTAGCGACCGCGCGTTCACGCGCGTTTGAATTTTTCCGCGTTTCTTTCCCCTCTCGCCGGTGCGCGCGCGAAGCGTGCGCGCTCAACGGGACAAATCATATTTTGCGCTCACTCGCACTCGACAGAATGCTGGTGCATGTATTTACAAGCCAAGTTTTATTAAAAAATAGGTAAAGCTATCTTCTCAGAGCTTCGTTTTCAGTCCGCTCTGATGCGTTTAATCGTCTCTCGAATTTCTTTCGTTCTTCTCTTTTCGTCTCTCTCTCTCTCCTCCAATTTTTGAACGCCGTCTCGTCGTCGTCACTTCGAGCGTCTTCTTCTTCTTCTTCTTCTCACTTACTTCTTCTTCTCACTTACTTCTTCTTCGCCGTCGTCGTCGTCTTTCTTCCTGCCTTTCCTTGCTCTTGCTCCTTCTGTTCCCTGAGCAGTCTCTTGCGGTCTCTCGAGTAACACTTGGCGCACAAGTACTTCCCTTTCTCTTCTTTGGAGTTGTACCAAATCGAACTGGTCGTCTTCGAATCGCAGCTGGAGCACTCCTTCCCACTCAACGCGACCAGTTCTTTGTAGTAACAATTCACGCACAAATAAGCGCCGTCCACGGTCTTGCTCTTCAACCAACTCCCGCTCGTTTTATCGCTCCCGCACGCGACGCAACTCTTCGTCGAAATCGTCGCTCTCTCGCGATAATAACATCGATGGCACAAACTCACCCCGATTTTCACGTGCGAATTGTACCAACTCGCGGTCGTCTCCGTCGCCCCGCACGCCCCGCACGTCTTATCCTGAAGCTTCGTCAGCTCTTTATTGTAGCACTTCCGGCACAGACTCCCTCCTTGAATCACTTTCGACCGGTACCAGCACCCGTTCGTTTTCCGGCTTTCGCACTTCGCGCACTGCTTATCCGCCAGCGCCAACGTCTCCACGCGATAACACGCTTGGCATATGTCCGCTCCTGGTATCACTGTATGTGTGTTACAAAAAAAAAAAAACAAAGAGTATGTGTTTGCGCGTGCGCGCGTGTGACTGTGGTCAGTATGTGTATAAAACTCTCTCTCATTCTCTCTCGTTTCAAAGTGCGCACGCGTACGTACGTACGCGCGTATTCAAAATCGAGAGAGAGCATAAACTCTCTCTCTCTCTTTCTTTAAACTTAAAAGAGCGATCATCCAAATACTCCTCGCAAAAAAAGAAAAACGTGTTTTCCCGTAAGAGGAACTACGGGGAAAAAAATTCACCTTTTGATTTCCTCCACCGAATCGGTTTCTCGTTCTCGTTCCTCTGTCCGCCGCCTCCTCTCAGCGCGAGTAACGTTCGCTTGCAGTTTTCGTTTATGCACGTTTTATTCGCGTCGCCCGTGTTTGTAGGGTGGTTCGTCATTTTTTATCTGTTTCTTCTTCTTCTTCTTCTTCTTCTTCTTCTAATTCGTTGCGGTTTGTGTGTACTTGTTGTGTTGGTGCGTCGACACTCCGACGTTTCTTTTTTTTGTGTGGAAGGTCCGAGAAAATTTATTTCAAAAAAAAATTCAAAAAAAAAGAAAAAAATATATTTTGTTTAGGGTTTTAGATTTTTTTTTTGTGCGTGTCGGTTGGTTTTCGTTCGTCTTTTCTTAACCTCTCTCGTCTCTTCTCCGTCTTCCGTCTTCTTCCTCCGAGAGACGACCGGCGGGCGCGACAGGAGGAGCGTTGAGGGCAGAGAGAGAGAGAGAAGAGAGAGAGCTCGCGCGTGTTCTCTCTCTCTCTCTCTCTCTCTATTTCGCGCGTAAAATCTTTGGACTGAAATTTTACGCGCCACGAGGGCGCGATTAATAACAGAAACCTTTGCCTTCTTCTTCTTCGCCAAAAGTTGAACGATACGGGAAAGGAGAGGCCAAAAGCACCGCCACTGGGTGGTGGTGGAGAGATTTAGAGCGACGGTTTTTTCGTCGCGGTCTCGCGCGGCGTGAGTGGTATTACGACGGGACGATAACATGCGTGATAATCAGTTCTCGTCGTCTCTGACAAAAGAGGAAGCCAACACCAAAAACAAAAACGACGCGCGAAGGCGAAGACGAGAGACGCTGAGAGAGATTAAAGAACGCGCGAAAAGCGCTTTGTCGCTGAATGATGACGGTAACGATAAGAATAATAAAGAGAAATCATCGTCGTCGGCGGGAAAAAAAAGATGGACGAATTCAGATTGGCGCGACGCGTTCGAGCGGTTGTTTTTAGACGACGCGGAGACGTTTAAAGAGGTTGGCATGCAAGACGACTTGTTGTTTTACGCGCCGAGTAGTAGTAGTAGTAGTAGCGGTCGAGGAGGAGGTACGGGAGGAGCGAAGGACGTCGTCTTCGTTCGCCGGTGGAAGAAGAAAGATATGGCGAAGAACGATGATAATAATAATAGTAACAACAACAACAACAGTAATATGGAGGATTTGACGACCGAGAACGTGGACTGGCGAGCGACGACTTTACTGAACATCGTGCAACACACGACGTATTCCGCGGAGGTTTCCGTGTGTCTGTTGGACCAGTTGGAAAAGAAGCAACACAAGAGTGATGGCGGTAATAGCACCGCGAAGGGAGGAGAGGATGCGCATAAAATTCAACGCGAACAGAAAGGAACGTTGGCGAACCCGTTGGCGTCGTATAAAACGAAAGTTTTTGCGAGCACGTCGAAAATGGCACAGTCGAACAATTTGAAGAGCGATAGGAGAGATTCTACGTTACCCGAGGTGTCGTTTGAGTCGTATTACGCCAACAGCGAGGAGTGGGAGAAGTGCGCGTTGACATACGACGGAGATTGTTTGTGCGTGAGGTTATTTGCGACGGGGGGCGTGTTGAAGACGCATCTAGACGATGACAAAGTCGCGACGACGGAGGAAGAAAAGAAGATTGTAGTTTTTAGCGGGTTTGCACCCAGGTCGGACGTAGCGAGGGCGTACAACGTTGAAAGGAAAGCCGCGTATAAGCAGGCGTTTACGTTCCGTGCGTTTGCAAGCTCGACATTTGGGTTCGATTTACCAAAATTGCACTACGGCGATTCAAATAATAGAAGAAGTAGAAGAAGGAAGCATGGTGGTAGCAATAATAGTACTAGCGGTAACGGCGTAGCAGAAAACGGTTTGTACGACGACGGGTATCGAGTAAACGGTGCGCACGGGAATAGCGATGACGACGAAGCGCAACGTCTCGACGAAGACGTTCCTCACGAAGGGAACCGGGACGAAGACGACGACGACGACGACGGTGGTAACCACGGTAACAGCGGTGGAGGAGAAGGAAGAAGAGGTACCTCTTTTCTCTCCCCATACCGCCAACATCCGAAATCCTTCGCCTCGCCGTCTAGAGGAGGCGCCGGCGAAACCGACGCCGTCGTAACGTTAGGACGAGGCACCGAAGAGGAAGGCGAAGCCGCCGTAGCGGTTTCGGCCGAACATTTGCACTTTTCTCCATCCTCGGCGCACAAAAGTGGCACCAGCGGCGGCTTCGCCGCCGACGACGTTTCCGCGAGCGGCGGCAGTGGCATCAACAGCGAGACCGACTACTCCAGCGCCTACGATACCGACGATACCTCTTCCTCTCGAGGCGCGCTGCCGCCAGGAACCAGCGGCAAAATCTCCGCCTCGGCCAAAACCAACAGGAAAGGAAGCGGAGGCGCGCGACGACTTCTCAATTTCGGTCGAAAAGTCGAAACCGTTCGAGAAGTCGCCGAATCCGTTGCCTCTTCGCCTTCCTCCTCCTCTCCCGGCGGCGGCGGCGGCATCGCGCGCGGTAGTAAAGACAGAAGAGAAACTCTCGACGTGACTCGCTTGCGGTGTCGTTTGCTCGGCGTGAAAATCCACTGGAGAGCGCTCGCGAGAGATTTGTTGTACAAAGAGTGGAGATGATTTTAGATGTAGACGTATATATGTACAGATTGATTTTTGCAAAGAAGATGATGAAGATGATGATGATGAAGAAGAAGAAGAAGAAGAAGAAGAAGATCATAATAACGATAAGAAGAAGAAGAAGAACATGTCACACCCCTTCAGTTTCTCCCCGGTTTTCGCAGCAAAAAAATCTGTAAAAAACTCTATCCTCATTTTTAAGCACCCATGATGACCTCCTGTTCCGCGAGCAGCGGTGGTAGTTTGCATCATCGCCGCGTCCTCCGCGCGTCTTCTTCTTCCTCTTCTTCCTCTTCCGCGCGTTTTCGTTGTCTTCGTCACAATCTCGCTTCGTGTTCTTCTTCTTCTTCGTCGTCGTCGTCGTCGAAATCCAATTTTGACGCGACTTTTGGACGTCAGAATTGGAATATTTTTTCTCCCGAGAAGCAGCGCGAAGGGGCTCGCTATCGTCGTCCCGGTCGCGGTGCGGTGCCACCTCGGTCGTCCTCCAAGGAGGAGGATTCCACGCGGAAGTTGAACTTTGACGACGACTCGCTCGTTTTATCGTCGGGGGCGAATGAAGAACCAGACGTGTACGACTTGATGCGCGCGAAGCTCGTTCCGTATGAAAAGACGTACCGAGTTGCTTTTTTGAGACACGCGAAGAGCAGTTATTCGCAGTGGGCGTACTCTTCTTCCGTCAGCGGAGACGACGACGACGGTGCGGTTGACGATACGAACAACAATAAAAGCGACGATAAGAGCGAGATTAACGGGGACGAGGACGATAATTTTGATTTACCGGATAAGTACCGGTCGATTGCGCCGCGAGGGAAAATCGGCGCTTCGGCCGTGGCGAAGATGTTGGTGGCGGAGTACCCGGAGTTTGTGCCTTCGATTATCATCACCTCGGACGCCACGCGGTGTTTAGACACCGTCGAGTGTTTTACGATCGCTGAACCGGAGGCGTTTGGTAAATCCACGGTGATTTTAGCGCCGGAGTTTTACGAGGTGGCGCACGGAAGCGATGTGAAAGCGAAAAGAATACGCAAAGCAATCACGAAGAAGATCAAAAGAGAAGCGCAAATGAGAGGGGCGGAAACGGTGTGCGTGGTCGGACACAACGCCGGATGGGAAAACGTGGTGAAACTAATCACGAAAAGTAGTAAAAAAGTGAGATTGAAGACGTCGAATTGCGCGCTCGTGTCGTGTAAGGCTGGGGAAATGACGTGGGAGGAAGCGCTGACGGAAGGAGAGTGGCGGTTAGAAACAATTTTAAGAGTGCCGAAAGAGTTGAATAGAAAAGCAAAGTTGGATTACCCGGAGGAAGATAGCGTGAAATGGAAGGAAGAGGATAACGAGGCGGAAGCGGACGACGAAGACGAGGAAGGAGGGGAGACTAGTTTCGATGGATACGTCTCCACGTAACAGAAGCTTTGGACAGAGAGAGAGAGAGAGAGAGAAAACGAGAAAATAAAACATGTAGGCACTTTTTGTAAATATGCACTAATTTTTTTAAAGAACGATAATACAACAAATCATCATCAACGCTTCTTCCGAAACGCGACGAGCGTCATCTCTTCCGTCGAGTTCGAAAACAGCGGCACTAAATGCGTCTCTTCGAACTGATGCTCAGACTTCAACTTCTGCGCCAGCTCTTCGCTCGCTTCGTAAAATGCTCGTTTTCCGGCGACGAAATTCTTCATCGTCAAAACTAAAGCGCCTTTGGTTTCGTCCACCATCGATAACAATGGCTCTACCCAACGATACACCGACAGCGGCGACGAGTTTCCATCGCACGCGACTAAGCTGAGTTTTTTTCCATCGAGTTTTTCGCGAATATCGTCGATGGACTCTTCAATTTTCTTTTGTAAATGGATGAGATTAGTTGGCGGTTCGACCGTTTTTGGAGGTTTGAAACCAAGACGCGCTGGATCAACCGCAAAAATTATACCTGAATCATCGCCTGTCTTATTAGTATTCCTCTTCATCTCGTCGCCGAGCGCTTGTATCCATCCGCCCGGAGCGCACCCGACATCCACCACCATCGACGCGCTCGTGATGAATTCAGACAACCGAAAGCGCAAAATCGCTTCTTCCATCTTGAAAAACGCTCTGCACAGCGGCCGAATATCTTTTCGTCTACTTTCTGCATCGTTCAAAGCTTGATTGATCCATTGGTCGAGTCTTTTGGTAATTTTCCACGTGGAGACGTGTAAACGTCCTCTTATGAGCACGGCGTCTAACGCCACGTCGCACTCGCGCGCGGAAACTCCTTTACCCGGCCCGGTGAGTCCGTACGCGGTACCCTCTCCTGAAGCTTCTTCAATGAGCGCGTCTAAAGTTCTGTATGCCTCAACTTCCATTTCTTTCGGAAAGCACCGAATGCGTACCGTTCGTATCTCCTTTTGCTTCTCATCCTCTTGATTATTATTATTTCTACTACTGCTACTATTACTATTCGAGCACCATCGCTCTTTGACCTTTTCAAAAATCGTCCTCCACTCGACGCCGTCGCCGTGAAATTCAACCGCCTGATCCTCGTTCGCGCGTTCGTCTCTCGCGTATATCCTCGAACACATCGAAAACCCGTGCGGCTCGTTTTTTTGCATCTTCTCGATTAATTTAATCACTTTAACCTCGTTCGTTTCTTTCCCAGAATCGTCCTCGTTCTCCTCTTCTTCGGGACACTTCACGCACACGACGCATCCGCTCACGCTCTCTTGTCGCTCTCGCGCCGCCGACGTGACGTTTTCCGCGCCGTAAATTTCCGCGCATCGCTCTTCGATGAAATGCACGAATAACGATAGAGAGTACACGAGAACAAAGCAAAGGTCAGTTTAAAATCTGTTTCGATGAGTGTAAAAACGACCGATTGCCATTCGCGCGCGAGAGAGAAAGAAGAAGAAGAAGACTTTAATCAAAACACACCTAACAACCTCAACCCGAACACCGTGCTCGTGTGAAACGCAATCGTAAACGCACGACTCGTCTTCAAACTCTCGTGCGCATACCAACACTTCTTCCCGTTGTCCCGTTTACACGTCCCATACAGCGTCCACTGTTCGCACGCGGGTCTCGGATCCGGGTGGAAGTATCGACACTTCTTCTTCTTCGCGCTTTCTTCTCGTTCCTCTTCGTCGTCGTCGTTTCCATCATTTTGGTCCGTCCCTCCCGGGAAATAACACGGAAGATTCTGTAAATACCGGCGACAAATCTCCCGGCCAGAATCTTTATCGATCAGTCCTTTCTCCAACCTGTGGTGCAGAGTTCCCAGAACCGTTCGGTGTTCGTCCATGTGCGTGTCTTTTCGCGCGAGATTCTGTTAGTGCGTGCCGGTGGTGTTGATGGTATTCGATCATCAAAAAGTGGCGAATCCGCCGCCGCCAAAAAAGCGTATCTTTACACGAGTAAAAAGTTCCAATTTGCGCGCCACATAAAAAAGGATTGACTTTTTGATGCGCCTGGCGGCTGCGCGGGGGTTGCTGAGCACGTCGACGCGATTTCGCGCTGCTTCTTCTCTGTCGCGGTATAGTTTTCCCGCGTGTGCTTCTTCTCGTTGTTCTTCTTCCGTGATGGTAACGAAGAGGACGACCACCATGGTCGTTGCGGGAGGAGAAGTAGGTGTTACTTTGCTCGGGAATCCGGATGCTTCTTCTTCCCTCAATGATGGTACTATTGATGATGATGATGATGATGATGTCGATGTGCGGGACGAAGAATGCGTGAAAAAGAAGAAAATAAGGATCACGCGCGTGTTATTCGTCGGCGACGGGGACTTTTCGCTCTCGCGAGCGTTCGCTGGGACGGAGAAAGGCAAGAGTGCAATCATCGTGGCGACGAGTTTGTCCTCGGAGAGCGACATCGAGGAAAATTGGAAAGGGCGGGAAAACGTTCTCGAGCTGAGGAAGATGGCGAACGTCGAGAGGGTGGCGCACGGGATCGATGCGACGAGAGTTGAAGACATGATGAGAGCGTTGAGAGGAGGAAATGGAGGAGATGATGATGATGACGACGGTGGAAGAAGAGGAGCGGCGGACGCGGTCGTATTCGCGTTTCCGCACTTACCGGGGAAAGGGAAGATTAGCAAGAACAGAGAACTGTTGCGAAACTTTTTACTCGCGGCGAGAGATGAGAGGGTGATGCGTAAGAACGGCGCGTGCGAGGTGGCGTTGGCGCCTGGTCAAGGTGGGACGTTTATGGATGGGAACGAGTCGAGGTTGATGTACGGCGACACGTGGAAGGCTTACGATATGGGCGCGGATGTCGGGATGGCGTTGGTCGAGTGCGAACGATTCAACGAGGAGAAATGGAGAGAAAGGTCGTATAAGCCGACCGGGCATTGGAGAGGGTTGGATGACTCCAGGTCGTTTCGCGTGAGCAACGCGGTCGTGCACAGATACAAAAGAGAGGAGGAAGTTTCCGCATTGGACGGGACGTGTTCGAGGTTTCAACGGACGGAGGAGAGGTTTACCAGGGATGTGAGTTTAGCGGTGGAGAAAAGATTTGTCGGCACGAGCGCGGGAGAGAGCGACGATAAGACGACTAAAGACGACGAGGAAAACGGCATCATGTCTACTTTTGCTCCGGAAGGAGAGCGATGCGCGTTTGCAAAAGATGGCACGTGCGCGTTTGCAAAACGATGCGACAAGGAGAGGAAACCGTTGGTGTACACTCGATTGAACAGAAAAGTCCCGTCGAGGTATTTCGACGCGGCGTATCGAGGCAAGTGGTGCTGCGGGAAGTGTTACGTCAAGATTTCGAAAGCGTTGCAGTTGCAAAAGCAAACGAACGGGGTCGAGGACACCACACCAGAGGAGAAAGAGTTGTTGGAAAAAATTAGAGTCAAGGCGATGGAGAGCGCCGAGGAAATCGCCAAGACGTGGAAGGTACATAAAAATATCGAATTCACGGATGCGTTCATCATCGATCGGTACGACCCGAAAGACGGGTCAAACGCCGTCGCTAGAAACATTCGATTGCGCTATTTCTGCGAACGTCATCCGCTCAACGGGAAAGAAGTGAACGAAATCCAGCACGCTTTGAGAGAAAAGCTGGAAAGAGGGGACGTGGAGGGCGTCACTATGAGATGGTATCGCCGCGACGACGAGGAGGCGAAGAAGAAGCTAAGAGTGTAAATTGGTATCCGCATGGTGCTAGCACGTACCGCAGTAGTATTATTTATACGTTGTTTATTATAGTATATATCTAGCGATTAGTTTTTGTAGGTAAAATGTAGAGATTACATAGCACATTTATTATTTATCATCGTCATTGGTCCTTGACTGCTTGTTCGTATTCGCTTTCGCTCGCGAACGAACCTTCTATAATTCTACCGTCAAAAGCGCGACCGTGCATTCCTTCCTTCGCTTTCAAGGCGGACTCTTGATCTCTGAACTTTGCAAACGCCGAGCCTAGGAACGGTCCCCGCCTGGGAAGGGCTAACTTACTACCACTACTACCACCACTCGAAGAGCGCGAGCAAAACTTTTCGCACTCTGCGGCGACGTCCAACTTTAAATCTTCGTATTCCTCGTCATCGTTTACATCTTCCTCGGTGGCGATATGCTTTAATCGAACGTATACCGTAGCCGTTGATGGTGATGGATTTTCTGCTCCTCCTTTTCCTGCTAATGCTATTGTTTCTCCTTCTAATTTCTTTGCGGATGCGGCGGCGACGTTTTGCGCCGCCGCCAGATGCGCCGGTAAATTCTCCCCTAATTCCGCTCTCTCTTCCGCTTGTATAATTTTCATCTGTTCGTACGCGATGTCTGCTTTTTCCTTCATCGTTTGCGGATCTACCCACCCGCTCGGTCGAGCAATCATCAAAGTGTATCCGCACAAATCGACGCCGTTGATGGCAAACAACGCCGTCGCCATGTCTGGATCCACCACGGTCGCGAAACAATACTTGCGATCGGCGCTCATTCTGATCTCCTCGATCAACGAGTCGTTCGGATACTTACCCGACGCCAGCGCCTCGGGATACGCCGCGGACAACGTGGACGACAGAAATACGTTCAAAGTCTCCGCATCCACTTCCGGTGGAATATTCCCAACGTACACTTGCCGTTGTTTCCTCTCGGAATCTGAATTCGGCACCGATAGGTTTTCGTACGCAGAAATCTGCTGCGAGAGCAACCATCTTCTCGCGTCGCGTTGTTTCTTCTTTTGGTACGCAGCAATTTCTTCATTAGTTGTACCTTTCGGTCTTCCCGTAGCATCGCCGTTATTTCCTGCCGCCGCTTTTATGGTTGTTTTTGTTGTCGTCGTCGCAGTCGTCGGGACGTCGTTGATCGAAACGTGCTTCGCCGCGACCATCGACTGCGGATGTTTCGGAACGCTCTGCTTCCCGTTCGGGTTCGGCGCGCGCGGTTGGTATCCGTATTTCGGAAGATCTTCGGCGACGTTCTTCTCCCGCGCATTATTCTCCTCCCTCGTCGGCGACTTGGACGAAAACGTTCGCCTTTTCCTCTTTTTTTCCGCCGGCTTCCTCTCTCCTCCTCCTCCTCCTCCTCCTCGACGTCGTCCTTCGTCTTCTTCGTCGTCTTCGTCTTCTTCGTCTCGTCGTCGTCGCCCGCGTCGTCTCTCGTCATCGTCGTCGTCGTAATCATCATCGTAATCATCATCATCGTAACGATGATCGCGACGACGACTGCGACTGTGATTATTTCTCTCTCCGCCACCACCTCCGCCGTTGCTCTTCGCATCTCTCGAGCGGCTTCGAGACCGACGATGGCGACGACTTCGACTCGGCGGCGAATTCTCGCGCGAATCCGTTCGACTCGACCGCATGTGTGTTTGTACTCCGCCCGCGCTTCTCTCTCTCTCTCTCTCTCCGAATGAAGGAATGAATCCTTTCCTCTCTGCCCCTCTTTGTCTGTCTGTCTCTCTCGGTAAGCGACGCCCAAGCGAAGTCTCTCTCTCGTGTTCTCGAGTATTATTTCTGAGGCGAATCGTTTTCCCGAAAAGCGTTCGTCATAACGAAAGAGGTTTTGGCGGACGCGATACACACACACGCATCGCACCACTCAAAACGCACTTTAAAAAACACCAACATATAATAACAATGGCTCTGCCAACCTCCACGTCCTCCCAAAACAACCCCTCGCTCCTCTTGCCCTCCGAGCTGGTCGACAAATGCGTCAACGAGAAAGTTTGGATCATCATGAAGAGCGGACACAAAGAGTTCACGGGCACGCTGAAAGGTTTCGACGTGTACGTGAACTGCGTGCTGGAAGACGCGATCGAACACGATCGAGACGCGGAGACCGGGAAAGAGACTCAGAAAAAGTTGGAGAGCATTTTGTTGAACGGGAATAACATATGCATGATCGTGCCCGGTGGGGAGAGAGTGCAATAGAGAGAGAGAGAGAGAGAGAAAGGTTCCAGTTTAGTAGAGAGCGATATATATATGTATTAAATAGAGTACAGTAGTAGATATTACAACAACAACGCAACCGCGATGATCGTCCGCGAGTAGAGGAAGGCTCAGAGAAGGCGTCTTATTTCTTTTGTCTTCTTCGTCCTCGTTCTTCTTCTCCTCTTCTTACGACGCGGCGGCGTAAAAGAAAACGCGGTCGTCCGCCCGCGGGGCGTGGGTACTAGTATACACACAAAACGAGAAGGACGGCTCAGAAGGCATCTTCTTTCTCCTCCTCTTCTTCTTCTTTGTCTTCTCCATCATCATCATCATCATCCGCGATGATCTGCTCGTACGTTTCAAACATCGCTCTCCACCTTCTCGAAAACGCGCCGATTCCGAACGCAAACACGTCGCACGGAACGTTCTGCGTCGTCAAGAATCGCAAACACGCTTTCCGATTGTAAAACGATGACGCGACCAGCGCGCCTTCGTCGAGTAAATACGAGCGATTTGTTTCGCTCAGATATCGTAAAATTTCCAAATTTCCGGCGCAGGATGCCATTCTAGGCGAGAGATGGTCGACACGCCATCCTTTCGTTTCGAGGGCAAACTCGAGCAACTCTTTGCTCTGAATTCGCGCCGTGAACTCTTCCTCGCGCATCTCTTCTTCTTTACGCTCTTGGAACGCGTACTCTAACACCGATCGAGACTCAATCTCGCGCACTTTGAACGGTCTGCGCAGTATCTTTTTAAGTTTCCGTTCGTTTCGTTTCCCGGAAAAAGCGTGCGTGAGTAACTTTGCGCACGAAGGACCGGAAGCGTGGAGGAATTTTATCGAGTTACCATCCAGTTTAGGAAGGATGTGGGTTTGGAAGATGTCCCGCGATTGAAGGACGCGCCAGAGGGGCGATTCGTTGTCTTTGTCTTCGTCGTCGTCTTCTCTGTCGTCGTCGTCGTTTTGAACGGTGGCGGTGCAAAGGACGCGGGTCATTGGTGGGTGACTCTTTTGTGTTCTGGGGAAAAAAGTTAGTTAAGATACGCTTTTTGACGTTTCGAAAAAAACAACACGTGCAGATCACGCCGGCGCGTTATTAAAGTACGACTATTTATATTAATAAACGCACTACACGCTTCCGGCTCGTCTGAGCAACAACTCTCGAAAGCTAGACGCGCCGCCTCTGTAACTGCCGTCTCCTCCTTCGCCATCAACTCCTCCTTTGTTGACGTCGGTCCCGGAAGCGCTTCTTCGCATCACGCGCTTGCGACTTAAATTGACGCCTTCGATGAACTCGAAATGGACTCTGCGAATGGTAGACACGGCGTAGTTGAACGCGGTGACGAGCGCGATGAAGTGTCGGCGATCTCGAACCTCTGCGCCAGATACCGGAGAGGCAGTGGTTGCGATCCGCATGATCGAGTGCGTTCGGTCCGTGCGGTAGCCGAGGTACCCGAAGGATACGTTTCTCCAGAACTTTTGCACTCTCGTACCGGTTTGATGGAATAAAACCGTCATGGCGACGAAACGTTGCAGAGATGCGATTCTCGCTTCGTAGAGCTTCATGCTAAATTCCTGCGATTGCATGAGAGTATACGGCTTCATTAGCGGTGGTGCGGATTTGCGCAACGCTTGGCCGAAATATTCTTCGTGCGAAGGCTCAACCATAAGTAAACCTTGCGCGTTGCGCGGGTCGGCTTCGAGGATCTTGAGCATCAAAATTTCTGGCAAGTTTATGATTTCAGTGAACTCTTCAAAGTCTAGCTCACCGCTCTTATCTTTGTCGCCCGATCGGAAGAGTTTTGCGATCTGGGCGTCGGTCAAAGCGATGTGATCTTCTCCCGAGGCGGCGGCGAGCGCGTCCAACCTTTTGTACGCCTGAGTGAATTCGCTCATGGAAAGTCGCCCATCTTGGTTCATGTCCAGCTCTTTGAAGACGGCGAGATTGTGTGCGCGTTGCTCTTCCGCATATTTGCACGCGTCCGTGAGAAGCGTGACGGCGTTTCTGTTGTTGAGTTTGTGCACGCTCAACTCGTTGTGCTCTTCGTGGTAGGAAGAATAAATTCCGAGCAAAGCTCCCGCGCTCTTGCCGTCCAGATTATTATTCGTTCGCTCTTCGTAATATTTCTCGCACAAATATTTTGGACGATGTGTATTCAAGAAGATTGCATTCTTTGACAACGGGAGCTTATACGGCGAATGTCCGATGGTGATGGATTCGCACGTGCCGCCGATGCTTTGAATGCTCGACGCTTGCGATAGCGATAAGGACGTTGTCGCTTCGGCGCTCGTGAGCCCGGAGAGTCTACCGTCCGGTCGACCGACGATGAGCAACGCCCCGCGGACGACTCTGTGCGTGTGTCTGTGAACGAGATGGTCGTTTGGATTCCCGCTCAACACAGATACGCCTGCGGCAGAGTATGAACACGCGAAGATTTTAGACAAGAATGCATCTGCGCATTGACTCACCCACGGGATATCGCCGATGACAATCGTTCTTGCAGTCATGCGATGCAAGAGATTTCTTCCTTGTATCAATCGTATGATGGTTATGGATATTTGCGGTAAGAACGCGTAAATGAGAGCGTCGAAGAACCGCGTGATGTAGAACGCCCACGTTGTCGCCAAACCGCACAAAACGGCGATGCCAGTAATGAGCGGATACCCAGCCGTTACCGTACCTACGATGTACACGAAACTCATGATCCAACCTTTCACACCTTCCAGAACGTGGTCAGCCCACTCGTCGCCTTGTTTTCTCAACTCGTCCTCTTTCGCTGATTTCAGTTTTTCCTTCTTTGGTGACGCGGAATAGCCGACAATTTCCTCCAACGCGGCGATGTTCATCTGATTACACTTCTCTAGTTCCGCCAAATCGTGTTTCGTCACAAACGCGTTGGTACATTTTCGAAAATCTGCGTTATCGAGGATAACTAAGGACATGTGCAAGAAGAGTTGCGTCAAGAGTTGTTGCGTCGCGGCGACTGAAATCGAACACGGCTCCGCTGGACGAACGCCGACGTCCGTGGTGAATATTCGGCTATCAAACTCGCCGTCGGATTTTATCGCTCGAAGTTGTTTCCCGATTTGAGTGTCCCATTCGCTAGCGACGACGAAAATAGAATTCGTGGAACTCACTAAAAGATTCGAAGTCGCTAAAGGCGCGAACGTGCCTCCCGAGTGCGAGACGATGATGACGACAGTGTCGGTGAAATCGTCCGTTTTCTTGGAGTTTGTGAAACCAACCGACGGAACGGGTAAGTCTTGCCCCCACAGACCCAAAATTTTGTTGCTCGAAATAGCTTTGACGCGCAAGCGCGGAAACGCAGTTTGTAAATCAGACGCGAATTGTTCGGCCAACCAGAGGGACACTTCGCAACCAGTCACCAAAACATCGATGGAGTGCTCTGATTTGATCGATCCGTCCACGCGTCTCGCCAGACGTTTTTTCAAACATCTCGCTAAGTTCCACGCGGTCAATCGATTGAGCGACATGGATCCTTGAGGTTTGTTCCTCCAATCGTCTTGAATGTTTTTCAAAATCCTCGGGATGTCCGAAATATCCGTCAAAACAGGATCTGAACTTTCTTCGGGCAACATCTTAATAAGCTCGTTACCTTCTAAACGCGTCATTCGATGAAAGAGTTTTTTATCGACCGATACTCCTTTACCGCGTCTCGGCGACGACGGCGCGATATTTTCCATACTTTTTTGTTTCCTCAAAGCTGTCATTGGCTCATCAACTTTCATCTCGCCTTCCTTCGCTAAGATTGCCGTTACGGTTCCACCCATCAAAGGATACTGCTCCAAGTGAGAGTTGGGATAGGAAACGGCCGGAATACGATCTGCTCCCCAATCGAGTAAACAAATTTCTCCGTTCAAATCGTCTAAATCGAGACGAATGGCGGCGTTATCGTCGCCGTACTCTCCGCCGTGAACGCTGGCTAAAATGTCTCCATTGGGCGTTTCCACAGACAACCCAGCTTTTACGGCAGCCTGCTCGCTCCCGTAACAAATTAAACCTTTCTTGGGATAAAAAGCGACGCTTATGGTTTGCCCTCTGGCTGCGACGCACAACTGCCTGTGCGCGTCCAAAGAACAAGTGACCATTAAACCAAAACTCCCTTTTGCGTGCGTCAAAAAATATTTCATCGTGAACAACGAATCGTTATCAAAGAACGCGTGCACGGTAAATCGCACAAACTCTCGAATCGGCGCCCCGAGTTCTTCGTCGAGATAAGTCTCCAAACATTTCAGCGCGTCTTCGTTTGCGCTTTTTTCAAACTCCTCGGTAATTTCCTTCGTGAGCTTTTCGCGCATCGCTAGGTTAAATCCAATCTCTTGGACCGTGGTTTGGCCGTTATTTGCCTCGAGCGTTTCATCCAAAACTTTCTCAAAACGCTTACCGATGTCTTCGAACTGCGCCAACGTCGGCATCGGTGCGTCCTCAAAGACGTCGCTGGTTTTCAGCATGAAACAAGCGCTAAATCTCGCCGCTAATGCGAAACATCCCTGCGCTCTGATCAAATCAACCACGCCAGCAATTGAAGCCGAATCGACAACCGACGGTTTCTTGACTTTCAAAACTGACTCTAACCACAAGTTCATGCTTCCTTGATCGTTCCACCTGCGATTCACTTGAAACGCATCAAAGTCGCCGTTGTGCGTGATGAAATTCTCAACTGGTACCCGCGTCGATCCGGGTTTTGTTTGCTTCAAAGCGTACACCAACAAGTCTTGTTTCGGACTCCACTGGTGCGGATGCGTTCCATCAAACGTCGCTTTGGACGTCGTCGCGAACCGCGTGTGGCCGCAAAAAATACGCGTCTGCGCTTTCTTCTCGGCCACCTTCATCTTCGCCTTGCTCTCCCGTTCCGTCTTTGAACGCAACAGCTTGCTCAAATCCGTCCTCTTCATGTTCACCACTCGACTTCGTACCCCTCGCATCTTCCCTTCGCTCTGTTCTTCAAACGTCACGATCCCTCCCGATTGCGCGCCTCGCATCATCGTCACGTTGACCATCTTCTCGAGCAAATCGTACGCGCGCTCGCCGTTTTGCGAGCACCACGCGGCGTTTAAAAGCACAATCCCAAAGTTGCCGCAGTACACCATCGACGAAGAAGAAGACTGAGAAGCCATCCATCCGTAAAAGAAAACATCCGTGCACAGCGCGTCGAACGCCGTCGCCGCGAACGCGAACATTTTCGCCTTCTTCTTCTTCTCATCGTCATCCTTTTCGCTCTTCTCGACGTCGCTTCTCTTCTTCTTCTTCGCAGAATAAAAGAAAAAAAGCAAACAACTCGCGAAGACCGCGAAGCACCGAGAAAACGCCACCGCGCGCTCCCGCTGCCGCTCCAAATCGTAATCATCAAAATCACTCGCGAGGAACCCGTTCAGGTCTGTTTTTCTTCCCAAAGCGCTCTGGGCGAGAGCGACGAGAACGGTGGCAACGGAAGAAGACGAAGCCGAAGAGGAGGATGGATAAAGGAGAAAAGCGGCATCTTTTTTCATCGTCGTCGTCGCGAACGAAACGACGAAACCGAGCACGTGCGCGAATTCGTGCACCGCGCCCGCGAAAATGTACCACCGGACCGCATCGAAGAGAGAGAAGGAGGAGGAGGAGGATTTCATCGCGCGAGCGAGCGAGCGTTTGTTCGCTCGTTTTCCTTTTTTAATTATCGCGTCCTTTCAAAGAGATACGCAGAAGAGAGATACAACTCTTGTCACTTTATTTGCTTTTTATAAAACGAACACCCGTCCAAAGGACGCGCATATGTATATGATGTGGCATAAAATCGTGTAAAAATTCGGAGAAAAAGACGCATGTGCTGCGTCTTTTATTATGCTTTCATTTCATTTGTTGCTTTTTGTTTTTTTACCTGTTTTTGCTCTGTTGCGACACCGGTCGCACCCGTTCTTGCCGTATCGACATCGACCGCACCCGAGAGTAGCGGCGGTTGATGCCGCGGACTTCTTCGGCGTCTTCGGCTTCTTTTTTTTTATCTTCTCGTCTTTCTTCTTCTTCGCCGGCGGCGGTGGTTTTTTTATCTTCTCGTGTTTCTTCTTCGCCGGCGGCTCCTCGGCTGAAGAAAGTTCGTTGGTTGCCGGCGCGGGTTTTATTTCCTTCTTCTCGACGGTTACTTCCTCCAGCTCTGGTTTATCTGGTTTTTCTGGCGGATTTTCAACGAGGAGGCTTTTGACGGGAGGTGGAGGAGGAGGAGGATGCGCAGGAGGCTCACATTCCGGCGATGGAGCACGCTCGGGAGGTGGAGGAAGTCGTGGTGGTGATGGTGATGGTGGAGGAAGAAGAGGAAGCGGAAGTGGTTGTGGAAGAGGAAGAGGAAGAGGAGGAGGAAGTGCGAGTGGAAGTGGAAGCGGCAGTGGTTGCGGCTGAGGAGGAGAAGGCGCTTCCAAAGCTCCTTTCTGCGATGGAGCCGGGGGCGGAGTGAGCAACGATAACGGAATCGAAACGACTCCTCGTAAAGTCGTTTTGCAATTTGGACACACGCGAGTCGGAGAACCAACTACAGCAGAGCACGAAAAGCATAGCTTACGGCCTTTACCACATTTTGCATCAGCAGACTTTCGCTTGAAACGTTCTTGACGCAGTTGCAGTTCCAGTAGACTAGACGTCTGAGCAGCGAGCATATCTTGCGTGCCGGCGTTTGTGTCGGTAGTAGTAGTAATAGCGGCAGTAGTAGTATCTTCACCAGCAAGCATCTTTGCCTTTTTTACTCTTTCGGACACTCTCGTCCAAGTTTTTTCTGCTTCGCGTTTCGCCGTCATTGCGTCGATGCGTCTCGACGTCGTTTTCTCTGCGAGCTCAGCAGTAGCCAACTGGTACTTTTCTCTGAGCAGTTGTGCCCCTTTTTCCGTTTCTTCGCGCTTCAATCTCCAAGCCTCAGTTTGTTTCGCACACTCGCTTTCTTTTTCTAGCGCCGCTTTTAGTTCCTTCTCGCAGCTCGCCAACGCCTTCTGCAACGAATCCGAGCGCACAGCAAATCGATCAACTTGAACTTTGTGCCAAGCGAGCGTTTTTTCAAACGTTTCTGCCATTTTCTTTGCCTCTGAGGCTACTTTCTCGGATTCGCGGAGCAATCTCTGTCTTTTGACGATTTCGTTTTCTGTTTCTCCCAAGATCTTCTCAAATTTAGCTCGGTTTTTCTCAATCGCTTGGAGCCGTTCGCGCTCCGCTTCAGTCAGATGCGCCGATAAAACTCTGACGTCCTCCTCCATATCGTCTGGAATAAATATTTTCGACTTCTTTTTCTTCTTCTTCTTTGCATTTTCTTCGTCCTGATCGTTCTCTTCGTCGCTTTCGTGCAATGACATCGAATCGTCGCTCAAGTCTTCGTCGTCGCTATCTTCGCTACTGCTCAATCCGCACTCCTTTCTCAACTGTTTACGATGAGCTCGCCGTGCCACGCACGGAGGCCAATTACAACGACAATTCTGTTCGTGCTGCGTCGTAAGAATAGTTTGCGACATTGGTTTTTGTTTTCCGCTTCCACCATCCGTTCTCTCTCCTCCTCCACGTTCATCGTTACTATCGCCACTGTTATCTTTACAGTCGTCCTCCACATCTTCTTCACGCGCCTGTATAAATCCCGGAAGGTTCCGCCCTTCGTTCTTACCGGCGATGAATATTCTATCGCCGTCTTTTGCACTAACGATAAACGCTCTCTTTTCACGTTTCGAGAGCGGCGTCTCGCAACCTTCTTCAAAGACTAAATCACACGTCCACGTTTTCTTCTTCATCGCTTCTTGCATGAGCTCGAACGAAAGTTCGCGCCATCGATCGCATTTGTCACACGCAACAAAACTATCGCGTTGCGATTCAGCTGCTTGCCGATGTAAACGTTCCACGAGTTCCGTGAATGCCTTTGAAGACGCGAATGCACGATCGCAAGGAACATTAAATTCACCGGCGCTCGCAAACTCGTCGTAAAATCTTGCGTACGTTTCACGTTGGTACTCTGGATTTCCAGGTGCAACCATGCAAAACACCGCGATCCCAAAACCAATCGGTGATGAAGTATAATCTTTGAACTGCACGGCGTTTCGCCGCAACATCACTCGCGGGAACGGCAATAACTTTTGAAAGTAATTTGTATCCGTGCTGTTACGACAGACCAACAGAATGCCTTTGGAAAAGCCCCATTCGACTTCATTGATTGCCCGATGAATGAATCGCCACTGCGTTTGGGTTTCGTACGGAGGATTCAAAAGCGCAAATTTGTTGGCCCACGAATTCTTTGAAAGTAAACCGTTCGTCGACTTATCGTACAACACTTCGGCTGGAATGTTCGGATTAGACAACGAATTTGTGCACGGATCGAGCAAATCTTTCACATATGGGACTTCAACAGTCGGCCTTTCGAGACCAAACACCTTGTAACATCCTTCGATGATCCAATCTGGAGTCAAACCCTCCCGAAGCTTGGTATCGAGCTGATCTATTTTTCGATTCTTAACTGCTTCCGCATCGTTTTCTTCTTCTTCATTTGTGATATTCATAATGGCATTGTCATCGGTGGCATCGTTAACATTTCTATTCTCTGTCGTTATTGGTTTTTCATAGTAATGTTCATCATCGGAAGTCGTCCAGGGTTCAAAAAACTCCTCCGCGATTTCTTTCTCCGCTTGCTCTAAAGCAATCGCGGCTAACTTGGCCATGTGCCTGTTACCCAACATGTTCTGTATCTTCTCCGCGTATTGCGAAGCATCGTCGAAGCGTGTCATCTCGCAATCATCAGCCCAGATAAATTTTCGCGCTTTCCCGTACAAGTAAATCAAAGCGCACGGTTTCTCGCCTTGATACGGATGTTCGTCCCACAGCTGGTGCTTATGAAGGCAGTGCCGAAGTTTCCAAACTCGCCCAGTCCATATTTGACTCGTCGGTTTCCCTTTCTTTTTTCTTACCGAAGACGCTCCCCCTAACCCGGTGAGATCTTCTTTATTCTTATTATCATCTTCGACGTTTGGATCATCATCTCCTTTATTCGGATTCTTCTTCTTCGGTTTCTTCACCGTTTCGACAAACACAATGGTCCCGGGTGGAAATTTCACCGATTCGGTATTTGGCGCGTTCCACTCCCGTTCCGGAAACGGATTCTTATTCTTCTTCGGCACAAAAGTTACTTTAGATTTTGGCGCATTGCGCTTCCACCTCGGCACTAAACTCGGAACGTCTTTTATGGGAATTTTCTCGCGAATCTCTTTCAATGTCTGGCCGCTTTTTTCGTCGTTCTTCCCGTCCAAGCGCCAAGCGCCGGTGCTCATATATCTAACGTGTCCCCACCCTTCGGTAAACTTTATCTCCGGGTTTAACCGCCTTTTCACGTCTATGCTCAAACTCCTCGGATTTCTGAAAGTTTCGTCCTCTTTTTCAACGTAGATGTGCCCGTTTTCAGTCAAGGACCCGACCACTTGAACTTTCTCTCCCGAGTACTCGTACGAAGCCAACAGATTGTTTTTTCCAGCTTTCAAGAGCTTCAACTGGAGGAGAGTGAAAAGAGTGATTCCATCGTACGGTCCCCGCTCCCAAATCTTTCTCTCTTTCGCGGCGTTATTATTCGTCGCGTCGCCGTCGTCGAGCTTTTCCTTGTTCTTCTTTTTCTTCTTCTTTTTCTTCTTCGTCGTCGTCGTGGGCGGCGGCGGCGGCGGCGGCGGCGGCGGCGGCGGGGAAACGACACCGAGCTCTTCTTTGTAACGAACTCCATCATCGGCCCCGTTCTCGTTCTCGTCCGCGTCGTCGAGAACTACTGTTTCAACGCCGGCAGTTTCGACGACGACGACGACGTCACCTCCGAGAACTTTGTTTTCCTCGTCGTGGTCGTCGTCGAGGTCGTCGTTGGCGTCGTCGCGAGCGATCGCGGTCGCCGCGAAGACGGGAGGTGTGGGCGTGTGAGTATCTTCCATCTTTTTTTCTTTCTTTCTGGGGGGGTCAGATTTGTATTTTTTTTCAACAATTCTCGAAAAACCACACACCTAACTCTCTCCAAAACAAAAGGAGCCGAGAAGGATTTTGATTATCCGCTATTCGCGAGAACATTGGTGGAATCTTCGCACCAACACCGAGAAAACGACGACGCGTTCGTTTCGCTCTCTTCCTTCATTTCGCCGGTACTCGTTTCGTCGAGAGGGACTGTTTTTAGGTATTCTATTTTTTCCTCCTCTCCTCCTTCGGCGGCTCCTCCGCCTTGTCGCGAAGAGGGACCTTTTTGAACCGCTCGGAAATGCGAGCAGTTATCTCTGCACCCTTGGTATAAGCGCAAAGCGGCTAACGCGTCGAGGCGCGGTGAGTGTGGCGCGTTTGGACCTTGAAAGTCTCGCAGCGGCGAGGTATCGTCATCAGCAGCCTGTAAGAACTGTTCGACTAATTTTTTGAGCTTGACGCGTTTGCCTTTTTCTTTCTGCAAAGGAACGTACGTGGACGTGTCGCGAATGCGATCGGAAAGGTTGGGGACGTCTTGCTCGGTGATTTCCAGCGCTCGCAAATCGTGACGTGCGTCGTGCACGACGAGTTTATGAGGCTTATTCTTCCAAATCGTCGGCGTTTTTTCGTGCGCGCCGGCGAGACACGCGAGGACCTCTTCTCTCGCTTCCGAAAGCGTTGGCAACGCTTTCGTCCCTTCCCAATCGCGCGCGGTGAGTCCTGTGATTTCGGTGCGATAATCAAGCACTTTCACTTCCTCTCCATCGTCGTGTTTGCCATGAAACGTCACCACCGTCTCCATCAATACGCTTTCGTCCGAACCGTTTACCACGCAAATTTTAGCTAAAGTTTCCTCGCTCTTCGTCGTCGCAATCATCTCGCAATCGATCGCCACGTGCGGTGCGCATTCGCCAACTTCTAATCCTCTACGATTACTACTATTGCTACTGTTAAAAGCGCACGCGTGCACTCCTCCTCCTCTTCCCTCCTCTGGTATCCTCAAACACTTCCGGCACCCGCCTCTCGTCTCAAACGCTTCCTTACACCGCCGACTCGCCGTCGCGCCCAATAAATGTTCTCTCAAACGAAAGTACGTCTTGCACATCTTTCCACAGCTCGTGCAGCACGCGTCGTGATTCTCGTCGTGTGACTCTTTCAAAAAGTGCCGCTTCAAAAGCAAAACCGAGCGATGCTTTTTAAAGCAATAAAAACACGCGATATTTTTGACTAATTTTTCAGACTCCTCCTTCGCGTTATTCGTAGGTGTTTTAGAATCGTTCAACCCGCGAACGGTTGATAAAATCCGTCTGCTCTTTTCGTCGTTCATTTTCCACGCCATCATCTTTTTTATTAACCTCGAATGATAGTGCGTCGTCGTATCGATGATGATGATTACGATTACGACGATAACGACGACGCGAACGACGACGACCGACGTTCAGAAAGCGCGCGAGAAAGCGCGCAGTGAAAGCAGACGATGCGTTTTTTGAAAATTCTTTAGAAGAAAAGTGGCGAAAAATGTGCCCACAAAACGAAAAAAATTCCCTTACAAAAACCCTAAACTTGACGCTTTGGTTGACGTTTTAAAGAAGAAGAAGAAGAAGAAGAAGAAGAAGAAGAAGAGACAAAAACAC